>JAABUP010006959.1_pt1 | contig 15597 bp, 10 predicted proteins | sample 5559201 | NCBI WGS metagenome assembly JAABUP01 (sample SAMN10711887, study PRJNA513373) | rock metagenome | isolation source: Antarctica rocks | place: Antarctica
TTGTATATCTCCTTTTTAAGTCTCGCTACCAGATCGCTGGAGTCGAATCCGGCATTATCTGCCAAAATCGTGGGAAGCTGTTGTAAGGCTTTGGCAAATGACTCCACCGCAATTGCTTTCTTCCCCTCAACGCTGGGCGCAGTTTGCTCCACAGCTTTGGCCATAACCATCTCTGCACAGCCCCCACCAAGAGTTGTTCTGGGTTCCCTGACTGTCTGCGAAAGCACGGCGAGTGCATCATGCAATGACCGTTCTGCTTCGTCCAGTAATTGTTCGGTCGCTCCTCTTAGAACGATGGTGCATGCCTGCCCAGCAGCCACACCGGAGAATTTGATCAGTGTGTCCTCCCCTATAATGACCTCTTCAATGACACTGCAGCGACCCAATTTGACGTGTTCTGGATGGTCGAATGTTGATGTGATTTCGCCTCCTGTAACCAGAGCCAAACGTTCAATACCATCAAAATCCGCATGCTCTATTGACATAATACCGGCATCTGAGAAGAGTTGCTCGGGCCAATTGTAGATCAGCTGTCGGTTAACAAAACAATTGATTCCGTGACCTTTGATCTTTTCCACCTTTGCCTTCATCTTTTCTCGTTCTGCCTTTTCCAGCTCAGCCAACTTCCCAGTGGACTCAACCTTGACCCTTGCGCCAAATATCTTGATCTTGTCTGTATCCATAGCAGTGTTCGCGACCAGTATTTTGGCATTCTCTAATCTCTTCGGTTGATTGACCCCTATTTGCTTATCTAGAATGAAACCCTCATCGAGGTATGAATCATTCAGCTTCCCACCAGCTTTTTTGATGATCTGTATATGACTAAGATCTGTCGACCCTCGCATACGTAAGACAGCATCGCAGGCCAGCTCAGCGAAGTGATTTCGATCCTGGCTCAGTACCTTTGAGCTCAGCGTTGTCCTTGCGATCGCCATGAGATCTTTACGAAAAGCTAGCTTGTCTCCGCTGTGATCGATAGCAGTATTTTCCAGAGCATTCAGGGCAACGTTGCTTGCTATTCGATAGCCTTCGATAATTGTTTGGGGGTGTATCTTCTTCTCAACTAGCTTCTCGGCTTCTCGTAATAATTCCGCTGCGAGCACAGTGACTGACGTTGTACCATCTCCCACTTCGTCATCTTGTACTTTTGAGATATTGACTAAGACCTTAGCGGCAGCGTTGTCCAGCGCTATTGACTTCAGAATTGTGGCGCCATCGTTTGTGACCATGATCTCGCCTGTTGAGCTTCGAAAGTGTTAGTCTTAGAACCCAATCCCATGCAGTTCAAGAGATCATACGCCGACTGTAGTATCTTATCCATGCCCTTTGGTCCTAGGGTGCTCTTGACCAAATCCCCCACGGCAATAGCCCCAACGAAAGCCGAGAGACGAGCATTTTCACCCTTCTCCTCCGTGACCTCGTCGGCGAAGATTTGCGTAGGATTGAAAGCAGCCTATGCAGAGTTAGTCCAGACTTGTGATGATGGTCGATATGAACACACCATGTTGAATGTCGTCAGGAGCTGCTCCTTCAAGGATTTCCCCGGGTCTACTGGTCACTCGGCAGAGCATAATAGACGCGACAAAAATTCTGGGGGCGACTTCCATGCCCCGTGACTTTTACTGCCACTTGATACCTCTCCCGCCATCATTTGACTTCTCTCCACATTTTCCCCAAATTCTATTTTCCGAGTGTGACGGGAGTACAGAGCCCCAGCTGAGATGCAGGCCTTGGAAATATGGTCAGTTGACATCTAGCCGGTCGACCTCTAGCTGAAAAGGTCTGTATAAAGAGGGACTGTCTCCTCTGTCTCTATCCGAATTTATGCGTTCTACTTTCTAGGAACATCATTTGACTTGTACATATTGTATATATTGCTCCATCTTGGATTGTACATACTCCTATCTCTGTAGCCTGAAACCATTTTTAGTATTTTTTCATAACTCAATCTTTTCTCCATATTTATTTCTACCTTGATCTCCGATTTTGTCTTTACTGCAACCTACATATTACTGTCGAGATAGAACCATGACAGCCACTATCAATATTGCTCTTCAGAACCAGACCAGCTCCGGTACAGTCTACGCTTATATCATAGGCCGAGCCATCGACAATGACAACGCTCTTTTCCTTCTCCAATCGGACGGCAAAACGGCCTACTACCCTACATCGCCCTCCTCTCCAGGCTCCAGCCTATCTCAGGATTGCGCCATACCTCTCGGTGATCCTGGAAACACTGTCACAGTGACAGTTCCCCATCTTGCTGGAAGCCGAATTTGGTTCTCTGTTGATGGTAACCTCACTTTCCTGCTCAATCCTGGGCCTGCCCTTGTCGAACCATCCGTGAATAATCCCTCTGATCCTAATATCAACACATCATGGGATTTCTGCGAGTTTACCTTCAACAGCTCTCAACTTTTTGTCAACATCACCTATGTGGACTTCGTTTGTCTTCCTATCGCGTTGACCCTTACGAACAATGCTGGCGCCACCCAACATGTTGCAGGCATGGGTCACACCGGCCTAGACACAGTTTGCTCCGCTCTCGCCGCTCAGGATGACTCTGAAAAAGCCGGCTGGTCCTCCCTTGTCGTCACCAAGCCCTCCGGTGGTAATCTCCGTGCATTGAGCCCAAACACCGGGATCGTCTTCAACAACGACCTCTTTAAGGGCTACTATCAGCCGTTTGTCGACCAGGTATGGTCCGCGTATCTGGATAAAGACCTCTCCATAGACACTCAAGCTCAATGGGGCACTGTGAGCGGGCGAGTGTCCTCAGGTGTTCTCACATTTAGTGAAGTCGGTACCTTCGCCCAGCCTTCTTCCGCGGATATTTTCTCCTGCTCCACAGGTCCCTTCGCTGCTAGTGACACCAATACTGTTGAAATGGGGGCCCTGACAGCTCGTATCAGCGCTGCCTTCAATCGTTCTACTTTGCTCGTCGATACTCTCGAACCGAGCGGGAGCCCAAATGAGTATTATCAGAATGCAATTACAAACCATTATGCCCGGATCGTGCATACAGCGAACTTGGACGGACTGGGTTACGCGTTTCCGTATGATGATGTGTCCCCGACTGGAGGGAAAGATCAGAGTGGCGCGGTACACGATCCAGACCCGCAGTTATTGACTGTTGCCGTTGGAGGTGGTGGTGCCACGGCTAGTACAAAGACCTAATGATGACGGTTTGAAGATGAGTCTGCTTAGGTTATCAGCTCTGACACTCTTTCGGAACACGGATGGATGAATCTAGTTGTTTGCTGTTAAGTATCTCCTTCGATAGTATCGCTTCACTTGGCTAGATTAGACATAAGTCACCAATCGAAACTTGCCTTCTTTACATATAGATTTTGATCTTCGTTTTGGCCGTGATTCAATTCTCACACATGACATCTTGCAGCCCACAGTCACTCTGCATTATGATTCCTGAATTGGGTATGGTAAGCGACGTTTGGAAACGAAGCTCTGTCTCAGATAGCATTGATTGCAGAAAGGGTATCTTAGTTGAAGCAAAGCTAGAAAGGAAATAAATTGGCGGAGATCTGTAGCACCGCCCGGTTTTTTCTTCAATCTGCTCAAATAAGAGAAATGTGTCTCCTTTTACCAAAGTTCGGGCTTCCTTCTCGTTCTGGTTTTGTTTTCCGGTTCGTCATCAGCTCGTCTTCGACTGCTCGCGCGAGCACTCCTAACGCTTCGTCCATAGGACACGGGTCGTGCCTCGCGTACGTTGCTAATGAAAGTAATGGTAGACGATGCAGCGTGCGGCCACTTAGATTCTTGATAGATCCAGCGTCAAAAGGTGGTACTTCACGCTCGGGGCTCACACAATCTCACCTTACTCTTCTCCGCGATATTCCATAGCCTTCGAGACCAAGATAAGTCGTCGGAGAAGTAGCGCAGCATCGCCCTTTCGTAGGGCGGCAATACTTCGCCATCAACAATAGTAGTATCATGATGCTGAACTCTAGCCCTGTTAAACGCCAATCAGTAGCTGTGAGACTTGCAAGGAAGCTGGCTAGACCTTGAACGCCAACAGGGATCATTCGCTGGTGATACAACAGATACTGGATCATCCGCGTTTTCATCTATGACCGTCCTTTCCTGAGTCAGACTCTCAATTTGTGCTAGTATCCCACACTCCGCTAGCGCGAGGTATCGAGTTCTCAGAATCTCGTATCTGGCCTCAGCACATGGTTCGGGTATATATTGCTTCTTATCGATTCGGTCAAGAAACGCTGGGTCCTGGGAATCAAATGTCAGGACTCTGTATGACAGGTGATCAATCATGTTTAAGATTCTACCAATGCTTCGATCAGATTGCTCGTGCAAAGAACTACCACATTAGGTCGAGTACGAAGGCGGTCGAGAGCGACGAGCAAAGCGTTGACAGCCTCTCCGGAAAAGTCAGTCTTCTCGTCATTCTGATATACACAATGGGCCATAGGCTCACCCTGAGAGTATCTTGCGGTTCGTTTGACTTCATAGAATGCTCTCGCGTGCTCGCGAGGCTTTCAATCTCATCAATAAAGATACATACAAAGGTGTTCTCTTCTTCATCTAGCATAGACTCAATCGTCCCGAACAGCTTGCTTACAGCCTTGCCACTTTCGCTGAAGTACTTGCTGAACAGCGAGTGGGCGTCAATCTCGACAAGTTTGCATGAAGGTAGTCTCTTGCCCAGACGGATGGAAAGTTGCTGAGCTAGGGCTCGGCAAAGCGTGGTCTTCCCAGTTCCGCTAGGTCCATAAAGTAGGATGAGTCTGTTCCAGCTGATGACATTATAATTACGCTGGCGTGTGGAGAATTCAGCTAGAACCCGGTCAGTCACTTGGCTCATCTACAATTAATGACTTACCCATGCGGAGGATGAATCTCAGCAGATCTGATTCAAGATGTTCCTTGAATATCAATCTGGAAACATCAGGCTATGACCATGATTGGATTCCAAGGAAAAAGCTACATACGAGCCCGGAAGTCCATTTAGGCTTCGGTTCGGGAGGCCGATTGTCTTTAAATTAGGAATTCCTTTCCTGTCATTCAGACTTGACCCATCAGAGCGGCTTGAAGACGCATTTGAGTGTGCCCCATTATCATTTTCGACCAGACTAAAAACGTCCATGTCGATGTCGACATCTTGCAAAGTAATCGTCCTTTTCCATTCATGGTCGGCAGTGGAAGTTAAATCTGCGACTCTGATGTATTCAACGTCTTGAGGATTGGAAAGGCAAGCTGGAAAGTATCAGCTTCAGCATCTTTTCAGATGTCTCGAAGGTACTGTGGCCTCACGACAAGAATGGAGGGTCTGGCCAAGGAAGACTGTTACATAACTGAGTCTTAGCCACTCCTCAATTTGATCTCCGCGCTATGGAACATAGTCAACATGAGCGAATACTGCCAGACCGAGTAAGGAAGACTGCTACTCACAATCTTTGGCGAGGGATCACACTTGAATGTGCAGCATTCAACGTGGAGTATAGGTTTCGAAATAGCAACACGAACATGACTTGATGCTGGGATTCCCACCATTCTATGACTTTGGCATTACTGATCGGTAAGACTAGACTTTCACATATGAGTCTTTGTCTTCTCCTCGAACATTGTACTACATTTATATGAGGTTGGTGTCACAAGAAATGGAGAGTGCGGGTGGAACGTATCATGAAAGAAAGCCGGTATTCCTGTCTTTTTACACTGTGACTTCAATGCCCTCGAAACTAGATAGAATTGTAGATCTGCCGCGCAGCTCGGCCAGCGCCTTCCTAAGAGCGACCATCCGTTTACACCATCCAGATAACCACAGGTCCAGAACTCATCGGTAGTCCACTCAGGACTCATCGATAGGAGAAGATATGGCATTCCTTCTGGCGAACAAGGTCTCAGATGAGGACCCAAATCACAACCAGAACCAGAGAGATATCACAGTCCAATTGGTAATCTCCATCGCCTTGGGCTTCCTCGCTTTCTTTGCCTTTTGTGTAAGGATAATCCCTATATGAATTATCTCTGCCTTAGCTATCATAGGCTAATACAACGTAGGCTCTACGCCCGCGGTGGACTGGACTTTACGCAGCGCGCAAGCGACAGAAGAATGCAGCGAACTCGTTGCCAGAGCTCCCAGACACATTTTTCGGATGGCTTCCAGTGCTGTACAGGATTACTGAAGAGGAGGTACTTGCTTCTGCAGGCCTTGATGCCTTTGTGGTAGGTCGTCGACGGTTCAGCAGGCCTAGTCGTTTGCTTAGCTTACTTGGCTTCTAGTTTCTCTCGTTCTTCAGAATGGCCACCAAGTACATAGCTGTCGCCTTTTTCTTCTCGCTCGTGGTACTACTTCCTATACACGTACATGAGGCTGGAGACTATGGCCTACCAAATAAGACCAACTCTACCGAGCGTTCCGCTGGAGCGTATGGTCACTCCGCTCCGCTCTACGGCACATATAAAGACAAGGAGACCAGTCCAAAAGCCAAGAGACCGACGGACTCGATGCTGTGGATGTATGTGTGCTTTGTATACTTCTTCTCTGGGCTTCTCCTGTATTTCATCGTGACGGAGACGAAAAAGATCATCCGTATCCGTCAGGATTATCTTGGAAGTCAGTCTACGATCACGGATCGGACCATCAGGCTTTCAGGTATACCTGAGGGACTCCGCTCGGAAGACATGATCAAAGAGGCCATCGAAAACCTCCAAATTGGGAAAGTTGAGAGCGTTCTGTTGTGCAAAGACTGGAAAGAGGTGGACGACCTAATGGCTAACAGGATGAACGTACTTCGAAAACTCGAAAAAGCTTGGACGGTTTATTTAGTACACCCCAAGCACGGCGGTAACAGGATACTACTCCAAGGTTCGACACCTGGGCCAAATCCTCATGATGAAGAAAGTCAGCGTCTGCTTGATGGCAATAGCATCGACCAGCACTCGCAGGACACGGGTGCTGTCGACCGGCCCAAGACTCGAATATGGTATGGATTCCTAGGGTTGCAGAGCCGATCCGTTGATGCCATAGACTATTACGAAGAGAAGCTGCGCAGGTTGGATGAGCAAATTAAATCTTCTCGCAACAAGGTTTTCAAGCCTACGCCGATAGCATTTGTGACTTTAGATTCCACTGCTGCTGCAGTGAGTACAGAGCATTGACGCTTTGAAGGCATCCACAGCTGACTTCTCGCAGCAAATGGCGGTGCAAGCTACCATGGATCCTGAGCCGATGACACTTCTGGCCAATCCTGCTCCTGCACCGTCAGACGTGGTCTGGCCGAACACATACCTTCCCCGGTCCAGCCGAATGACTAGGGCCTGGTCTATCACCCTTGTGATTGCATTCCTCACTATCTTTTGGTCCTTGCTTTTGGTCCCACTCGCAGGACTATTGAGCCTTGAGAACATTGGCAAAGTCTGGCCCCAGCTTCATGATGCCCTAGACCGGCACAAGCTTGCAAGGTCATTAATACAACAAGGTCTTCCTACTCTGATCATCTCTTTATTGACCGTAGCTGTTCCGTACCTCTACTATTGTAAGCTATCCTCGATTCTGGGCAGACGCGTGCAATGCTGACTACGGTTGCCAGGGTTATCAACGCTACAAGGAATGATCTCACAGGGTGAAGTCGAGATGTCCCTGATCTCAAAGAATTTCTTCTTCACGTTCTTCAATCTCTTCGTGGTGTTTACCATTTTTGGGACCGCTTCGAATGCCACGGCCGCGAGGTATCGGGATACGCTTGGCGACTCCCTCAAAAACACAACTAGCATTGCTTACACCTTGGCAAATTCTCTCAAGGACTTAGTGTTGCTCTACATTAACCTGATCATTCTGCAAGGACTAGGCTTGTTTCCGCTGAGGCTCCTTGAATTCGGCAGCGTCGCTCTATATCCCATCAACTTGATTGGTGCGAAGACTCCCAGAGGTACGCAATTTCGTCAAGAATCGCACGATTTCTTCATGCGGAAAGCTCACTCATGTTCTAGACTACGCAGAGCTTGTGCAGCCACCAGTATTCAGCTATGGATTCTATCTTCCTCAGAGCCTCTTAATCTTCATCATCTGCATCGTCTACAGCGTCTTGCCAGCCTCATGGTTCGTTCTATTCTTTGGGCTAATATACTTTATCATCGGCAGTTTCATATACAAGTATCAACTTCTTTACGCCATGGATCATAGGCGACACTCGACTGGAGGAGCTTGGCCAATCATCTGCAATCGCATTGTCGTTGGTGTGGTTGTGTTCCAGCTTGCTATGGCTGGCATACTGGGTCTCAACCTCGCAATTTACCGTGCGGTTCTGATACTACCGCTGATAGCGTTTAGCATTTGGTTCATGGTCTACTATCAGCGAACATATGAGCCGCTGATGAAGTTTATCGCCATCCGAAGTCTTACTCATGATCCGCCATTTGGAGCAATATCACAGGGCGAGTCGAGGTATGAGAGTGAGACAGCTAGGGGTAGGGATGTCGATGAGGACGAAGAGACAGGTCTTCGTTACATCAATCCTAGCCTAGTCTTACCGCTTGAAGATTTATGGCTTGCGAAGAAGCGTACTTCAGATCAAAACGGTAATGACGGCGGCAGGCAGGATGCATAAATATGTGTCAACCTTGTCTTGCAATCTAGAATACGCATAGCGACTACCGGCTGGCGGTCGAATGGCGTCAAGGGTCACATCATCTCAGGTTATTCGTACATAGGCATTATACCCAATCGAGTTGACGATACTCAAGACCCGACCAACCCTTCCCTGAACCCGAAACTTTTGACTGATACCCGGTTGGCTGCCACGTATATCGGATCCTTCGAATCACCGAGCTGTACTAAGAAAGACTTGGCGGCATGTTCCTTCCAAGTGGTAGATGTCGGACGGTCTCGTTCGTGCCTTCTAAATCCGGAATCTGCATTTCCCACACTTTTCCTTTGAGGCATAATATCTGCATATCATTGTATGATTAACCTCGCAGTCAAAGCAATCAATTATCACCTACAGTCATTACTGCAACGGCCTTCCGGCAGGGCCTACTATCAACAAAACGTCTTCGCAGATCTTGCTGTCTCGTGGAGTCGCTGGTATCGATCAAGACTCCCCAGCTTCAGAAACACATCCTGCGGCTTCTTTGGTCACTATCCTAAACAACTTTTCCATGTATGTTTAACCCTTGCTCCGTCCCTGCTCTCTGACCTTTCAAGGTATTCAAGAACACATATCAAACGAGACCGCATTGCAGCCCGTGGCACTCCTACGCCTACCAACCTCCTGATAGACGCTGGTGCAATCCCACATCCGCCATTTTGTGACGAAGGTGTTCACGACGCATCTATCTTAGAACAACCAACGATGCCGGAGCCATTGAATGAGACCAATGCGGCTTTGCGACCGCGAGCTTCACCCCGGTCCTCGCCTACGAATTCTGCTCGAAGTAGTTTTTCTTCTGACCTCTCGTCTGAAGGGTCTTGGTCACCTAGCGAATCAAGTGAGGCACAAAGTCCTACAAGAGGTCGGCCTTTGGCGCGAATTCCGGCGCACCGGACTGCCAACCGTCCAATGACGACAATGGGCCAAATGACTATGGAGTGGGACGGCGTGCTAATGCAGAATCGGCTGATGAGCAGGGACCTGACTGCTGAACCTCAAGGCATGTTTGACTCGGTCAAGGAACCCTTGCCTCTCGGTGTCGAAAGATACCTCTCATCACTGTCAGAAGAGCTCCACAAGGCAGCGACTTGGGACACCTCGATTGATATCACACGCTTCGGAGATCATAGAGATACCTTCGCTATTTTAGGCCTGCGTCATCTACAATCCTACCGAATCGGGCTCCCGGGTCCCTTCTTCAAGCGGCTACTTCGCTACATCAGCTTTGAGACCTATCTGGTCCTTCGCCTTTCTTGCCGCTGCTGGTCAGAGGCTATCACTAGAGAACGTCCTATTTCTACCCCGCCTGTTTGTCGAGTGCCCACCGAAATCCTCTCCAAGATATATACGCATCTCGACCCTAATGATTTCAATGCTGCCAGGCATACGTGTCGAGCCTGGATGATTACTAGCGTCGAAGAGCGACTTTTGAATCTAATGTTGAGGCGTGGTGGCTGGTCGAGAGCGGCGGAAGCTGACCTCGATTTGCAGGAAGACTGCGAAGGACGGGCACTTAAGGGTACGAATAAAGAATGGTTACTGAGTAAACGGCTGGCTACTGAATGCTCATTACGACCCCACTGGACAGGTATCGGGCAGTTCCCGCTATCCGCAGAAGCCAGCGCAGGCGGTTTCGCACCATTAAGCATCACCCTGAGTACGGACTTCTCAGAGCTGAGCGACGGATACAACGGATACAACCCCGAGGGTGATTGCAAACATAGGCCAGCTCTCCATTTTACCGTGAGTGTCTGCAGTAAATTTCTCCTCGTCGCAGAAGGCTGCCTGGTCTACATTTATTCCATTGAGGACCGCCAAACGGCCGTTCGCCTCAACATTGGTCATCTTTCACTCTTGACTACTGTCGTTTGTCCTCACCGCGTCCTCGCAGTAAGCATGGATACCTCTTCACAGCGGTTCGCCATCGCAGCGCTGCTAGTAGGCCGGATGGGGTTTGTCTGCGATATTTCCGACAGCACCGCTAAACCAAGAAAGCGTTCGATTCGTAGGGCTTTGCCAATAGCTAGTGGTGACAATCATGGTCATAGCCCTCGATCATCTGGCGAAGAGAACCTCCATGCCCGTACATCGTTTCAAATCACAAATGATCGACCCATGGCCTGTGCTATTCCTGAGGCGATTTTGCCGGACATCCATGGTGCGCGGGATCATAGCCCTCAATCATCTGGCGACAACAACCTCCACGACCGTACTTCGTTTCAGATCGCAAACGATCGAGCCATCGCCCGGGCTATTGCTGAGGCAACTCTCCCGGACATTCATGGTGCGCGGGACACTCGACAGTCTTCGACAATGAACGATCCATTTCTATCCCCAATCGAAGCCCCTGGCTCATCTCAGGATTACGAGACTCCAAATAACGGTATGCGTCTTGCAACTGGTTCCCGCTCCATTTACCGCAACCTTTGCTCCACTGAAGATCCTCCCAGGAGTGTGGCCATTTGTCCTCAGCGTCGATGTGTGGCTTTCGGCTGTGCTGCTGGCATTGAGCTGCACTGGATTGACGCATTGACTGGCCAGGACCTCAATCGCTGGTTTCCCTTGACGGCACCAAGTGACTTCCTGTATTTTCTCCCGCCGCGACAAGGAGTCGATAGCGCGAAGAAGTTGAGGCTAATCAGTAGCGCGGCTCAACCCAAGGAAAGAGAAGCGCTACGAGGGAGATTCTTCCCTGGCAATAGCAATGATATAATAAGCTACCAAAGCATGACATGGGATGAGGACTTCCATGGGATTGGGCTCAGCGGCAGTGCGTGGCGCGGAAGTGGATGGTGTGACCACTTCCAAGCTGTGCCCGTTAGCGATGGGTGGAACATGCTCTTCATCGATCCAGAGGAAGGGGTACTATGCATGGGGAGTGATGCTCCGCCTGGAGCCCGGGCGGCCAAATTGTCTAGAAGATTCATCTTTGCAGGGCCAACCGATAGGCATGGTAAGGCAATCGTACCAAGGGTTTACGCAAGCGGTAGGGATTTGAGATGGGGTCACCGAATCGTGGCTGGATATGGAGAAGCTCTTTGGCTTTTCGTGGTAGCACCCGACTTGTGTTTTGCGGACGAGTGGAGCCCGGCAGAAAAGGAGCATAATTTAGAAAGAGCTAATATTGACACAACAACGACAATTGAGGGCGTAGAGATTGGCCAAGTACCTGCTCTGATTGATGTCGCGGTCGACTCCTCCGGCGGCGATGTCGTGATTTGGGCCTTCGCCGCAGACCGTATGGCTTACGTATGGCAGATAGCCGCAGGCCGTAGACCAGAACAGCAGTGGGTAGCGCGAAGAGATGGAGTCATCGTGCCTTCGCAAGATGCAGATGGCGATGCCTTCATGCACAATTTTTTTGGCCCAGCTGTGCACTTCGATGGCAACGCTCCAATGCCGTCATCAGCTCAAGATCTTTCTTATGACCGCATCATCGACAAAGACGGCGATGTAGCTATGCAAGATGGCGATGAAGATGAAGGGTATGGGTCTGAATTTGAAGCAGCCGGAGGCACATTCGCTATCCATGCACCGCCTTTTCGGGGGAGATGGAGTGAAGATGATGCAGACTGGGTGCCTGATTACTTGGGACAGGCAGGCAGTGATATTGGGGATGAAGGGCTTGGGATCGATGTGCTGGAGATGAGTCGGATGGATGTGGAAGTATTATTTGGTTAGTTGGCAGGTGTAGTAGTTTGGGGGGCTTGCCGCTGATTATCATTGTTGTCTCCTAATATTCCTAAACATTCGCATAGAATGTGTCAATGACCGAAACAACGTCACTTCATCATAGCGCCCAAGCCCGGTATATCAAAAACCACCAAAATGAGAAATCATCACGAGGCTTCATCCTTCAGAGCATAGCCCACTGTCGCTCGGTAATTGACTGGATAATAGCGAGCCTGCCAGGTAGGTTACGGGTTGCTTGCCCTTATTCTTCGTTTTTTCCAGGCCCATGGCCCATCAATCGACTGGATCTCGGGTCTCAGAGTCTGCAAGAGATGAGGGACATTAGCCCATATCCAAGCACATGTTTCACTCTCAAGGGTTCCCGGAAGTGCGCCCACTCTCAGTGGATAAAGAGGCTGCGCACTCGCAGACTTCAAGGGAACTTGCCCAGGATTAAAGTGCCTCTTTCGGATGGTAATCTTAATCTCGAGTGATGCAAAGAAAATGAGAGACTCGATTTGCTAGCACTTGGGGTGAGAATGGCAGCTAATTCAGTAAAAATCTTCGATCACAGAGACATATCAATTTATCCATATATCGCGCCTACAAAATGCAATGGGTATCAACGAAAGTAACCAAAAAATGACCAAAGAGCCAGAAATACCTATTAACCGCCCCTTGTTGGCCTGTAAATAGTCTCGTCAGCACAGGAGATTCCGGAAAACGTAGCACCAGCCCTTACCCCGACCTCTCTACCTCCAAAGTAATTTGACCTGTGTCCATTGTTGCTTTCTCTTTGTCGTCTTCATCCGCACAACCGCAGTCGTAGAAATCTCCAATCTTCGAACAGTCAAAGAGATCCTTATCGAGTGATTTGTTCACTTCATTATGAACATGACATGCCCATGCCGCAGCGTTCGATCGAGTAGAGACTTGCGGAGGAAATTTGTTCAGGATTTGGCGGAAGTGGCCAGCGCATTCCCCACTGTTCGCCCCTCAGCATAGTCCAGACTTCGGACGTCAGTCTGACGGACTCACCAAGGATACAGCCGCGCGAACAGATGGATATATGAAAAGAGCGCGGTCTGTTCGTCCTGAGTGGGTCTGTCCGGAAATTTCGCCATGGTTGTATGCAGCAGTCTCCAAGCCGATCTTCCCAATTCTGCCTTCAACGTTTCATTGCCAATCTTACTCGTTATTACATCCCCTTTCAGCACATCGTCCTCTACATTGACTTGGTGTATTGGGACTCCCCGAAATCTTGAGTCTGATTGGCGGGGAGACGAGAAGGCCCAGCTCAGCAACGAAACAAGACCGATGGCGGCCATTAGGAGAATGAGGAATCGTCGATTGGACGTTGTGCTTGGCGTAGGCATCGCTGTTACGTAGATTTGCGGGCTCTGAGGTTGGCGGCAGCTTCATAAGCCCCGAATGGATCCGTCACTGCAGCTCATCGGCCGTTAATCGTGGAGTCTCAAGAATCCTCATGATGGGCTTGCACACAGAACATGGACCCAAAGGCCACTGAAACAAGACTCCACCTTACATAAGCGTATGACATGCAGCCGCTAAATCCGAAACAACGGCTAGTCTCGGCTGAGTGCTTACATGCAAGATCGTAGGGCTGAAATCTCGGACTTTCAACGAGAAATCATAAACACCGATCTCGCAGTCACTTCTCAAGCGTACTCCTAGGACACCCTCTCCTACCAACCTTCCCCGACGGATTCTCAGTCGACGCAGCCCAGAAGCCACCACCATGCCTTTCCCTCCGCCGCCAATTGATACCTTAGGTTGGTCCTTCGTGATCATATCTCCGAGGTAGACATTTCCGCTGACAGCCGATAGATTGGGAGAACATTGGTTTCCGGGTCCGCGAAGGTGGGCCTCTCTCAGATACATTCTCAGCAAGTCATGACTGACGCCTTCACAGTCAACGGCCACGTTGAATCACATTACAGCACCAAGACTGGACAATGGACAGAGCCAACGTTCATCGAAGACCCCTACCTCAGAATTCATGGCATGGCCCCCGCATTGAACTATGGTCAACAAGCCTTCGAAGGAATCAAGGCTTTTCGGATGCCGGGTGACAATGCAATTGCAATATTTCGTCCAGAAAAGAATTCAGCACGAATGGCGCATTCGGCCGGATTCGTGGCTATACCTCCTGTACCCAATGATGTCTTCCTCAAAGCCTGCCGCAAGGCCGTAGCTCTCAATGCTGAGCATGTACCGCCTCACCGGACAGGTGCGGCCATGTACATCCGACCGTTGGTCTTCGGGAGCTGTGCCCAGCTTGGATTAAACCCCCCCGAAGAATATACATTCTGCGTATACGTACTACCAACTGGCGTATACCATGGCGCTCTTGCTGTCGATGGACTTATTCTCGAAAATTTCGACCGTGCCGCTCCGGAGGGCACTGGCTCCGCAAAACTGGGAGGTAATTACGCGCCAGTACTCAAATGGAGTGAGCAAGCAAAGAATGAAGGATTCGGAATCACTCTGCACCTAGACAGCAAAACAAGAACAGTAATCGATGAATTCTCAACCTCAGGTTTCGTGGGCATAAAGCAAGATGGCGATCAATATACGATGGCTGTCCCGGACAGCAAGAGCGTGATTGAGAGTGTCACCTCCGACAGCGTCTGCCATCTTGCTAGGTCATTCGGTTGGAAAGTCGAGCGTCGGCCAATCCCATATGAAGAGCTCCCCACATTTACAGAGGTCATGGCTGCCGGAACAGCCGCGGCGCTCGTCCCCGTCAAATCCATCACAATGAGGTCAAAGAATGAGAGATTTACCTACCAAGATGAACGTAAAGAGCCGGGACCGGCTTGTACAAAGTTGGTCACAACACTCAAAGCCATACAACAAGGCAAGATCAAGGATGAATTTGGGTGGCTAGACTTTGTTGAGGAGCATAAGCCCCATCCGACGAAACCCCAAACCAACGGGGTGAGCCTGAAGGAGGCTAATGTAGATAAGCTACCTTGAAAAATGAAGAAGAAAGTTCAGAAGTCGTCGGTTTCATGAAATTACTTTTCCTCTTTGAATTTTCTTGCGTTTCACGCCGTTTCGTTCCATGTCTACCTTCATAACTTCAAATGACTCTGGAATGAACATGTTAACCAGACTTTGCAGAATTATGTGCCCCCAAATCCGGTTCATCTTGTTTCTTAATATCTCATCCGAACTCCTTAAAATTCGGCGGGTGTCCAAGAAGACTCCATTCCAGAACTCACAGCGGCACCGTTTCTACGGTGGTAGCGAGGTATGGATATCACGCTGGAGC
>JAABUP010006961.1_pt1 | contig 15594 bp, 20 predicted proteins | sample 5559201 | NCBI WGS metagenome assembly JAABUP01 (sample SAMN10711887, study PRJNA513373) | rock metagenome | isolation source: Antarctica rocks | place: Antarctica
GTGATCGCGCGGACAATCGCCGATGGACAGGGGTAGAGACCCTCGCTTGGCGAGTCGTTCTCCTCCATCTATGAATGAGAGAATGTCTTTGTCATGGTATCGCTCGCTATCACGTTCTTCCGCCACAGTAGCCGTTGGTGGCTGTACTTTCTCACCTATGCACTACTCGCGGCGATTGTTGGCAGCATCGTTTTCGAGGCGACTCAAGGCGTCAGCCGTCCGTTATCGCGCGTGCGGCTCTGGCTTGGTCTCATCGGCATCGCGCTCTTCTTTACCATTGTCGTGATGCAACCGTCGGCAACAAACCCCGCATCGCTCGCCAGTTTCGCGAGTGGGGCGTTCGTCTGCACCTTGCTCTTCTTCGGCTGGTTAGGCCTTCAGCGTCGGCGCTGAGCGGTTCGCTACCGCACGAAAAGGGGTGCAAAGGATGGGATATCTACCGTACACACTCCGTTCAAGGCCTTAGACGGGCGCTCATGGCGCGGAAAGTAGAGTGGAGCAGGCTCTATCTCGTGGGCATAAGCGAAAATTAGCCGTGGATGTCCTTGACGGCTTTCTCGGTCGCTTCATCGTATTCCGCTTTCGATAGCCCACCCGCTCCCGGCTCTTGGCGCTCTGTGCGTTCGCCCTCCTCGCTGTCACCTTCCGGCGTCCGGGGACGTTGCTCGTCTCTCTCGTTCGGTTTTTCGCCCCGATTCTTGCCCATCCGATGTTTCCCGTCACTTTCTGCTCAGTCCATGGCCTTCGCCGTAACCGAGTGCTCACAACGCGCCTGCAAAAGCGGGCTTATTGGTGGCGTACAACTGCTGCAACACCCGCTTCCGTAAGCAGCACCGTCTCACCACCATCAACGATCATCACCCACCCCTGCTCTTTGAGGTGAGCAAGCACAGGCTGTAAAGCATCAGCGGTCGTACCGACGGGATGATCCACGAGAGCGATGGAGACCGGCTGGTGCGGGCTTCCCCCCGCCAGGTGGTAAATACTTCGCAGGGCGGTCGCTCCTTGGCTTTCGAGGCCATTGATCGCATCATCCCTTCCGCCTCCCGGTCTCTGCCGTTCACTCATCCCATGTACCCCCGGTCGCTTGCCGCGTGTGGTTCCTGTTTGTCAGGTTTACGTCTCTACCGGGTCTTCTTCCGCGAGGATCGCATTGCAGAGCACCACGCACTCGTTGCAGATGTATACCCCGTTCGGTCCCGCGATGAGATGTTCCACTTCCTCACGCGCTTTGTCGCAGAAGGAACACTCGTAATGCGGCGGCGGGCCGCTAAGAACCGTCCGTCTCGGGCCGTCTCGTTGCTGATCTCCTTCATTCGGCATTGTCGGCGCTCGTCTCTCGATTGACTGTGTGTAGGTTCCCGTGTGCTTCATCATAGCACGCAGTTCACTACTCGCCGCGTCACCTGTCCGCACGCACTCCCACACCGCTTCTATTGCATAAGTTAGCCGTTTGGCTTATAGTAGGGGTGTGTACCGGCGCGTATCGGAGGTGGCAATGGGTGCGGAAACTCGTCATGCGCAGTTTGTTGTCGAATCTACTCTCAGTGATTTGCGCAAGTTTCCCGATGACGTGAAAAGAAAAATCGGCTTCGATCTGCGGGTGGTACAGGACGGCGATATGCCTGAGCATGCCACACAGATGCGCGGCTTCGACCCGGCAGTATTGGAGTTGAGAGCCACCGGAGAGGATGCTACGTATCGGTGCTGTGTCACGGTCAAGTTGAAATATTGCGTCTACATCCTCCATGTTTTCAAGAAGAAAAGTACGAAGAACGATGAAACGCCGGAAAAAGAACTCAGAACAATCCGGCAACGTCTTTTACGGGCGGGTGAACTGGACGCGGAATACGGACGCGCGGCACGCGAGCAGGGACGGCGCGGTGCATGATGTCCGGTTATGCGAGTGACAGGGAGGGACGGCAGTTCTTCCCTGTCGAGAGATTGTCGGTAGTCGGAACGTATCGAATCGGAATCAGGGATGGGAGCGTAGCGATGGAACAACGTAGCACAAGGGAGGGTCGGCTGTTAGACGAGGGCGGGCCGGTGGACGTGAGCGAAAACATCTTCGCCGATCTTGGGCTGCCCGATGCCGAGGAATACAACGCGAAAGCGCAACTTGCATTCTCTATTCGCCGCGTCATTCGCAGTCGGGGCATGACACAGAGCGCCGCCGCGCTGCAAACGGGGGTACATCCGCCCGACATGAGCAATGTCGTCAATGGTCGTCTCGACGGCATCGGATTGGAGCGTCTCGCAAGCATCCTCAATCGTCTCGATCAGGACGTAGAGATTCGTGTCCGCCCAACGCGGACCGGCCGCGCCCGCACCTATGTCTCTTCCGGGGAAACGGAATCTGTGGCACCGATGGCCGCTGCCGGGAAATCACACTAAAGAATCATGACCTATCTAACCCCTCTCGGGAAAAACCGGGAGGGGTTTTTGCTTGCGTTGTGAACGCGGGGATTCGGGCAGTGGCCCCCTTGACGACTAGCCGATAATGTACGTACACCTAGTACGCTGTCGAGTAGCGGCTAGAAGACAACGTCTAGGAAAGGGAGAACGTCTATGCAAGACAGCGACAAGGACACAGACAAGGACAGTGGCGTACCGCTTGTCGAAGCCGCGCGGCGGTTAGGTCTAACTGTGGACGGCGTTCGCAAGCGTATCCAGCGCGGGACAATCACCGCATACAAACGGGAAGACCGATGGTTCATTGTCCTAGACGGCAACAAGGACAGCAGCGCAGACACCGAAGCAGACGATGGAAAGGAAGACGAGGACAGCGGGCAGGACGGTAGCAAGGACACGACGAATACGGTGTCCACCATCGCTGTAACAGCTCTTAGCGAGGCCTTAGCCGCCCTCCGGGGCGAAATGACGGATCGCGAAGCCTTCCTACGTGCCCAGTTGGAGACGCGCGACAGAGAGATAAGCGAGTTACACGTCTTGCTGCAAAACACTCAGCGACTTCTCCCGTTTGGTAGCGAGCAGGAAACAGACACACGGAATGGGGCAACAAACCCCCTGCACAGGGACCCTGAGCCTGCGCAGCAGGGCTTTTGGGCTAGACTGTTTGGGTTACATAGCGATAGGTAGAAATCGGAAGGGTGCGTGATTCGCTTCCATGCGACCGAGGGCCGTTCCTACGACTATGTTAGCAACGCCACAGATAGAAAAAAGGCAAAACGTCCATGGAAAGTAGTGATCGGCTTCCAGTTCTGAATGCGTCCGCTTTCGTTTGTCCGTTTTGCAACGTCTACGCTCGCCAACTATTTGGGCTAATGTTCTATCAGAACCCTCAGAGCGGTCAGCTGCAAGTACCGAACTCATGGGTGTCTCACTGCGATCATTGCAATCGGGAATCCTTCTGGGCAGGAGAACGCATGGTATATCCAGACCTTAGTACCGTTCCCCCTCCTAACAGCGATCTTGGTGAGGATATCAAGGCTGATTATCAGGAAGCAGCGTCAATCGTTTCGCGCTCCCCGCGCGGTTCCGCCGCCCTGTTGCGCTTATGCGTGCAAAAACTTTGTAAGCAACTGGGAGAGCCAGGAGAGAATATTAATCGCGACATTGCCAGTCTGGTTAAAAAAGGTCTCCCAGAGAAGGTACAGCAAGCTCTGGATATCGTCCGCGTGATCGGTAATGACTCAGTTCATCCCGGACAGATAGACATTACCGACGATGTTGAAACTGCCCGTCATCTCTTCGGTCTCGTGAACCTGATTGCCCAGAACCAGATTACGGACCCTCGTGAAGCACAGGAACTTTACGACACGCTGCCGGAGGGCAAGCGTCAAGAGATTGAGAAGCGCGATAGCACTAAGAAAACTTAGCGCTCACGGGTTGCGGCACAGAAAGGCTAAAGTATTGGCACAGAATAGGACTTAGTTCTTGGCCGTCCATGTCTTTCCCTGTGTCACACCCCTTTCTGGGTAGTGGGTCAGTTTGAGCATTCGAGCCAGTCGTGACAAGGCCAAAAACGTCAAACTGACCCACTACCCATTTCTGGCAGTGCCACGCGCGTTAGATACGCGCGGGCGGCGCGGTGCATTGTCCGCGACAGGACCGCCGCCGTTGCATCCGCATCCGTTTCGGGGGTTTCTACGATACGTTTATTGTTGACACTGTCCATGCGTTGAGCCATTCCCGGTGCAGCGCAGCCCGGATAGTCCTCGCCGCTCGCGGCTATCATGCCTGTGGAGCACCCATGACGAACGTTGAAGCGCTCCGGCTGCGTCCGGGCGACACGATCTACCAGCGACCGCAACCGGGCTGCCCACGCCCCGCAACCTTCACCGTCGCGCGGGTGAGTGTCTCCGGCGAGGGGCTGATTATCGTCACGACGAGCGGCCTGCACTTCGCGCCGTGGGAAGTCGAGCGCGAGACGGGGCGGCGCGGCTAGCGACGTGTTCGGGCGTGCGTCTCTCTCTCGGGGCAAACGAAAAGTGGCGGGCCGGGGAAAGCGCCGCCACGGGGGAGGGGGGGTTGGAGAGGAAACGCGTGGGGCACGCCCTCTTCGCCTTGGACAGTCCAGCGGTGAGGGGGCCGGGGCGACCGTAGAAGCCATGAGACAGTACGTGAAGCACTCGCCGACCATCGCTGAACATGTCCTTGCACTAGATAGAACGACGGGTAGTGGGTCAGTTTGAGCATTCGAGCCAGTCGTGACAAGGCCAAAAACGTCAAACTGACCCACTACCCATTTCTGGCAGTGCCACGCGCGTTAGATACGCGCGGGCGGCGCGGTGCATTGTCCGCGACAGGACCGCCGCCGTTGCATCCGCATCCGTTTCGGGGGTTTCTACGATACGTTTATTGTTGACACTGTCCATGCGTTGAGCCATTCCCGGTGCAGCGCAGCCCGGATAGTCCTCGCCGCTCGCGGCTATCATGCCTGTGGAGCACCCATGACGAACGTTGAAGCGCTCCGGCTGCGTCCGGGCGACACGATCTACCAGCGACCGCAACCGGGCTGCCCACGCCCCGCAACCTTCACCGTCGCGCGGGTGAGTGTCTCCGGCGAGGGGCTGATTATCGTCACGACGAGCGGCCTGCACTTCGCGCCGTGGGAAGTCGAGCGCGAGACGGGGCGGCGCGGCTAGCGACGTGTTCGGGCGTGCGTCTCTCTCTCGGGGCAAACGAAAAGTGGCGGGCCGGGGAAAGCGCCGCCACGGGGGAGGGGGGGTTGGAGAGGAAACGCGTGGGGCACGCCCTCTTCGCCTTGGACAGTCCAGCGGTGAGGGGGCCGGGGCGACCGTAGAAGCCATGAGACAGTACGTGAAGCACTCGCCGACCATCGCTGAACATGTCCTTGCACTAGATAGAACGACGGATGGGCAAAAAAGTTACGGGCGGGGTAGAAAATATCTGATATTCACCGGGCACCGCCGCTGATCGAGATGTCCGGCTCGCCGAAGACCATCATGCCCGGCATGCCGTTCGCGCCGCCTAACGCATCATAACCATCCATCGCACTCTCGCGTGCCGTGGCGAGCACGGTATACCGATCCGCGCCCCGGAGGAACAGTCGCACGGTGCGATGCCTCTTATCGTTGCTCACCTGGATTGTCCCGGTGATCGTCACATTGACTTGCTCCGGCAGGGGCAGATGCTTGCCGTTCAAGGCGGCAATGCGAATCGCTTCCTGGTTCCTGGCGCTCAGTGTCTTATGTTTCCCGGCAACGATCCGTTGCACCGTGCGGATCGCGCTCTTGTACGCCTTGCTCTTCTTGTCGGCGCTCCCGCTCATCGCCACGGCGAGACTGCCGTTATTCCCGAAGGCGTCGCGTACCTGCTCAACGAGTGAGCGACCAATCGTCACGCGATTGACATAGGCATCCGCCGTCTCGCGGAGCACGAAGACATCGAGATCATTGCTCATGGCGTCAGCGAAACTCATTCGACATCCCCCTCCGGCAACTCCCGGATTGCACGCCACACATGCGCAGTTGAGTCCCCGAAGAGGTCGCCATACTCCGCCGTGCGGAGCGTGTGCTTACGTTTCCATTTACCGATTTGCGGCGAGAAAACGAGCGGCGCGCACGCATGCTCCACATCGGCATGCCTGGAGACGATTACCAATTCGTCAACGCTCGCGCCAACGACATGCGCACCGGCGTCCGCGAGGGCGCGCAGATGGACCATCAGCCGCGCGCGTGAGGCGGCAATCACGGCGTTGTACCAATCGGGGCGATAGAGCGCCGTCCGGCTCGCGTGCTCGGGTTCGTGTGCAAACATGCCCGTCGTGGCGCGGTAGATCGCCTTCACGTAGGCAGAGACTGCCATGCGCGCGGCGTCATTAGAATAGAGTGACGAGGCCGTTTGCGTGGCGTAGTAGGCGTCCTTCAGGCATTCATACCACTCAGTGAGCGTGGCATGATGCTCGATGGCGAGATAGCCGCGCGTGATCTCCACCACGTAGCCGAGTTGCCGCGCGGTGTGGACGGTTGCGGTATCGAACCATCCCTCCGGCATGCCGTCCGTTGGATGCGGGAGAGATGCGCCGTACGCGCTGCTATCGGCGATCCGGGCATGCCAGAGGCCGGGGATCCGATGATCGAACGCCGGTGCCATCACCTTGCGATAGTCCGCTCCGGCGAGCGGCAGGCCGCTCATCACGCCCAAATAGGCGGCGTTCTTGTCAATGGAATGCAGGTAGGGAAGGGCGTGTTCCTCTGGCGTCAATGGACGTGACCAATGTATGTCACGCGGACGATGGTCTAAGAACGGGGCGGCGCTTTCCGCGAGCGGGGCGAGCCACTCGGGACGTTTGCGGTGGATCGCCCGGAGCATGGCGACGCCCATCGCGCCCGGATTGGTTGTGACAATTGAACCGCACAGACGATGCAAGTAGGCAATCGCCGCATACAGATCATCGGGGTTGGTGAGAGAGCGCCAGGCCGGGACATCGAGCATCGCCGTGTGGAGCACCGTCACTTCGCGCTCTCCCGCGCGACGTCCTTGATAATAGACGCCGCCTTTGGCACGAAAGGCGCGGTGCGTCTCGCGACTGGCGACGGTGAACGCTGCGCCTTCTCTCCGCAACCGCGCATCGAGGGCCGTTCCCGGCGCAATGGCGAGCAGCGCGCAGTCAGCCGCCGTGCCGATGTCGAAAAGCGCGCCCGCGTCCGCGATCGTTGCCGTCTCGACGGGCAGGGAGACCCACACGCCATTGCGCATCGCGAGCAGGGCGGTATCGGTGAGGATCGCCACATCGTTCATGGTCAGTGGCGTGTTCATGCGCCCTGCGTCGGCACGAGCCGCCATTACTTGGCACGCTGTTTTGTGCCCGCAAGCGCGATGGTGAAGCCATCGTAGACGCGCCTGCGCTGCTTACTGAGTTGCTTGCCGAAACTCGTTCGCTGCGCCCGGTCACTCCCCCTGCCAAAGTCGAAGCCGTCCATTTCGTGCGCGAGCGCGAAGAGATCGCTGACGCCCACGGCGTGATCCTGGTATTTCTCCTGCCACGCCGCGACGAGCGCGCGCCACGTGTCGCCCTGGTAGTCCGCCAGTTCGTATTGCTTGTCGCCATCGAGAAGGGCCACAACGCGCGTACTTTGTTCCACGTTGTCTGTCTGCCACCGGAAACAGCCCAACGCGAAGCCACGCTTCATCAAAGCGCGCTTCACTCGCTCCAGGTCGTCGAACGAGCCGACGCCCTGCTCTTCACCCGATGGACTGACGACGGCGACGGTGAAGGAACGCGGATACCGTGCGTCTTGCGTGTCGGCGGTGATGGCGACACGCTGCCCGTCCGCCGCCGTGCCGGTGATGACCGGCCATCTGCCCGTTCTCAGGTGCTCGTAAATCGCCCGGTCGTGCGCTTGGGTGTAGTACATGGTGTTATCCCTGCCCTTCCACGAGCGCCGCAACGCGCCGCTTCATATCCGCTGGCAGCGGTTCGTCCTCAGTGAGATTGAGCAGGCGGCGGATTGCGGCCTCTTCATCTGCGTCCGGGGTTTCCCAGCCGTTGTGCAGGAACATGTTCGCGAGCGTCAGATCGTCCGGGTCATGCAAATCGTTCGGTTGCGCAACGCCAGGCAGCCCGGCCACTGGCTCGGCCATCCCGCAGGCAGCGGCGAGCCGGGCGCGGAAGTTTGCGGGTGAATCGCCGATCAGTCGCCGCGCCGCCTGGCGTTGCGCAACCGTCAGCGCTTCCTCACTGGAGTGAAGCCAGTCGGTACAGGTCGCGATGTCCGTGGCTTCGCCATTGTCCTCTTTCGATGCGGCGGTTCCTCTATCGGCAGTTGGTGCGACTGTCTCCGTTTCGAGCGATAACGCGCCTTGCGGTGGCACGAGCCGCCATTGGTTGAGACGTTGCTTCTTGCTGGCCAGCGCGATCGCGAACTTCCCATAGACGCGCCCGCGCTGCTTGCCGAGTTGCCGACCAAAACTGATTTGCTGTGCCCGGTCGCTCCCCTTGCCGAAGTCGAAGCCGTCCGTTTCGGTCGCCAGCGTGAAGAGGTCACTGACGCCGACTGCGTCCGTGCCGTGCGCCTCCCACCATGCCGCGACGAGCGCGCGCCACTTGGCACCTTCGTTGTCTGCCAACTCGTATTGCTCATCGCGATTGGCGAGCAGGCCGGGGACGCCCGCGACGGCGAGCACGCCGCCGATCACCCGCGCCCACTGCTCGTACGATCCCATCGTTTCCGTGCCGGGCCGCATGCCCGCCGCGACCCACGCGCGCACGAGCGTCAGCGCCGCCGCGACCAGCGCGCCCCGCTGTTCATCCGCCCATGCGAGCAGTTCCGGGTGCGTGAACTCCGCCGCCGCGCGCTCCCACGGACGATCCACCGTTGGGGCGATGCGGATGCGCAAGGTGCGCCGGATCATCTCCGTGCTGAACGTCGGATTGTTCGCGGTCATCAGCCAGAGCCAGTTGATCTCCCCTTTGATCTGCGTATTGGTGCCCAGTTGCCGGTCGCTCCACTCCGGGGCCGTCAATGCCCCGGCGAGCGTGCCGGAGTCGAGCGGGCGGGTGACGTTGTCAATCTGCACGACCGTCTGCGCTTCGAGCACCATCGCCGTGATGTGCTTGCGCCATTCGTCTTCCGTGTCCGGCTGCGTGATGATGCCGATGCTACTCCCCGCGAAGGGCCGCACGACCGCCGCCGCGAGCAACCCCTTGCCGGAGCCGGGGCCGGTCGCCTCGATGCCGTGCAGCGGTGTGACACCGGCGATCATGCTCCGTACGAAGGGGTGGAGAATCGCCGCCAGCGCATGGGCGCGATCCGCGTCCGAAACGAACGGGAAATCGGCGAGGTAATCCTTCAATAAGAGGTCGCGCGCGGCGGCGACCTCTTCCGCCGTCGGTCCGTCAGCAATCGCGGGGATATCGAGACCGGGCGCGGGGTCATAGAAGATGCCGCTGGGTTGGTCGTAGCCAGGTTTCGTGACGAGTCGTCCGTCCGGGGCGAAGACGGGCACGGAGACCACGCGCGCGAGCCAGAGGAGGGGGATGGTCGCCACCTGCAACATGTTGATGACGACATCGCGCGGCGGCTTGGCCTTAACCTGGGTATCCTCGCCGGTCTCCTGGTCCTTGCGCGGCGCGAACCAGGTGGCGTCCCGCGCCACTTCTTCCCGCAACCGCTCCGCCGTCAACGGCTGGATATCGAGTTTCGCCTTGCCGTCGTGGGCGAGGCGCACCGGCTGACGGTGAAGGGTGAAGAGGTCTGGTTCAACATCGTTCTTCTGCATCACGGCGGCCCAGGCCGCATCGGTGACGCGCGCCAGGTCGCCGTCTGCGGCGTTGATCCACGGCAGCCCGTCGCGCCCGATCAGATCGCCGATCAGCGCCGCTGTCGCGCCGTTCGAGTGGGCGGTCGGATTATCCGCGTCGGGGAGTGCGAAGGGTGGCGTATCGGCGCTCAACTGTTCGAGGGCTGCGACCGTGCCGCCACTTGTCACCCAGTCGCTTACATCGCCCTTCTCCGCTAGGTCGGGCAGCGCGACGATCCGCACGCTCGCCGCGATGCCGGAGAGGGCGGTTGCCACCTGTGCGGCGTGCAAACGCCCCGCCTGGTCGTTATCGGGCAAGATAACGATGTGCCGGTCGCGGAGCGGTTCATTGTATTCCGCTCGCCACTTGCCCGCCCCGCCGACGTTCGTTGTCGCGACCAGTCCTGCCGTCCGCAGGTTTTTGACATCTTTCTCGCCCTCGACGATGTAGACGGTTGCTTCAAGAGGCGCGGCGAGCAGGTCAGGCAGCCGATAGAGGACGCGGCGGACATCCTCGCCGACGCTATTAATCCAGCCGCCGCCCTTCGCGCCCGGTCGCTGCTGGTAGAAACCCTTCGGTTCCGTGCGCACCGCGCGGTAAAGGATCGTCCTGTCTTCGTCGCAGTAGAGATATTCGTCGACGATCCGCCGCTGCGAGGCACGGTCGTGGGGGCGGGTCTGCGAGGCCGGGAAGAGATCGCGCATTTCGAGGCCGAGGGCTGCGACGATCCGCTGAGTATCGCAACCGGCGTGGCATTTGAGGAGCACCTTGCCGTCATCGGTCTCTTTGATCGAGAGACTAGCTTCCCGGTCGTCGTGGACGGGACAGCAGGCCATGAGGCGGCCACTGACGGACTTGACGCCGTGGAGGCCACGGAGAACCTTGTCTATCGGGCGTTCGGTCGTGGGGGACGGGGCGCGTGTGCTCATTGCGCACCACCCGTCTGAGACGCGAAGAAGCCGAGCGCGTCGGCTCGGTGGTTCGTCCCTGATTCAAGACACGCATGGGTATGGTACGATTGCTCGTGCATGGTCGCCTCCATGTCGCGCCCCTCCCATGTTGAAGCATGGAGTGAGGGGCTTTTGCTATTCAACTGCGATAACGCTACCACAGTCCGGCGAGAAACAAAACGATGATTGTGCGTCATATCGGATTGCCATTGCGCTGGTAGCGCCGTGTGAGCGTGCCGTCTGGCAGCCGAGTAACGACGACGTAGCGCGTCAGCTCGCCACCGCCCTCGATGTGTTCGCCGGGAAAGGCGAGCCGCAGGCGGTGTTGCTGGTCTGGGTGATGGTCGAAGAAATAGCGGTCGCCATCGTCAAGGGCTTGTTGCAGTCGGTTCGGTTGGCTGCCCCGCGCGAAGGGGTTGCCTTCGTGCGGGAAGGCGTCTATACTATGCATGTCAGCCTCCTTTGAACGAACGCCGCCGCCTTTGCGAATAATGGGCGGCGTTCGTCTGTCTAATGGGCGGCGACCGGTGGCGCCATCTCCAATCGTTTGATCGCTTCCTCCGCGCCGCTCATCAAGACGCCCGCATTTCGATGGATGCTGTCGAGGTCGGCGCGCGTCATCGTGGCGGCACTGAGCGCCTGCAACTCCCCCCTACTCTTTTCGTCCACCTTTGCTTTCGTGTAGTCGAAGGCGGGAGTAGGAAGTACCTCGCCGGTCATCGGGCTGGGTGCGGTCATCTCGGCTTTCTCGATTGTTGCGGTCATGCCTGCACCGGCTCTCGGGTGATCGTCGCCGCCGCTTTCGCCGGGCGCGTCGGTTCGTCCGTCAGTATGGCGTGACGCTTTCGACCCTCTCTGTAGATGAGTTCATCATCGACGTGATACCCCCGTGCCTCCAACCCATGTATCAGCATGTCGGTCACGATGCGACGAATCGGCGTGTCGGCGTCAAATGCCGCCTGTCGGATCGCGCGGCGCAGGGCGTGCGACGGGATTGCGACGAACAAGTCTCCGGCTTGCGTTGCCATGTGGCTTCATTCCTCTCAGAGCTTGCGCTCTCATACCGAACATGCGACACTGGTAATGAACAAGTGTCTCCTCTTACCTATTGTCTCACTGGTACGCGCGTTGTCAATAGTCTTTACCGAAAAGAGGACGAGATGGCCGAACGACCGTGGGGAAAGTCGCGATTGCGACGGACGGCGGAACAGCGTGGCTACACCGTGAGCAATCAGCAGTTGGATTCCTATGTCGAAACGGGGCTGATCCCCCCCGGCGAGGGGCCAAAGGGGAAGGAGCACTGGTACCCCGATGTGGTAGACCGGCTCGTCGCCATTCGCCAACTGGGCGAAACGATTCGCCCGCTGTCGCGTCGCGTGATCCATCTCTACAACCCCGGCCTCACGTTCACGACCGAAGACGCCCTTTGGCACGCCATTCAGGACACGACGCCGATTGTCGAGCAGGACGATGAACGCCGCGATGCAACGATGCGCCGCGTCTCCGACGCGCTCTTGCCGCTGACTATTGTGCGAGGAAAATTGCCAGCTGACTGGCAGCCGCCGCCCGCGAAAACCTGGCGCGGATTGGTCCACCTCTACGGTCTGGCGATTGCCCGGCAGCATATTCCGCGCTGGTACCAGTGGGCGCATCGCGAGATCGCCGATTCACTCGCGGACATCCCGTTCGATGAGCGTGTCGTTTTGGTCGCGCTCTGCGATCTCGCGATGCTGTTCACGGTTGCCGTCGAACGCACCGTCAGCGAGCAGGGCTGGCCGACGGACGAACAAGTACCGATCAACCCCGCGCTTGAGGCCATGCTGAAGGCGAGTGAAGCACCGCCGCCTGTCGCCGTTGACGACAAGACGCGAGCGCAGACGGCCCCACACCCAGCCCTCCACACGCGGGCAGACTGGGCGTTCAGCGAGGCCGTCGTGCAACCCGCACCATCCGACACACCGGCTAAGCCGGAGACGGCACGCGCCACGAAAACAAGCCGAAAGCGGGCGGCGGGATGAGCGTTTCCTGTAAGAAGACGGTGCGAACCGGCCCGCGAACCGGGGTGCGAACCGAGGAGTAAACCTTGCTCTGGGCCTTGCTCCGACGTTGCTCCGAGAGCAAACGTTTAGCGGATGACAGAGCAATGATTTCTTGCTATACTTACGGAGAGCAACAGAGCACGGGAGCAATCTCGCGTGCGGGCGATGACCAATCCCGCAAAATCAAGGATGAATACTGGTTGCTCCGAGAGGCGGATAGCGCGTGGATGAACGAGCAACGAAAGACCTGAGACTCGCACTCCAATGGACGCAACAGCGGACAGCGGACTTCCTCGACATTCCGCGCGGCACGTATTCCAAATACGAAGTGGCACCTTCAGCCGGTGGCAGGCCGATCACCGATGCGCACGCCGCGCTGCTGCATGACGAACTGACGCGGCAGACCGCGCCGCCGATCACCGCGCTCGTGCCGATGGGCGGACCGCAGCCAGTGAGCGAAGAATGGATTTACGACCGCGTGCTACTCCGTGCCACAGATGTTGTGCTCGCTATCGGCATGCGGCGAAGCGGCAAATCCACGCAGATGGCCGAACAATTGCGGACGCGTCCCCGGTTCGTTGCGATTGATCCGATGCTTGATTTCGACATGCCGGGCGTGCCGATCACGCCGCGTTTTCGTCCCGATCTTGACCGGCAGATCGTCCGTCCGGTTGCCAAGGACACGGACGATAAGCGGCGTCAATGCCTGCAAGCCGTCGAAGCGGCACATGCGGCGGGGAATTTCATCATCTACATTGATGAGTTGATGGCCCTCTGCACATCGCGCACCATGCCGCCCGCGCTCTATCAGGCCGTCTTCTACGGCGGGCATGCCGGAGTGGGCGTGTGGGCATCCACGCAGCGCGGCATTAATATTCCGACTGACTTACCGGCGCAGTGTTCGCTCTTTTTGCTCTTCGAAATTCGCCTTGAGAACGAGCGCAAGGCGATTGCGGCCAATCTCGGCATTGATCCCGACTGCATCCCGCGCGAGGAGCACGCCGTCACGATCATTTCACGGGACAGCGAACCGTTCACCCGCGATTTGAACGAGCGGAGACGCGCCGCCCGCGAGCAAGAATCTGTCGAACCCGCTCCGGCTCGACAGGAAGCGCAAACTGTGTCTCGGAGCGAAGAAACCGCGTATCCGCGAAGACTTCAGGGAGAGAACGAAGCAATTGCTGCCGACTGGCAGGCTCGCCATGAGGACAGGACGCTGAGCAGGGTTGTGGAAGCGATTGGTCGGGGGGCTGCCCAACAGGACTGCTACAATGCCATCCTCAAAGACATATCGCCGCTCGTACTCGCACAAGGGCACGCCACAACCCCGGCAATACTGGTGGAAGCGGTGAGCGTGCTCTTCCCGACTGCCGCCCAAGACGCCTATCTCCGCGACTGGCTCTTGTTCGCGCAAGCGAAGTACCCTTACAAGTCGCCGCAACCGCCGCGCCGCTGCCGTCCCCCGGCAACGAGCACCCCGGCCCGCGCCCGGATCGTCCCGTCAGCCGCGCCGCCCGCCTTGCCGGAGGGCAGCATTGAGGGTGTGTGGCGCGAGGTGGACGATGATGAGGCCGTACCGGAACCGACTACCGCACGGCGCGGGGCGTTCGGGATGGTGCATTATGCCGACAACGACCGCCCGTGGCACGAGCAACTTTCCAACACGGCGGAACTGCTCGCGTGCCTGCTGAAGAACGCCCCGCGTACCGAGCCGTTGAAGTGATCGCCGCGAGGCGAAAGGAGCCAGGCCATGCCCGATCGCAAACCCATCCCACCTCCACAACGCACCCCTGCCCCTCGGCACGATGGCCGATTGCTTGTCACACGGGTAAAGCAAGCCGTGCAGGACTTCCTGCATCCCGCCCGGGGCGATATCGAGCCGCGCCTCCCGCGCACCGGCAAGAAACGCTGAGACCGGCGCGGTCCCACTGGCGAGGCCCCCCGCGCGGGCTGCCTGCCCCTGAGCGCCACGCCGAACGCCCACGCATTACGAACCACCGCTTGCCCTCTGCCAGCCCCCTCCGTGTCACTGACGCGGCCTGCGGCGCGTTCGACGGATGCGATCATTCGACTGTTCGACATGCACTCCTTTGTCTTACTCATGAGAGCGTCAGGACGCACGGTACGCCTCCCTACGGCGTCCGCTCTGCATCGAGGCGTATCTTTTCCCCTCCCCACGCTCCACAGAGGGCCACGAGGGCGCTACCGGCCTGCTCACTCTGCCGCCACCACAGGATCATCACTGCCTGCCGGTCGTAGCGTGCGGCTTCGATCCTTCGACCATTCGACAGACACCCCAGTCATCTCGGTGATGCCCTGTCTACCCGCTGAGCGCCGCTGTACGGCGTTCGTGCAGGGCGGACGATGATTTCCCCCTGCGCAGGCCGGAGCCGGTCTCTCCCTGCCCACAGGGCACCCGGCACGTACCGCCGCCGTTTCCCGCCCCGGACGCGCACCCAGCCTTCTCCGACTACTCCTCCGTGGCCTGAGGCTCTCGTGCGTCTGGCTTAAGCATGTCGTGCATGTGGGTGCATGTCCCCAGCGCTGGGCTATTTCAAATCTCCCGGTTCCCGGTGATGACGACTCCCGGTTATTTCCTGCTCTGCCTACCTCGAACCGGGAATGGCCGCCACCGGGACGGCCCCGGTTCCCGGTTTTCCCCTCTCCCGGTTATTTCTTGCTCTACCTACCTCGAACCGGGAGTGATCGCCACCGGGAACCGGGAGATTTTCTCGCGTACCGGCGTCCGAGACATACACCGACATGCACGACATGCTTAAGGCAGATTCTTTGCCTCATTGTCACTGCCCGGACCGGCAGGCTGCCGAGGCGCTACGGATTTGCGTAGGGGCGTAGCCCCGGAGAAGCAGGGGGG
>JAABUP010006962.1_pt1 | contig 15589 bp, 17 predicted proteins | sample 5559201 | NCBI WGS metagenome assembly JAABUP01 (sample SAMN10711887, study PRJNA513373) | rock metagenome | isolation source: Antarctica rocks | place: Antarctica
AGCAGTTTGATGTTATGTAGGACAATGCAGCCTGAGTACAGACCTGCAGGGTGTCTGTCTGTTGTCAAGTGTGCGTCAAATAGAAGGCTGATTAGCAGGTTTAGGGCTGGATGCCATGGTCTGCGGGCAGACACAGGCCGCTGGGCAGACGGTGTTCACCTAGATAGGACAGACAGACTGTGTCTAGTATGCAAGTCATTAGATTGTGTGGAGGACGAGCAGCACTTTGTGTTTGATTGCCCAGCGTACAGCCATATCAGGTACAGCATATGGACCTCCTGCAGCACTGTTGTACCATTGCAGACTTTATGACTATATGTGAACCAAATACATGTGGTGGTTTCCTTACGGAATGCTTTGCATGTAGGAAGCAAATCTTGTCTGTATGAATCCACTGAACTGAACTTCTTGTCTGTTGGGTCCCAGTTGCCCCCCAGGACATTGAACACATTGATTGCTTGGTTGATTGATTGACTGACTGATTGTGTCGATCCTGTCAGGGGGTACAGTACCTAAAGACAGGAAATGTATATTGATTGATGCAACTTTGTTGAATCAGCAACCGCCATGGTTCACAACATGTCATTGTAATGGACAAGCCTTAGACCTTGGAAGGTAGCGTGTAAATCACACAGTAGAGTGTGTCCTTGTGAGCAGGCAGCCGCCAATTGGCATACTTCTTCCTCATATGCTCACCTATGAGTCATGTGCTGCAGCGTTGACCAGTCAACAGTGCAGACCGTTACACTACTCCCCCTGTAAGTGCAATGCTTTCACGCATGCGCACTAACCCAGGAGTATGTATAGAGAAAGCTACCAGCACCTATGCTAGCAACCAAAACTGCACCTATCATAAACGTATCATCTCAAGTGATTACCGCTATTGCTCACAAATTCTAAGTCATGTGCATCCAGCACCCTCATGTGACTTGCCCATTTCAGTACCATCAACTGAAACATTCCCAGCAGCTTACTACTGAGTCCCAGCACCGTCGTGCTCAGATGTAACCACTGCACCAGTCCGAGTCCTTACCAGAACCTTGGGTTTGTTTACCTTGCCAATCCTAGTACTCTTGTAGGCAAGCAGCATTCAAGTTGGCTTCAGGTTCCCAGCTGCTGTATTTGTCACCATAGCCAAGCCATTTGACTTGATAACTCCTGCGGAGCTTCTTCTGCTTCTTGCCCATCCTTTGTTCCCTGTGCATGCACACACGTTCCACCTGAAACCACTCAAAGCCATCTTCAAGTTCAATAGGCACTGGTGGTGGCTGGTGCCTGTGACTAGACCTGAACGGCTTCAGAAGCTGCACATGAAACACACTGTGTATGCGCAGATTCTTAGGCATGTCCAGCTTGTAGGCTACCGACCTCACTGCCTTGACCACAGTGAATGGGCCTATCCATCTAGGCATCAGCTTAGGGGTTGTAGGCCCCTTCCAGCGTACGTTGTTTGTGTTCAGCAAGACCTGTGCACCGACTTTGAAAGTCAATCCCCTGCGCTTCAGATCATAATACTTTTTCTGACGCTGCTGTGCCATTTGCAGATCATGTTTTGCATCCTTGACAGCCTGCATCATGTCAGTCATAAAAGACTTAGCCAATGGCACATCTGAGTGTTCCTCCAAGCCCATGTTTGCTGAAGTGTATGGCTGTTGACCTGAATTCAGCAAGAAAGGGGTTGACCGAATAGACTCATGCCAACCGTTGTTACATGCAAACTCAGCACCATTCAAATGCTCATCTGAATCATTGCGAGTGGGATTCACAAAGTGCCTGAGCATCTCCTCAAGAGTCCTGTTAGCTCTGTCCCTTTGACCATCGGTCTGCAGATGGTATGATGTGCTCATGCTCTGGGTAGTCCCCCACAACCTGCACAGCTCAGTCTAGAACTTGCCTTTCCAGCGTGCGTCCTGATCAGAAACTATGTCCCTTGGCATCCCATCCAGTTTCAAGACATTGTGCCTAAGCAGTTTGGCGCACTCCAGAGCCCCTGTGTTAGTGGGAGCTGCAGCAAAGTGTGCTCAGCCTGTGCTCAGCCTGTCCACAAACACAACAATGCAAGTGTTGCCATTTACTGTTTTTGGTAGGCCAGTAATCAGATCCACACTGACACTTGACCACCTCCTGTCTGGAATCTGCAGCGGCACCAGAAATCCTGGGCGTTTCTGCTAGGCTTGTTCCTTTGACAGCTGTTGCATGAGAGTACATATTGCTTGACATCCTGTCTTACAGTAGGTCACCAAAACAACCGTGTCACAGCCTTCTCAGTCTTAGTCACCCCCATGTGACCACTGTAAGGCGTGTCATGCATTTCCTTCATGCATTCCTACCTTAGGTTTGCAACCCTAGGCACCATCAGCATCAGTGTCAGCATCATGCATGTCATGATCAGCTTCTGCAGCAGGTCCTTGCTGTTCAGCTCCTTGATCAGCTTGCCCAGACTGTTTGGCCTTGCTCTGGCCCCTTGTCATTACATTAAGGGCATGCTCAGTTCCAAGAGCTGACATCACAGCAGTCTCACATGCTGCTTGACGACTGAAAAGATCTGCCACACTGCAACTGCGTTCAGATTGCCGAAGAGACCTGTGAGGCACGCGAAACACTGTTTTGCAGCCGCTTGGCGGCGACTTAGCGATCGTGTTGCACACTTGGCGCCTTGGCTTCGGTCGAGTTGTCGCCCGATTTTATTTTTTGAACTCAGGGCCTTTTGGTCCCCTTGGTCATGTGTTACCTATTTCATCGATACTTGGGTTGGTTTCGCAGTTAGGGTTTCGGACTTAGGCTTGACGGTTCGTCTCTGAGAATTCAAATTCGGGGGCATGGGGCGTGATCAAATGGGGTTCTTGTTGAGGAGGTCATCAGCCTGATAGATATGTCGGCTCACAAATCCGCCGTACTGAATATGATTTTTCGTGAGCAGTCCCAAAAGTATTGCGTATGTGTCATGCTCAGGTCGGGTCTTTGACTGCTGCTGCTGTGGACAAAAAGACAACTTGCAGGCGGCATGCGCCAAAAGGCACTATACGCGACGGTGCTGCTGTCTTTCGCTGCTGGCGTCAGCACTATTCTGAGTTTGCCGCGGTCACCGCCACTATTGGAGAAGCAGTACTTTTTCACAGTGGGTGCTATTTTTAAGAATGAGGCTGCCATTATGCATGAGTGGATTTCTCACTACCTACTGGAGGGAGCAGACCATATTTATCTTGTGGACAACGGTAGCAGCGACGAATACGAAACAATCGTACAACCTTTCATTGATAGGGGTCAAGTGACGCTTATGCTAAACTCAAAGCGCCATGCGCAGCAGGAAATTCTGCATAATTATTTCTTACCGCTGAGGCTACTTTCAGAGTGGATGCTAGCGGTGGACTTAGACGAGTTTATGTATGCAAGATCAGGAACTATAACTGAGATCTTACGACAAGTGCCAGAACAAGTAGCAAGTGTTCGTGTGCCATGGAAGATGTACGGCTCATCGGGCCACAAGCAACAGCCGCCTGGATCTGTAGTCAGAGGATTCGTTCGTCGCAATGATTCGGGCTTCAACAAAGGACGTAAAGCGTTTTTCAGATCTTCGGCAACTTCTGTAATTCACACGCATGATGCTGAGGTTGATGGCATCACTGTGACTTTGCAGATTGGTAATGTCTGTGTCAACGATTTAAATTGTATTAGAGCTTCGCAAGCCAAAAAATTGTTGAACTCCACATCTCTGCAGCTAAATCATTACGCCATTCAATCTCTTCAGTGGTTTGTGAATACAAAAATGTCTCGCGGCGATATCGCGAGCGAAGACGCCGAAAACGTTCGCGATTTTTCTTACTTTGATCGGTATGAGGCTGCTAGTAACGAGATTGAAGACAAAGACTTATATCTGAAGCATAAAGCCTTTTACGACTCCCTTTAGATAGCTTATAGTGAAAGGCAAATAAGCGCCCTCCCTTCAGAATGTCAAGGGCACTAGTCAGTCTTACTCCTGGCATTGTAAGTCTGCTTACACCATTTGCATTTTGGTGGCCTTGAACATTGTTGTGCATCCCAGACTGACATATGAACATCAGTCTCCATACCATCAGGGAATGCACACCCAACTTTGCAACCCCAGCTGTTCATAATTGCACACCCTAGCCAGATTCAAATTTCCAGCCAAGCACGGTATAAGCTATTGGGAAAAGGCTGAAGCAGTCACAAGGAACTTGGGGCTAAACTCCCGCACTCTTTCTGCACAATTTGGGCAGTGTGCTAGGTGAGCCTTTGCAAGTAGTTGACTCAAAACAATGTTGTATTATATTTGGCAAATGTCCACTGTAGATGTATATGTTATATTATGATAATGTATATATTCAGTATTTCTGGTGGTTTACGCTGGAGGCCAGAATAGTGTGCTCAAAAATGGCATTTCTGGCTGTCTTATCAGCCAAAGGTGGTGCTGAAATCTTCCAGCAGCATTGCAGGGTAAATCACATGCACAAGACTGTGTGCACTACATTGACAACATGGCTAAGCCTTGTCACAGCACATCTGTGGCACAGTAGTTTCTGTATATTTCATCATAATCTTGATCTGACACCTCTTCACTTGCACACTGCTTATCCTCTTCTTCTTGTTGAACCTCATTGCTGCTATGTCCTGCTCAAACAAAGCAGTCTCATTGCCGTGATGCTGCACAGCTGCCTGACTGGAGATGAAGATCAACTTGTCAGCCTGCAATGCACACACAACCTTCATCACAGTGCAAGTACATCATTGAACCAACAGAAGGCTCTTGCTGGTAGCTTGCAACAGTCAATATAACTCCCATTCAGGCCGCCATCTGGCACGGCCAGAACTTTTGCATTTCTGGAGTTTTCGATAGTTGATTTATAGATCTTCAGGACAACCAGTTGGAACAAAACTGTTGGAATCGCCTGCAACAGGGCCGGGAATGCCGTACTGATGCAAGGCCATTTTACATGCAGAAGCCGCAAGCTGTGGCCTTGCGCAGCGTGAACAGGCCTTAAGTTTGAAACTTCGCCTTCAGTGCCTGCCGGTTAATATAATCTAAATATATATGCATATAATTCACGAATACGGCGTTTTCTGCGAATATAAACAGTATGTAATATATACAGTGTAGTCCCCGGCGAAGGTACTGAAGCTTGAATTGTAGCATCCTACTGTGCAGCCTGCTCGTTTGATTATGAACGTTGATGTCTGCGTGTTCAGAGCATTCCTGTACATGACCAAGTTAACGGCTGCAGAACAGGCTGTAACTAGCAATTGCAAACGACTGTGTCTAAATAGATGCTGTACAGATCAGCAGCAGCGACACAGCCCTTTTTAAATCTCCTATTTCACGCGTAGACTATCCAGCTACCTGTTAAACACATCAGCAAATTCCCCATATGGGCCATTATGATCAAAAGTGTACTGTCCAACAGGCTTCATTGGAGCACGTGTGAGAGACAGTGCATCCAAAAGCATTTTGTGCTTGTCACCATGGTGGCTTGAGTGAAGCAACACAGGCTTGAATTCTGGTTCAGCATGCCTTTCCAGAAAACCACTGTTTGTGAACAACCAAGGATTGAGTATTGTCATGCGCAGCTTGCCCATCACAGACCTGTGCATGAGCTCGTACGACACGACCTTTTGCTCCCAGTGGCTTGATGAGTTCAGCACTGCCAATACAGCCTCAAAAAGTTCAATGCTTGGTTCTGTGGATCGCACAAACATGCACCCGATGTTAAGGCCGTTTATACGAAACTCCCATAAACCTGGTTCTTTATCAACATTATTTGGTGTATGATTTAAGATAGGATATCCGTACACTAGCTCCTCGATAACACCATCAGACATAATCTCAACGTCGTTCTTAGTCGAAAAATGGTCGAAAGGGTTTGAGAAATACAGTATGTCAAGATCTGCCTGAAAGACATTGAAGCCAGCTCGAACGAGCTCCAGCGTGTATTTTAACCTCCAGCAGCTCAAAAAACGTCTCAGATCTGGCTGATCGCACTGGGGTTTTTGGGTGGTGGCCACGACATGGTCAGAAAACGAAACTGAAGCGTCGAAATGGCCTGTGTTGTCAGAGTCTTCGCCAGCTTGAACACCGATGATGAGCACATTATCGACACGTTGTTTTGCTAGCGACCTCAAAGAGACTGCTGCGTAAGAGCCCTCCCTAAGTCCGTTTGAAATGAAGGCCACTATATTCCTATGTAATGAAAACTTTTCTGCCCCTTGCACGACAAGCCGAATATCGCCTTGGTCTAAAGGAATTGACGACACAGGAGTCACCAGGAGCGCAGCGCACAATGTCCATGTCAGCGAGACAACAAGCAAGTCTGTCATATTGGGAACTCTTCGAACTGAGTTGAGACAAACTTGACAGATACCCATTGCCGCTTAAGAGGTCTTTCAAGGCCGTGGCCAAGCCGATGACGCCCCTCTTTACGTGTCTGCTTCCTGGCTTCTCTGACAACACACGGCCAGGTGCGTGCATTCAATGAAATCTCATTCCAGTACTGTTGTGCCTCATTGGGCCCCTAAACGATTTGAATGAATGAATGAATGAATGAATGACTCCTCTTTTGAAGAAACAGAGATGTGTAACGCTGCCCATTTGTAATAATGATTACGGTTACATAACGGCTTTTTGCCTCTGTAAGCGTACAGTAAGGTAAAGTGCCTACTTTACTATTACCAGCCAAGGAAGCCTTGTTTTGCCTTTTTTTGAACCAGCCAAGGTTCGACTGCCCACATGAACATCGCAAGGGCAGAGGCCATGCCTTCGGCCGGCCGGGGTTCGCCCTCCTAAATCGCCACGATTTCATTGTACTAAAGGGGTCTACGCCCCACCAGCGCCCATGCCGGGCACAACACTGGCCATGCCCGCAGCCCACGCAAAATGGCCGAGCCAGAGTAGAGTTCGCGGGCAGCAACAACAGCGTCTTTACGCATTACACTGTGTATCGCAATGAGCAGAGTTTCAGCTTCAGAAGTTGGACCAAATTCTGCCCCTTATGTTCAAGGTTGCTGTCATAGACTTAATCATACCCTTGAACACAGCTGGTGTAAAGCATGGCTTTTCCTTGCACTGTGGTATCAAGAGGCAGTTGACTACATTGGCAACATAGAAAAAGCTATTGCTAAAGCTGAAGCTTACTTGCAAGCTGCACAGCAAAGTATGTGGACGCCCACAGCCAAACCCTAAGCATGGACCTGCAGTTCAATGTTGGCGACACGTTGTTCTTGAGCAGCAAAGACATTACACTCAAGGCAGTTGGCGCTTGCAAGATGCTTGCACTTTGGCTTGGACCTTTTGAGATCCTTGCTAGAACAAGCAACTTGGATTACGAGCTCAAAATACCTGAGCACCACCATTTCCATCCAGTATTTCATGTCAGCATGCTGCGCCCTTGCTATGACAATGGATACGAGGAACAACCTCCTATGACTGACGTTTAAATAGAGTTTGAGCTGTCGCAGATACTGCAGCACAGACCTCTGAATAAGCAGAGAGGGGACTCAAACATCAAATAGCTGGTCAAGGATATGGTCTTGTCTACAATGTTGGGAACCTGAGGCCATGATCAGACACAGGGCTCTGGACACGCTGTCAGAATACTGTAATGAAGTTGCTGCTGAACAAGCAGTGCAAGCAATTCAGCCTATCACAGCCTCTGACGCTGGGTTGCTAGAAGCGGAGGCACAGATCCGTTAGACCCGTTACCGGCAAGCTCAAGCGCATGCAGTAGTCCCAGTATTTCTGCTTGATCGGAACATCAGGGTTTTAGGAACCCTATCACATGTACATGCAACTTTGCTGCACTCACATTTGAATCAGCAGTCAGCAGTACACCCGCCTTTTCCATCAGGCTTTACCTTCAGTCGCAGTTTTTCTGGCTACTGACCCACCCAATGTGGTAGGCAGTTATCTCAAGACTTGTTTTGCTCAAAGACAACCTGTTTTGGCCAGTCCACTTTTAGCTTGACTTCTGAACTTTGTAGAGCTATATTAGTATGAAGCGTGTGGCGTCGCGGTACTAGAGCCCTCCTTCATTAGAACATCACCGCAGCGACTCCTTTGGTGCTCTATTGCCGAATGCTTTGGAAATTTAGTGCGTAGTGTATGTTTTTGACCCAGTTCTTGTCTGTGACTCCACTGATGAGTCCTAAAGACAAGAATTGTAAAATTGATTGATTGTTTGAATTCGACATGAAAGACTCTCCATCAAAGGAATTTTGGAAGCATGCTGCGGTGTCATCACATCAGCTAGCATACTGCATGCACATCCCCACTTCAGATTGATCAATAGTCAGACCTCCTCCCTCAGCATCATTGATCTAGTGACTTTCTAGACCAGCAGCTTCGTATGCATTGTCCTGTCATATCCAGTACCCTGCACACAGAGTTGCGCTTCACAAGAAGTCGAAGCTCGGACATATTGCTGGTCGACACACGTGTCATACGCACCGAGCTGCAGCGCAGGCCCCACCCCCAGTCAAAGGTCTTCATCAGTCAGAGGGCCCCAAAAGCAAAGATTCATTCAAAGCACTCACTTCGAGAGAGTCACTTGCGGTGTGCGCACTCAGCAGCAGTATGGAGAATCGTTACCTGAAAGGCCCAGTATTCTTCTTATGGGTGACATTAGGCGTGTCAGCGTGCGTATGGATGCTTGGCTTTCCAACAACCAAGTTGGCAACAGATGTAAACTCTGCAGCATTTGTCTTGACTGCTCCGCAACTTGTGGCGGACTTGGCATTCTCTGGAGAAACAGCCCCTGTGAGCTGCCCACCAGTATTTGCATCCCTAGATGAAGCAACGGCCAACGTTTTCACATCACCACCCTCAGGTTATGATGATTTGCTTATCCTAGACTACATTCGGGACAATTCCGACAGAACAGCTTTCAACGGCAATCAGACGCTTTTCGAGCGACATAAATCTTTCCAAGTGCAACCTCGCATGTTGCTTCATTGCGGATTCGTCAACCAGCCACGGAATGGCATGGAAGTTTCAAAGAAAGACAGAACAGCCATGGATGCCTGCCGTACGTACGTGACTGTGACATCAGTCTTTGGTGCTTTCGATCTTTTAAACCAACCGTCTGTCAAGACCCTTTCAGCTCCGCAGTGCTGGTTTGTCTTGACAGATCAGATTACACTTGACTATTGGAAAACAACACTTGAAGTGGCAGAAGACCCAGTAAATGGAGCCCTGAGAATTGGTGTCTGGCGTGTTGTTTTGATCGACAGTCTGCCATACCCTGAAGACCTTGGTCTGGTTTCAAATATTGTAAAGCTCCTCATACACCGGCTTTTTCCTGCAGCCCGGTACTCCCTTTACATGGATGGAAAGGTTACGCTGAGTGTTGATCCTGTGGTTTTGATAGACGCAATGTTGCTGCAGCATAGGAGGCCGTTCGCTATTGCTGCTCATCCAGGTCGCCAGAATGCATGGGACGAGGGTGAAGCTTCCAAGGAGCATAAAGCTCAATATTCTGCGCAGATCGATAATCAAATTATGTTTTACGAGCAAGAGGGGTTTCCCCTTGAGTATGAGCAGTACGATTCCAGGCAGGGAGGGCTCATAGGCATTGCAACGGACGTTCCTGAGTCGAACACAGTAATCCGTGAACACAATTCTTTGACCAACTTGTTTTCTTGTATATGGTTTAATGAAGTTGTTCGATTCTCGCAACGCGAACAAATATCATTTGGCTACGTTAAAAAGCGTATGTCTTTACGCCTGCCGATGTATATCTGGCCTGACTGTCGTGAGTTGTTTTCGCTTACGCACCCTCATGTCAGTACGTAAGACCTGTTTGGCGCCTTGACGCTTGGCACCTTGGCCGCATATGATGACATCCTTCCAACGTTGTTAACAGGTAGCACAGAGCGCGATTTTGACTTTGATTCATTATCCGAATTTACGTTTTTCTGCATGTAGGCTACCAGCGCCATGATGTAGCAGTAATCTATTCCCAAACTTACTGTATACACCGTATGTACTGACCCAAGTTGCAGTGGTTTGTCATACTGCGTGATGATGCTGCTGTGATGACTTGCTAGCTGCCTTGATGCAGCCTTGAGCATGCCATGCAAGGCTCAAATAAAAGCGCTTTGCAAGCTGTGTTGGAGGCAGATTGCAGCAAACAAGGCCAAACTTCGGGAAATCAACAGCAGATGTTGTGTAGCTGGCCATCCATGGATGCCAACAAATATAAAGTTGTCACGTTACATTTACAATCTGTTCAATGGTCAATATGCATGTAGCATGGGATGACTGCCTTGAATTTCCATCACTTGCCTTTGTGTCAACCTGACAACTTGTTGCATTTTCTTGTTCCACCTTGTAACATTATGATATTGCTAGAGATTGTCTCTGTTGCAAGTCATCGTTGTTATTGATGCCCTCTCTGTCGCCTAGTTCCACCAGCCCCAAGTATTCTCAGTCAGGGACAAAGCAGGTGAGCTTGGGAGCCATTTCAGAAACAGCCCTCTTGGGGACAGTTGCATGTTGTCCTTGGTTTGGTGAGATGGAGCATTGTCTTGCTGCAGCTGGCCCCTCCTCTACCCTCCTGCCAGCTTGCTGGAACAGTCTGATGCCTTCTGGGCTGAGGTGCTGCTGTAATCATTGTAATCACGTGAGTCAACTCCCCTGTATGCTTGCTTTGACTCAGGATTGATGTATGTGTGCGGCCATACATTCTGGCAAGCACAGCAGTCAGTAGTGGTCTCATCTGCGTATGTCAACACAGGCCGACCTTACACTTTATGATGGCAAGAAGGCTATTCAAGCAGCTGCGCACTTGGAGACAGAACAGGCACTTCTGACAGTGCACTTGACAGAGATGCATTATGTGTTTATGTCAAGTATTCACATCAAGTGTTCACATCTGGCATGAAACATGCATGCTTGATGGCGACAATGACTTACAGATGTATGATCATGACATCAAACTGGTGTGCGTGCATGATGCCTTTCTTCTGGAAGCATTCTCACTATTTGGTGCTGTTACTGGCAGATAAATTGCTGTGCAACATTGACTGCAGTTCTGATGGCATGGATCTTGAGCTCTTCTTGCACATGCTGGGCAGGGGGCAACTTAGGGGTTTGAAGAATTGCAAGCTATGGCATGAACAAGACACCACGGCAGGTGCACACAAGATCCAACCCTGCGCAAGCACATCCAAGACTCTGCTTTGTGCTGTTGACATACACCGGTTGTAACCATGCGTCGTTAACAGAAACATCACAGTTGTAGCCTTATGCCAAGATACCTCTGTGCTGTCTACTGAGTCATAATAGATAACCCTGTTTCAGCACTGCTGTCAGAGCTCAAGGTTAGTTGCTCGCCTGTTTGCGCTGAGGAATAGCACCAGACTTTGCACAGTTCAAACAGTGGACTGCTGAGGCAAGTGTCTCAGGTAAGCTTGCTGACAATCACTGCTGTCTTTCTTGAAGGCTCGCTATCAGCTCCCAAGATAATCACGGCGACAGAGGCATGATTGTGTCACAGTCAATCTGACCTTTAGGTCCCACTGAATTTGCTTGAAAGCAGATTTACGCCAGGTGTCATTGCCTGGTCTGCATTCTTCCTTTGTTCATCTGGAATTGTTGTGGATCCCATCACTCTCCATGTCAATATTGTCATGTGGTTAAAGTAGGGAATGTATACTCCTGCTGTCTTCTTCTCTGGCTCTGCCACATGTCTCAAGTCCATGTTGCTAGTTGTGCTTAGACACATGGCTTGCGCAGATTTATCAGGGTGTGCAGTGTCTGCAATCAAATGGACCTTGTTATTCTGTGGTGTCAAAGCAAGAAGACTAATAGGACCTGACCTTTTGAGCAAACGGCTTGGCTCTGGTCAAATGGTACAAACGGCGTCGGCCACCACACCAGCTTTGCCGCCACTTGAGTCAATGTTTCCTGGCGTTGCTAATACTTGACAGAATTTGGGTTCCATGGCATCAGCCTTTAGATTCCTGACCAGATTTTTGATTTAAAGTGATATTGTGACAAAGATGACCTGCATGTACTAATGCATCTAGAAGCCTGGCAGTGCAACTGCCAACCTAGCATTGATTGCCAAACCAGTAAGCTTAGTCACACCCATGCACATAATGCCAGCGTGTCTTTTATAGTTTATTGTGAGGCTGCGCTCATGTTGGAGACCTGCCTGCCACTGCTGAAAGGGCAAAGGCTGGTTGTGCAGCTGACAATACAGCACCTGAGTTGGCAGTTGCTAGAAGGGCTTGAGCTGCCAGCCTGGCAGTGCCAGTAGTTGTGCTGGTGTATTAGCTGTGACTGTTGAGGCCTGAGGTGTAGGCAGTGCTGCTGGTCTGGCAACTGCCCACACTCTATGTGAAAAGTAGCGATGTGAGACACAGCTTATACCATGCTTGGTTGGAAATTTGAACCTGGCTAGGGTTTGCAGGAATCTGAACAGCTGGGGTTGCAGAGTCGGGTGTGCAATCCCTGATGGTATGGTGACTGATCTTCATATGTCAGTCTGGGATGCACAACAATGTTCCAGGCCACAGTAATGCAAATGTGTGTAAGCAGACTTACGATGCCAGCTGTATGAATAATTTCATCGTGCAGCAGTCGACACCATAATGTTGCAAAACAGCGCCGAAATGGTGTTACAAAGATTCGGATCACACATTGGGGCGTGCCTTTGTGTCACTTGAATTTCTGCATAACACCCAGAAATCCACTATTACAAAGACTCACAGCACCGAAGCCAGGTAATTATTGTGTGATAAAATTTTGTGCAGCAGCAGGAGGAGCGTCTGATGCAGTCAGCTCTGCTACCTGGTAGCTGTACGGTTGCTGCAATGGAGCAATCTGACCACAAACTCGGCCTGACTGCCTAGCTGTGTCTGGAAATGGCACGTATGGCACTACTTGACTATCTTGCACAGACACAGGGGCAGACACATGAGTCGTTTGCCTTGCAGTAGTTTGAGTCGTCCTGAAAGAGCTTGTAGAAGCACAGCTCTGAGTGCAAGACATTGGGATACAATGGGACAGGCTTTGGCTGCAGCACACACAAGGAGTAAGAAACACGCGTGGCATCTCAATGCATAAACACGCAAAAGCATAATAAAAACACGCAAAAGCAGTAAGACATACCGACTCTTTTGCATTCAGGCCACCTCACCAGTTTTTGGTGCCACCTAGAGTAATGTCAAACGTGATGTTATTGGAGTACCGTTTTCATCAACACCGCAGTTGAACATGTCTATACTTATATCGAGGTGCTCAGACTGTCCACGCCTGCCAGTTGCAAGCCCACAGGCACACAGATCATGTCTGCAAGGATACAGGAAGCAAAGCAGCAGCAAAATCTGATGCACCTGTCACAAAAGATCCTGTCCGACTGAGTCACAAAGAATTTGACTGCAACCTGGCACGTCCTAACTACATGTTGTTAGGGTTTCGAGCCCTAAGCTAACAGTGTTTGTTCCTGCAGGACACACCTTGTGCTGAGGCCAAACAGATATGTTTAGGAGTGCTATTGCACTCTGCTTCTCTGCTCAGCTGACCCTGTCAAGAAGTGAAATTGCTGGAAGCCCATGGGTTCTGTCAAGCTTGCTGTTGCAAAAGGCAGCTTCTGCGATCTCACAATATTACATCCCATTAGAGGTGCGAGGGATGTGAGAGTGGTGAGCTTGCCCTTGTTATGGGCAAGCTGCAAAGCCTTGCAATATGTGCTTGGCCTGAGCAGGTCTGCAAATTCAGATATATGGTGCAGAGATTTGCTGTGTTTGATGAAGCTACTGCAACCAATGAGAGAGGGTGGAAAGCTTTTGCTGAGCCTGTTCTTGTCTCAAGGAGGCCAATTGCTGCCCTACTAAGTTACAAATTGCTGCAGCAGCATCAGCATTGTAGCCTACTGTTCCAAGCACTGTCTTGTTGCAAAGCGTGCTGCGTGGCTGATTCTGGGTCAACATTTTGATCCATGCCACAGGAAGCAATCCGTTTGAAAGGCATGATTTTGCAGCATGTGATGTACATCAGAAAAGTCCAAAGACTTCAACAAAGACATCAAGTGCGCAGCACACAAAACCACCTTCAAGCCCAGTATGATTGCCCAAAGGCAGCAGGTTTTGGCTCATTTGGTCAGACCATTGCTTTCTGTGCTGTTTAGTGTGCCTTTAGACAGCGCTGTTTGGAAGCATGCCAAGTGCACTTTGCATACAATGTTTCATTCATGGTATTGATAACCTTGCATATGTCGGTCTTGCGCATTGACGTCTGGGGCATGCATGCACTGCTGTTGCAAAGCAAGCTATGAATGTTTGTAGGCTACCGGTTAGGAAAAGCATTCAGCTGGGCCAGTGGAGAGCATGCACATCACAGAGGCCGCTCTAGTGACTTACACATTGAAAGACCTCACGATTCTGATGAGTGCAATGTTCCACTTTTGCAACACCTTGTACGATTGCTGTCACAAAGGTCCACACTCATGTTGACATGCTTTGTCAGTGTGTGTTGCATTGCCCACCTCCGCTTACAACTTTCATTGCCAAGATCACTTGTGTCCCCTGCCTCACACAACTCGATGCAATGTTGCTCAGTCACATGACATGAGCTTTCTTGGTGCGCAAAAAACAAGTGCAATGTTGACAACCAAGCCTGTTTGCAGACCGCAAGCGTCCATGTCAGTGACAAGGAGGCAGACATGAGCAGGCCTGGGTGCAGTGAGGAGGTATTCTACAGAAGCACCAAAGGGCCAGTTGACAGCGAGGAGGTTGTCACAGGGAACATGACACAAGTTGCCATGCATGGTAGGAAGGCAGCTGCTGATGTGCAATTTGCACAGTGCAACCCAAAGCACCTTTACAACCAGTAACAAAGGGACGAAGAGGCCGTCAGAGTAAGGGCGTATACACTACAGTTGCAGCTTCCCAAAAGCAAGATGCCTGCTTCCTGAGAGCAGTTGCTACCGTGCTGTCACTGCTATTAAGTGCTACTAGGTGTTATCTATGGATTTGCTGCATTGCCGGTCATGTTGGCTTTGGCAGCTAAGCTTAGGAAGTGAATAAGAAATTCTGAAGCTTCTCAACTTTGTCTGTTGTGGGGTTAAGAATGCCAAACTGGTTCCGTATCAAACTCGTCCAGGAACAGAACAGTCCCATACCTAGCATACGTTAGCGTGCCTGAATAGGTCGCGCCCATCTAAACACTTCCGTTTTGAGTCTTATCTTGTAACGGACCCCCAAGCATCGAAGTCCCAAGTCCTTCCAAGAAAGGAGGACATCCTTGTGTATCACCGATTAAAGCCCTTGCCACACCCAGGCCTGCTGATTATTGAACGTATGCAGATTGCTTCATGATCAAGTCCTTTTCACCCCAAAGGTTCAAAGTACAGCTGCCATCAAAAGTCTGCTTACACACATTTGCATTCCTGTGGCCTTGAACATTGTTGTGCATCCCAGGCTGACATATGAACATTAGTCACCATACAATCAGGGACTGCACACCCAACTTTGCAACCCCAGCTGTTCAGGTTCCTGCAAATCCTAGCCAGATTCAAATTTTTAGCCAGGCACGGTATAAGCTGTTGGCAAATGGCTGACGTAGTCAGCAGTCTAA
>JAABUP010006963.1_pt1 | contig 15588 bp, 14 predicted proteins | sample 5559201 | NCBI WGS metagenome assembly JAABUP01 (sample SAMN10711887, study PRJNA513373) | rock metagenome | isolation source: Antarctica rocks | place: Antarctica
AGAAGAGGATAACTAGTATCTATTAGGAGGTATAATAATAAACTAAGCTTTCGGGACGAAAAGCTTTAGGAGGGGAACCTAATATTACGGCTATAACGAAAAGAACCTACGGTTCTTATACTACGCTTAGCGAGAGCACTTCCTATTATAAAAGCCCGTAGGTTATATAGATTACTAAGTAAACTATACGAACTATAGTATAGGTGGATTATAGGGATTACTAGGTAAACTATAAGAGGGTGGATTAATAGGTAATTTATAAGAGCTACACCTTGGCACGAGTTCCTATATCTATATAGATAGCCTACTTTCCTAGTAGATAGGAGCCTCGTACTTAACTTTATATTATTAATACGTTTAATTACTACGATACTACTTTAATACTAAATATAAATTATCTCCTTATACTAGACTAGTCTTAGTAAAGCCTACCTTACCCTATTATCCTTAATACTCCTCTCCTTAAGAATTAACCTAGGAGGAACACCTTACTCGTGAATTTTTCGGACGGAACGAACGAGCCTCGTAATAGCTAGTAGGCTAATTAGCTATCTAGCCGCCGGTATAAAGCTACTCTCTTATACGATATCGATACTAGGCTCGGAAGATAACCGCGAGTATAAAGCTAATATAATTAGATAGTTACTAGGCGACGGAGCCTCGACTATTAATAATATTTAACGGGCTTTTATATTATACTAAAACCTTACTTCTTATAAGTACTCTCTTTCGTCTATAGGTCTTACTTAGAAGCTATTAAATATATAGCGAATAGTAGCTAATAGCGTCGATAGGTAGATAAAAGCGAAAGTCCCCGACTATAAAGTTACGGCCGTCTAGTTAAACGCGAAACTACGTCTATTCCTACTTCCCGATATTAGTATTACCGGTAAATCTCGTACGCGGTAGTAGCTTTAACCGCCCCGTAATATTAATACGATATTCTCTATATATTTAGAGTAAGACCGGGTAAATATAGTAAGTAGAATATCTTAGATAATACTTAATCTAATATCTTCTAACTAAACGTTAGTAACGGGTACGCTATAGGCTCGTATTATAAGAGATACTCGTACTAAGAGGAACGTAGGGGTCGGCGGAAGTCTAGGGTAATTTAGCGATAGGGGCTCTAGAGTTTCTAGAGTAAATAGGGGTTCTAGCGAGAATATAGGTTCTAATAAAAGCGGCGGAGAAGCTGGTAAGGGGGTAGAAGCGACTAACTAAGCCTAATATAGAGGATAGAGCTAGAACGAGAAGGTATAAATAGTACTAGTAAATACGTCGACGACGGATTTATCTAGAGTTCTTATTAATAAAATAATAAGATCTCGATAGTAGTAAGAACGTCGATAGTAGTAAGAAAGAGCTAACTAATATATATAATTATTTCTCCGAGGTAGAGCTCGACTCCGCGATATAGGTATTTCGAGCGCTTAAAGTTTAGCCTATAGATAACCCTTAAGATAAAAAGAACTTAAGATGAAGAGTAAATATTAGAGGAGTAACGTTTATTTTAAGTACTAACTAAGTATAAGAAGCTAATAGGCGTATAGCGGGTCTAGGCGAAAGTACGGGCGTCTAAACCTAGAAGGGATAAGAGTATTATAATAAATTATATATAGTAACCTCTAAAGAGTATTAGAGTACGAAGAGGTTATTAAAGCTCGGGATAAGTAGGTCTTACCGAAGGTTACGATTTTCTAAAGTAGATACTTAATAAAAGAGTACTAATATTCCTCTATATCTATTATTATATATATATAAGTAAAAGATAGAGTATCTCTAATATAATTTTATACTCTATAGTTTATACGCGATTCTATTTCTTATAAAAAACGTTACCGCCTTCCCCTACGGTAGTCCCTTACTTATCTACCTATATATAAATAAGGGTATACGCGAAATTAGACTATAGTAGGAGGTAAGATAGAGAAGCTTAGTCCTAGTATATCCCCCTTTATATAAGAATTTAATATATTATATTATCGTCTATTTAGAAGCTCGTATTTTATCCTTAATATTACTTACTACTATTATACTACGAACGCTTAGGAAGTTCTATAATAATAATATTGTAGTATATTTAACTCTTAATTAATTAACGAATTTATCGAGATAGTTATCGAATATTTTAGCTAAATAGAGACTTACCGGTAAAGTAAGCGTCTACCGGCGTTTATTATTTACTTATCGCGCTTAGACGAATACGTAGTCTTCTAACCCTTACCTACGACGTTTCTAGAATTAATCCCTTACCCCTATTTATTATAATATCGAAAACTACTATATATACGTACGAATAGTATCGGAAAGATAAGCTATTTAGTTTATATTAAGATAAATAGTCGTATCTATAAAACGGCTATTAACGTTCTAGTAATCTAGAAACCTACGCTAAATCTCCTAAATATACTTATTATCGAAAACCTTACGACGGTAGTAGAAGATAGACGGCGTAACGATAAGGCCTTACTAGATAGCGATACTATAGCCTAAGCCGTTACTATTACTAAAAATATTACTTACTAGAGCTTAATATAGCGTATATACTACGAGCGAAGCTAGTAAGTACCTATATACCCTAGAGCTACCCCTTCTTTACGGATATAAGCCCTACCTTCGGGAGACTATACTAAACTATTTAACGAGCGGGTAGTTAACGTTTAGCTACTACTCTTTCTCGCGCGTACGTATCCTTAATAAGAAAGCCTATTAGACCGTTAAATAAGTTTATAGTTAGTATTCGACTACTACTCGTTTATACGCGCGAGTATTATTAATAGAAAGGCCTTTAGGTAGTATAAACGGCCGATAACTCGCCTTTAACTACCTATCTACCGTATATACGAGCTTCGTTAGTATAGGAGCCTATCGAGCCGAGGGGATCTTAGATCTCTTACTCTTAAGATTCTACCCCCTTAGATACTTAAGTATAGAGTAAACTTATAATCGATTATATAGAGCTAGTACGGCGCGTTACTCTACCTAATATAGGAATATAATTATAGATAAAGCTACTAGGTCCTATAACTACGCTAGATTATACTATCCTTCTAGCGCTACTTACTACTTTCGCGAATATTTCGACGCTTTTTAAATATAAGATAGATATTAGTTAACGGCTTATATAGGTAGATAAAGACTCTAACCGTAGTAGCGAGCGGCGGAGGGGACGCCTCTAGGGACGACGACTATATAATTACGTATATCGAGCTAAACCGTAATCTATAAATTTCCCCTAAGCCCGATATTTCTATTATAAAGGTAATACGGCGTACTAAAGATCTACTATACCCGGTAAACTACCTAGTAATAAAGTAGAGGGCTACGTAGAAATAGGAGAGGGTAAACGTAGTAAGAAAATATCCCCCGTTAATACCTATATTAATACTTTTCTATTAAACGTTACTAATATATCCGCTTTAGGCCTAGGCTACGATAAATATACCGGTAATATTAGGAGGCTTAGGAGATAGAGAGGAGGGTAATATAAATAATAGAGGAGAGTAATATAAGATATAAGGGATAATATAGACGAGATAATACTTAATTATACGAACGGTAAGATTATATATCTATAGATAGATAATATAAGAATATAAATCGATAAGGTAGTAAAATATACGTACGCTTAATAATTTTAATACTAGTAGAGTAATATTAAGCTTCTTCTATAATCTTCTACGGACTCTAGTATCGCGGTATAGAATTATATTATAAGAATATACTATAAACTTTATAAAGTAGCCTTCCTATAGGTAAATAGTAACGAAAGGTACTTATATTACCTACTAATTAAGGCTATTAGACGATATATAAATTACGCGTAAAATCTATTAATTTTATCTAGCGCCTACGTTTTTATCGATTTTATATATATACGAATCTAAATTATACGATTTTACGGGTTTCGAGCGTAGACCCCCTACGGGAAATTCGTCTTTTAATACTAAAATCTTAGATCCCTATTAGATCCCTACTACCGAATTGCTAAGCAGGGGGTCTACAACGGAGATAACCCTAGTAGGATGCGCCAAACCGCCAGCCTCACGGGCTAACCCCGGGACAATTCCCATAGTAACGCAAAAAAGAAATGCTATTCTTAAAGCCGTCTAGCGGAATACTGTTGTTACGAAAGGTAGGGATAGCCGGGATAGTGCACGAAGGGAGCTCACGTAAGATTCTCCTTGCATTTTACCCGACTGTTTGTGCGGAAATCTTTTTTTCATTCTCCTTGTACTGTTCGATTTTAATATATGTGAGAATAAGAAGAGCCATTGCAAGTACTCCGCACACCCGTCAGTGTCAAGAGGTTTAAAAAAATGGCTGGATAGTTCAGTGGCAGAAGTGAGTATGATCACAATATTCGCACACAAATCATATACTTACAAAACCTAGTTCTTGCTTTGGGTCTCACCGATATGTAAGAGGTCCTGGGTTCAAATCCCAGTTCAGCCCCTTTCACATTTTTGTCCCTTTTTCAAGTATGCATATGAAGTTCGGTTCAGTCATTCATGATCTGAGGATTAGAATTAATACACCCTCGCTTCGCTAAAATAAACTCAATATGAGTGACTTTCAAAGCCAAACAGCTCGGCGGTGATTCAAGACACATGAATTATTGTGGTAACAGACTTGTAGAGCAGATTGAGAGGAATAATTCATATACTAAGAGTTAAGTCTTCAATGCCTTCATTGTGGAGATCAGAGTAGTGGTAAATAATCGGACTTGCTGACCTTTGGCGGGTACACGTTGAACTTTGTTTTAGCGAGAGCCTGAAATCTCAGCCCTATCAAAAGATGGGACGAAAACCATCATTCCGTCGGCAATCTCAACCAACGTCATTGCTAACTCTCCAACTTCAGTGACACCGCAATTGATTCTCTCACGATGGACTGCAGATTTCTCCTCTTGCGTACATGGCACTGTGGTACAAGCCAGTAGACTTAATAGACTTGGTTCCCCCAATGTTCCTCAGAGCTCACGCTATCGTCTCCCTAGATCACTACAACCCTCCCTGAAAATGGCAACCTCCAAGCTTCACAGAAATCCACCCTTCAGAGCAGCGTATCCAGGCTCCCTTCTCCGTCCCGACAACCTTCTCAAGACCCGTGCCGACCTCGATCATGGCAAGGCTGAGCAGAAATAACTATTCAGCGAAGAAGACACCGCCGTGAACGATATCGTAGAGGAGCAGATAAAACTCGATTTCCACGGAATCTCAGATGGCGAATATAGGCGTCATAGTACCGCTCCACCCCCCCATCACATACGACGTCTCTGTTGACACCCTTTGACAGTGTTCTGGGGCACCTTCTTCCCCGGCATGGAAGGCTTCTCAGAAATCAAGAATCCCGACATCGACATCTTCCGCCAATACATGCCCGACATCGCCGCCTCCACCGAATCCGGCCACAAGCCCGGCGAAAGCGTCATCTGCACCGGCAAAATCAAACACGTCGGCAGCACCTACGTCGACCAATGGAATTATCTCAAGAGCATCGTACCCAAAGAGCGAGTCCACGAGTGCAAGATGACGTTGCCGGCGCCGGAGTGGTATCACATGCGATACAGAGAGGGTCGCGCGTTCCCGAAAGACGTCTACGCCAGCGACGAGGAATATTTTGCCGATATCGCCAAAGCATACCAAACGGAGCTGCAGATCCTCTACGATGACGGCCTCCGCAACATCCAAATCGACGACCCAAATCTCGCTTGTAAGCTTCCCCCTCCCTTCCCCCAACGACACGACTGACCCCCTCATCCCCCCAGACTTCTGCTCCGAAAGAATGCTCGCAGGCTGGGAAAATGATCCCTTGAATTCCAAAACCGCCTCCCAAACCCTAGATTCCTACATCTCCCTCTACAACTCCTGCCTCTCCCACCGCCCCTCCGACCTCCACATCGGCCTACACGTCTGCCGCGGAAACTTCGTCAACAGCCGCCACTTCAGCGAAGGCGGCTACGACCGCGTCGCGCAAAAGATGTTCCAAGAGCTCAACGTCGACACCTACTATCTCGAATACGACACCCCGCGCGCTGGTGGCTTCGAGCCGCTGAAGAGCTTGCCGGGGGATAAGAACGTCATACTGGGTGTCATCACAAGCAAATTCCGGGAGATGGAGGATTTGGAGGAGATGAAGAAGAGGGTTTATCAGGCGGCGGACTTTGTGGCGGAGGGGAATGGTGAGAGTAGGAAGGAGGCGCTAAGGAGGCTGGGGGTTAGTCCGCAGTGTGGGTTTGCGAGTCATTCTGAGGGGAATGCGGTGGGGAGGCAGGATATGATTGATAAGTTATCCTTGGTGAGGAAAATGGCTGATAGCATCTGGCCTGGTGAGCCTTGAGAGGTTGTTCGGATGAGCAGTCATGTGGCTTGATGAAATGTAGAGTAGTATGTGATTACGAATGGATGATGAGTGTACGATAGTCATGATACAATGTGGGTATTCCACGAACTGCCTACATGTCCCAAATCGATCACTTTGTAATTGCGAGACCCATGGGCCGGAGACATTTCAGGAAGGCTCATACCAAACCGAACAATCTCGATTGCAATTCGTACCCGATTTAGTATAGCAGCCCTTCTTAATAGTGTGATGGATCCAATACAACTAGACCCATTTTTCGCAGCCGCAAAGACAGATTTAGTTTCGCAGCATTGCATATTACCGTAGCTCACATGATCCCCTCACGTTCCCCTCTCCCAGATGACTTCATTTGCGCCAAGATCTGTATTCCATCAACCATGTACTCAAGTCTTCCCAAACCCTTCAATTCCTTACCTCCAGTCCGCCCACCATGGCCGAGCCCAGCACTACACAGCTGGGCGCCTGGATAGAAAATCCCGGTCCAGACGCACGCATAAAAATCCGCAACGACATCCCGATCCCGACTCCAGGGCCAGATGAAGTCCTCATCAAATTATCATGTAGCGGCGTGTGCCATTCCGATGTGCACAATATGTTAGGTCACACGCCTATGAGCACTGATATCGGGGGCCACGAAGGAGTGGGCCATGTAATTAAGCTTGGTGCGTCGGCGCCGGAGTCGTTGCTCAATAAACGGGTTGGAGTCAAGTGGCTTCATACGTATTGCAATAAGTGTGAGATTTGTCCGGTGGATGTGACTGCGTGTCCGAATCAGCATAATTCGGGGAAAGATATTCCGGGCACTTTTCAGCAGTATACGTTGTCTCCAGTCGAGGGATTGACGATGATCCCTGAGTCGTTGGGGGATGAAGTTGCGGCGCCACTGCTGTGTGCTGGAGTGACTATGTATGGGGCCATCTCACGAGCAGGAATCAAAAAGGGAGAGTGGCTGGTACTGACTGGTGCTGGTGGAGGGTTAGGGCATCTGGGGATCCAGATTGCTAGGGAAAAAGGGTTGAAGACCATAGCGATTGACACAGGACAGCAAAAGAGAGATTTATGTATGAAACTCGGCGCTAATGCTTTCCTGGATTTCAAAACCGATGATGTGGAAGGAGAAGTGAAGAAGCTGACAAACGGGTATGGCGCCCACACTGTGATTTGCACCGCAGGTCCTGCTGCGTATGCGCAAGCCATCCGAATGTTGCGGAACTGTGGCACTCTTGTCTGTGTGGGATTGGTCACCGAGAATCTGCCTGTGAGTCCTTTTGAGATGCTGAACAGAGCGATCAAAATCGTTGGATCGAGCGTTGGCACGCTGAAGCACTTGGAAGAACTGTTCGACTTGGCGGTTCAAGGCAAGGTGAAGCCGATGGTCGAGGTGAGGGAGTTTGGCGAGATGAACGATGTGCTGCAGAGGTTGGCGGCTTATCAGGTGGAGGGAAGAATTGTTGTGAAGATTCCTCAGTAGCGGTTCGGGCTTTGTCAATTAGGTATTGCTGTCGGCTTGCGTTTGTGCCTGAATGGATTTGGCAGGTAAAGCTTCGGCAACGTCAGTCAGTCGTCATGCCAGTTTCTCTACACATGAATGCCTGTGTAAGATTGAGTACCAAGCCTTCGATGAGGCCGAGACATAGCCTGCTATTAAAGAGAGGTTCTTTCATGGCCAGGGATAATTTGAAAATAATTCGACATGTGACCTTGTGACTTATTCTTGACAGATGAAAGCTTCGCTGAATGTCAATCATGGATTTCGTTTTTCTTATACGGAAATTGATACTACCGGCCTTCGGTCCATGTGAATAGTCAACAAGTCCTACAGCCTCGTAGCTATGTTTCGGGGTACATCTCTCGAGTCACTTATCCGTTCCCTCATACTGAGTAGTCGACAAGTGACATGCTCTTCGGACGATTCGTACCGGGTGACTTCTGACATATCGGCATCCGTAGAGATTTCAGGCAGCCTGCACGACTCCGTCACCCGCATCCTCACAGATGATGAGCGCTTTTTCCGCAAACCGCAGGTTGCGGTGCCAACGACAAACGATACTGCGATAGAGATTGCACTATCTCGAATCATCTACTAGGAAATAAAGGACATCTCCAACCACCGGGTCTCCTTCCCAGCTCGCTTCATGTAGCATGGGACATGTGATGTGACATGTTTGCTCTCGGATGGAGCCATCACCTATGAGAGCATGCGTCCTTTCCGCAAGCGTCCGAACCTGTCACCGTCAAAGTGCCGAAAATGATCTGCATCGAGTGTATGCAGGAAGGTCACCTAGACAAGTCTCTTCCGAAGTTTATCTCCCAGAACGTGAATGCCATTGGGTGAATGGTGGGCTCTCCGCATTGACTCAGAACCAAAGCGGTCACGGGGCGTCACACACAGCAAGATAGCAGATGGAAAGAGAGAGAAAAGATCAAACGCGTACACAAGTCGGTGTGATATTAAAAAGAAGGGACAGGGCAAACAACAAACAACATCATCCTCCTGGATCTTACTGTGCCTTATTTATATTTTATACCCGTTGCGGCTCAGCCCAAGTAGAGTACCCGCGCCCTCCGCACCTGCCATTTTGCCAAGCCCTGAACTCAAGCGCACCACACCGGCTTTTCTCAAACCGCTAGACTGCTAGCTTTCCTCACAACTGAATCCCAAGAGCATCTCCCCACCTCCCGACCGGCAGCTGGTCGCCAATATATCCAGACACCTCCAGCTGCAGCATCTGTTACGACTTGACGACATTGTTAGATGACAGCGACCGGCGAGTTTGAATGAGGCGGCCGAAGTAGCCCCGGAGTCAGCGGAATCACCACCTATGCCGCGTGGTGTCAAGAAGCCTGGAAACCAGCACAACTCCCGCCATGAGAACGGCGTCGTCGCGCCCGGCAAGAGGATAACGAAGCAGAAGTCGAATGGTCACCTCAATGGGAGTGCGGACGCTTTCTCCCACTCCAACGGCGCCCCTGGTCCCTCCCCCTCTGCTCACACGACAACTCGGCTGCCTGACAAACGCTGGTCTGGCACAGCATCGGCGTCGAAAGGTGGCCTACAAGGAGCGGAGAATTCGGAGGAGAGGTCGGTGGAAAGCTTAACAGGACCGCTAGAGGTGTTACCAAACGGAGTCAACCATGCCAACGGCTCCGTCGAGCACACCCATCGCAAGATCGACGTCAATGCTGCGAAAAATCACCAAGTCCATGACAACAGCATCTGGCATCTGGCTCTCACCATACTTCGATCTTGCCCTCTGGGTGACACTATTTCAATCCTCATCTTCTTGCTTTCTCTGCCTCCCACGCTGCTCACTGTCACCAATGCCTTGTTCGCCGTTCTGACCTTTATCACCCCCACTGGCGCCACCGCTCTGCCGACGACCTTCCACGAGATATTCCAAGGCTCCGGAGGGACACCTTCGTTGGCAACGATATTTTTGACTGACATCATTGGCTTGATACTATGGCTCGTAATGTGGACGCCGGTGCAGACACTTTCCCTGGAGTTGGCACAGGCTGTGGTCGCTACAACGTTGGGAGGAGGCACTGCCAGTAAAAAGAAGGGTACAGATCGCACACTACTATGCATGTCTATTGTTACAGCTAGCCATGTGGCTCGTCACCAATGGATACCGAATCGACTTTTTGGGTACGACTGGTCTGCAATCATGTCTTCAATACCTTATGTATCCCGCAGCCCTTCATTTTTTTCTGGAAGTGATTTTATCCCGACGCGGTCGCCGAGCGGTTGGTTTCGCATACTGATCGCCCTTCACATTTTGGTTCAAGGATTGGTCCATGTTGCCCGCAGATGGTATCAGAAGCGGGACTATGCTCAGACAGTGACTATCAACAAAAGATCTGACCCTGAAGCGATAGCTGGCTCGTCTGCTCGCCCCGCGAACTTCGTACCATCCGAAAGCGCTCCTTTAGCATCTTCGTCGCCCGACGTTGCCTTAAAATTACCACCTACAATTGCCAAGGAGCGAGATAAGATATCGACTGGCAAAAAGAAAAGGAGGCAAGGCACGTATGTCAGAAGTCAGCAACCCCTTTGGGCTGCCTTTGCTCACACGAAAGTCACGGTTCTGCGCGAATATGAGCAAACTCACAATCAGACAGAGATAGCAGGATCTGGTGCTACTGACACGAGGAATCTTGGAAGTGCACCTTTCATGGACGAAGATGGTTATGTTTGGATCTCGCATGTGCTGCCAACCAGCTTCCGATTCGATACAAGTTATTTTTCACTGCCAGAACCTGCTGAGAACGAGGCCGAGAAGTTTAGTGTTGCTGCCAGTGCTGGTATCGACCGCTGCAAACCATTCTACGTGCGGATTAATGATACGAATTGGACATCGACAACGATAGAGAGGAGTGATGAATCGGATGACAGTGCAGATGGGCGGTGGACTGGTGAGGTCTCCGGACTTACGCCGTCCTCAAGCTACAAATGCAGCTTCGTCCAGAGCGAGGATGGTGTGGTTTTTCACTCAGCCATCGTCACCACGCCATCCTCGCTCGCTGCAGAAAAAGGTAAAACATGATTCATTCATATCGTCTTTGAAATTAGTGACTGACCCAACGTTAGATCCGAACGTTTCGTCAATTGTGCAACCTCATCGAGCGCATCGTCCATCCTCCCCGAAGACTCCTACAACCACTCTCAAGGACTCAATTTCGGCTTTTGAAGCTAGTTTCAACGAATCTCAGACTCGTCAAAAGCGAAGTAAAAAGGACAACAAAGCAACATCCTCGGCCCTCAAGAAAGACATCGATGTGTTCAACTCTAAAATATCAAAGCTTGGAGTTGAGGACAAAGCTCACCTCAATCGTCACCTTCAGTGGAACCAGCATACTCGGCAAGCAGATGATGCTGTCCTCCACATCTCAGGAGAAATTGAATCGTTGGGTTGTCTTCCTGAAGACGATTTGAAGCTGTCCAGAGAACGCAAAGCAGAATGGGACGAGGCAAAGGAGGGACAATCAGCCTCTAGGCAGGACCTGTTACAGAGCAAAGACTTTGGCAATCGTGAAAGATCTGCTGCGCAGAATGAGGCTGTCGCAACTCAGCAAAAGCGTGAACGACTGACGGGCCGCAAGAGCAAACTCAATGACCAACACGACAAGCTCGAGTCAATCACGTCACTAGGCCTAGACGAAAAGGAGCGCAAGGACTCTGAGCAAAGTGCCCGGGATTTAGATCGTCTACATATTGAGCACAAACTTCATGAGCAGGCCGCAAATTATCAGCGAGCCGCTCAGGAAAGCGTTTACCTGCAGCAGCAAGTCTGGCAACAAGCTAAGGTCATTGAAAATGCCTACCATGAGCAGAAAATGAAAGATGAATACAGAATCGAGCGTCCAATCACTCCAGAGGGCGACCTTCCTGGTACAGTACCCTTCCCGGCGACAGCACCAGCTTTTCGCTTTCCTGCTTTTGGCTCTCCCGATCAGCCAAGCGGTCTCCGCAGCCACTCAGGCTCGTTGCGGAATAGCGACCATCGCCCACGTTCCACTTCAATGCGATCGGGCAACAGCGTCTATGTGGACTATGACGACGAGGACCCGGCACCGCCAATGCCAACAAGAGCGGTCGAGGCGATTCGTGAGAGAGGCAGAAAACAGAGTGGTGGCAGTGGGAGTGGCAGCTCTGGTAGCCAGCGAGATCCTGCAAGTCCGCTTGTTGGAAGCGTTGCTCAAATGAGTCCGGTTGGCAAAAGAAGTCCCGTCTGGAACAATTGAAAGGTGGTTGTAGCTGAGCTTCAACCTCTGCCGTAGGTAATCTTAGAAGGGCAAACGATCTATTGAACTTTTCATTCTCCTCCGTTTCCTTTGTGATGAGATGCTCATCGGCTGTGCTATGTGCGACTTACCTCACCACAGGATCTAACCTCGTTCTCTGCATCTATTGACTGCGTAAGTGATCGCACGCTTCGTCCACGCCCACTTCCCTCATCGCGACCCTTCTACACATTGTTCAATGTTCTTGGACTTCACAATACGTATTGAATGGGTAGGGAGATATCAAAATACCAAATCGAAAGTGTTTTATAAGAAGTGAGGAGCAGCAGCGTAAGATTTCCGAATGTGAGTATGTGAATTGGAATCGCCCAATTTGACACTTCATCAAAACAGTACCTTTACTATGAGGCTAGCAAGAAGTCTGCTTGTTTACTTAGTGTAATTCCATGGGCAATAGGCTTCTCGTCGCTCTTGCCCCAAAGAAAATCGCGGCAGACTATTTTCTTTTTCCCTCCATCTCAAACCCAAACTCAACCTTCCACTCTTTTTCTCAAAATCGCTTCTCCCAACTCACGCCTTCCCGGCGAAGATCTCGCAAGTCGCAAGTGTCTATCCTGTTCTTCACACTGTCACGCTGATAGTCTTCATCCACCAAGCCTGGAAGGCGCATGTCTCCAGTCATGCAGGGGCGAAACAGGCCACTGAAGCAGGACCCATCAACTTCAAGCCTTGCGAGCTCCGCCACGCATACTCCTCAGCAGTGGTTCCGTCCGTTATCCAATCGATCTGTGCCCAATCTAGCGAAAGCACAGCATCAGAATCGATCGCTCGGCTTTTCGTCAATCAGAGATCTTGCCCGTACTTCGCGTCGCCCGCTTGCTGCACTATCAGCAAACACATCACAGCCACCAGAGCATACTTTACGAGCATCTAATTCACTATATGGTACATTGAGAGATCAATGTTCACCTCCACCACCGTCCCCCACAGACTTACCCGCGCCTCCGGCCGTTGTCCTACGTCGCTCTCATAGCTCCAGCGCCAACTCGTTCACGCCTGATCAGAGTGACGCCTCGATTGATTCTAGTCAAATCACCACGCCCTCACCAGCAAAGCATTATACGTTCTACGAAATCGGGACTAGCCCAGGCCTACAACTAGAGAGCATGGGCAATAAGGCTTCCTCGATCATCAGGAAGCCTCTGACTATCACAGGAAAGTGCAGCGTGACAGGCCTAGACGACGAGCAGCAGAAATCATCAGATTCGGAAACAAAGGAATATTCAGAGAATAAGCCACCGGCAACGTTCTCACCGCGTGGTTCATCACTCATCGTCAAAGTGCCGCGTCGCCGCTCCTCACTCACTGTACTTCATCTTGACAACTCACACTTCAACACCCCGGATCCGAAGCAACCAAGCTTACGGTATAGCACTAGCACCACGACTCAGCTCCGTGAGCGACGAGCCAGCACCCTGGCTGAGACTCTACGGCCGGTCCTCTCTGAGGCAAGCACCCTCACACCAGCAAACGTGGCACAGAAACGCGAATCGACGCAGAACCGCGAATCAACGCTTTCGCCACCGTTACTCTCACCTACATCACGCATCTCATCTACATCATCGCAATCACCCTCAACAGCAGCGCCCTCACCAAATCCCAGGAGCTCAGTCATAGGAACACGCATCCACCTTCCCAAAACCTTTCCAGAAGGGCCCATACCGATCGCTGCGCCTCAGCTGACACGTACGCATCACCAATGCTACGCCAGGCACAAGAAAATGATGAAGTCACCACAAGGCCAAAACCCAGTCCCATGCATGGCTTGTGGGGGGGAGACGGCTGAGATGTCGCGATGCACTTTTTGCTATCTCCGCATCTGCGCTCGGTGTATACCTGAGTTCGACAAAAGGAGAAGGAATCTCGGGGGCTTGTTGGAGTGGGTGAGGAGGGAAAAGGGGAAAGGGAGGGCTGATGAGGGGGGGAAGCAGGTGGTGGCTCACAGTGGAGGAGTTGCGCCTTCTGCCGCGAAGGAGGATGGAGAGGATAAGGACAGGAAGGAAGATGTGGAGAAGGCGATGGAGGAGTCGGCGTTGAAGAAGGTGGAGACGGCGAGGAAGAGGGAGACGAGGTGAGGTGCGGTTGGTGTGACTGGCTTTTGCATCGCTTTGAGGAGGGAAGATATTATTGCCTCGGTCCTGGCGCGGATTCATGGCTGAATTATTGCTTTGGAGTATAGTATTATACCCTCGTAACTATATCATCTGTATCAGCGCATTGCGATCGGACCGATTCTTTGGCTATTGCTTTGGCCATGACTGCAAAAAGCTTCTTGATCGGCTATCATTGCTTCTGCTCATAAGGAAACTTATCCAGCAACATCTCACTTCTCCCCCTTCCCCTTCTTCTCTCCCCCACCCATAACCCCACCCACCCACTCCCATACCGAAAAACCTCCCCCTCACTCAACCCCCTCCCTTTCTATTTCAGCGCATAGCGATTGGAGCAATCCTTTAGCTACTGCTTGATCTGTGACCGCTAAAGATGTCTTAATCCACCATTATTCGTTCTGCTCCTAAGAAAATTTAATCAACAACAAAAACACCCCGAGATGACAACAGCAGGCTTCACTTCTCCCCCTCCCCCTTCTCTTCCCCACCCCCCATAACCCCACCAACCCACTCCCGATACCTAAACACCTCTCCCCTCCCCCCACCCCCCCTCGCCATCTCCCTCCCAAACGCCCTCTTCCCCACAAAGCCCCTCAGCGCCTCCTCCACCTCCCCCTCACTCAACCCCCTCCCCCCCGCCTCCGGCGCTGTATGCAACACCGCGTCCCGCAACTCCCCCACATCAATCTCCCCCGTATCATGATCGTCGAAGGCGGCGAAGGCGTTGAGGAGTTCGGGGGTTGAGGAGAGCGGGGCGAGGAGGGTGGAGAGGGTTGTTAGGTAGGAGGGGAGGGGGACGGATTGGGGGGCGCCGGGGGGGAAGAAGGGGAGGAGGGAGGAGGGATCGGATGGCTGGCCTAGATTTTTGAGGGCGGTGGAGATGTCGGGGCGGGTGAGGAGGCCGTCGTTGTCGTGGTCGAGGAGTTGGAAGGAGGAGCGGAGGAGGTGCAGTTGCGTGGGGGGGAGGGCGGAGATGGGGTCGATGGGTGCTGCTTTGTGGGTGGGTATGGCTGTTGCGGCGCTGGAGGTGCGGGTTGGTGATGTTTGTGGTGGGTGGGTGGACGGTTGGAGGGAGGGCGTGAGGCCGCGGGGGGTCCAGGATGTTGTTTCGGAGGTTGGGGTCGTGGGTGTTTGGAGTTTGGAGGGGCTGGTCAGGGGGGTTTGATACATTAGTGATGGCGATTGGAGAGACTTGGTGGGAGAGGCGAGTGGCGTGGGCGTTGTTGGGCGGATTGTTGTTGGGGAGGGGGAGGAGGGGGATTCCGGACGGCGGAAAGGGGAGGCGGGGGATTCGGGACGGCGG
>JAABUP010006965.1_pt1 | contig 15583 bp, 15 predicted proteins | sample 5559201 | NCBI WGS metagenome assembly JAABUP01 (sample SAMN10711887, study PRJNA513373) | rock metagenome | isolation source: Antarctica rocks | place: Antarctica
TGCTCATGCGCGCGGTGTCCAAGGCGAGAGGCGTGCGAACCTGTGTCCCGATCCTATCAGAAGCTTCCGCGTCGCGTTAAGTCCGACAGGCTGCTAGCTCGAAATATTCTGCACTGCGCCGGCGCCCCCTTAACTGGGGAACGCCGGCGCAGGTGTTTTGACGCCTGCCAAAACGGGGGGAGCATGGAGTGGATGACAATGCGGCCCATCCTCGACGGCCTAATCCGGCGCTTCCTGGTCGTCGGCAGCCTGTCCGTCCGCTATCCCGACGGCCAAACCTCGACGCACCACGGGCAGAACCCTGGCCCCAGCGTCGCGTTCCACGTCACCGACTGGCGAGCCGTCCGCCGCATGGTGTTGAACCCGGCGCTGGCATTCGGCGAAGCCTACATGGACGGCGCCATCGTCCCGGTCGGGTGCAGCATCTACGACGCGCTCGACCTGTTGCTGACCAACGTCGCGGCGGGCGGGCGGCAGCCGATCATGACCGTCCACCGGATGTTGGGCATCGCCGTGAAGCGGTGGGCGCAGTTTAACCCCATCCGCCGTGCGGCACGCAACGCGGCGCACCACTACGACCTCAACGGCCGGCTCTATGCCCTGCTGCTGGACCACGACCGCCAGTACTCCTGCGCCTATTTCCCAACCGGGCAGGAGACGCTGGATGAGGCGCAAGCAGCCAAAAAGCGCCACATCGCCGCCAAGCTCTGCCTGCAGCCCGGCATGCACGTGTTGGACATCGGCTGCGGCTGGGGCGGCCTGGCGCTGACCTTGGCCCGCGACCACGGCGTCCGCGTCACCGGCATCACCTTGTCGCAAGAGCAGCTCGCCGCCGCACGCGGGCGCGCCGAGCAGGCAGGCCTCGCCGACCGGGTCCGTTTCGAGCTGCTGGACTACCGCGAGCTGCGTCCCGCCTACGACCGTATCGTCTCCGTCGGCATGTTCGAGCATGTCGGCGTCAGCCACTACCGACAGTTTTTCCAAGTCCTGCACCGATGCTTGGCGCCCGGCGGCATAGCATTGGTGCATTCGATCGGCCGCAGCCATGGCCCAGCCACCACCAACCCATGGCTCGCCAAGTACATCTTCCCCGGCGGCTACGCCCCCGCGCTGAGCGAGGTCATCCCTGCCGTCGAGCGCTCCGGCCTGATCGCGACCGACATCGAGGTGCTGCGCCTGCACTACGCCGAGACGCTGCGGCACTGGTGGCGCAACGCATCCGCAAAGCGCGACTCGATCACCGCGCTGTACGACGAGCGGTTTTGCCGCATGTTCGAATTCTATTTGTCCGGCGCCGAGCTGGCCTTCCGCCGCAAGGGCCACATGGTCTGGCAGATGCAGCTCGCGCGGCAGGTGGACGCGGTGCCGTTGGTCCGGGACTACATCTCTGACCGGGAACGACCCGTGGCACGAATATCACAAGCCGTGTGATCGCAAAGTTGTCCCCCTGATCCACAGATGTCCACAGGGCTGCGCCCTGCCCCGCCGCCTGTGGATGCACTAGCATGTCGCCGAATGAACAGCATCGACCCGCCGCTGCTTGGGCTCTCACAACGCTATCCCCCCTCCAACGAACGGGCGGAGATGGCGCTGCTCGGCGCGCTGCTGGCCAACAACAAGGCCTACGAGCGGATCAGCGAGTTCCTCGCGCCCGAGCATTTCATCAACCCCGTGCACGGCCGCATCTACCAGGCCATCGTGCGCCGGGTGGAGGCCGGGCAGCTTGCCGACGCGATTACGCTGAAAGCGGAGTTCGAGCACTCCGGCCTGCTGGCCGACGTCGGCGGCACCCGATACTTCGCGGAGTTGCTGACAGCGATGGTCGGCATCATCAACGCGGGCGAGTACGGCAAGGCGGTGCACGACGCCTGGCTGCGGCGGCAACTGATCGAGGTTGGCGAGGTCGTCGTCAACAACGCCTTCGGTGCCGAGCCGGAGCTGGACGGCCGCGCGCAGATCGAGGCGGCGGAGAGCGCGTTGTTCGGCCTAGCGACGAAAGGGGCCAGCGACGGCGGCTTCGTCACCTTCGAGCGGGCGCTGACAGAGGCCATCTTGGGCGCCGAGCGGGCCTTCCGCCGGTCGGGGCACGTCAGCGGGCTGACCACGGGCCTGCGCGACCTCGACAAGAAGATCGGCGGGCTGCATACGTCCGACCTGATGATCCTGGCTGGGCGGCCCGGCATGGGCAAGTCGGCGCTCGCCACCAAGATCGCTTTCGGCGCCGCGCACGCCTTGATGCGGGAGGCGCGGGCGGAGGACCCGAACGGCGTTCCCAAAGGCTCGGTCGCCATATTCAGCCTGGAGATGAGCGCCGAGCAGTTGGCAACCCGGCTGCTGGCCGAGGAGGCGCGGGTCAGCGGCGACCGCATCCGGCGCGGCGAGATCGGCCAGCGCGACTTCGACCGCTTCGTGCAGGTCAGCCGCGAGATCGCTGGGCTGCCGCTGCATATCGACGACACCCCGGCGATCACGCTTTCGGCGCTGCGCACCCGCTGCCGCCGGCTGAAGCGCACCAAAGGGCTGAGCCTGGTGGTGGTCGACTACCTGCAACTGATGCGGCCCAGCGTCGGCACCAAGCCGGAGAGCCGGGTGCTGGAAATCAGCCAGATCACCCAGGGCCTGAAAGCTATCGCAAAGGAGCTTGCGGTGCCGGTGCTGGCACTGTCGCAGCTCTCTCGGGCGGTCGAGAGCCGGGAGGACAAACGGCCGCAGCTTTCCGACCTGCGGGAGAGCGGCACCATCGAGCAGGACGCCGATATGGTGCTATTTATCTATCGCGACGAGTACTACCTACAGCAACGTGAACCAAAAAAGATGGCGTTCGATGGCGATGACAAATATGAGGATGCACTTAAAAAGTATCAAAGCGACATGAATTCAGTACACAACAAAGCAGAAGTCTTGATAGAAAAGCAGCGGCACGGCCCGACGGGCAAGGTCGATCTCCTGTTCGAGGGAGAGTTCACCCGTTTCTCGGATATAGACCTGATCCACACGGGCGACGACTGACTTTGGAGGCCAGCGCCGGGGAGTCCAACACCGGCGCCGTGCTGGAGGTCGACCTCGACGCCATCGCCGACAACTGGCGCACGGTATGCCGCATACATCCTTGGGGACCGGTCGCTGTCGTCCTGAAGGCCAATGCCTATGGCCTGGGTGCGCCGGCCGTGGCGTCGCACCTGTTCGCCGCCGGGTGCCGGCACTTCTTCGTGGCGCAGCTCGACGAGGCACGGCCGCTCCGCCCCTTGTTGCCCGGCGCGATGCTGACGGCGCTGAATGGGCTGTGGCCCGGCGATGCCCCCGCCTATGCCGACGCCGGCGTCGCGCCGGTCCTGGGTTCCCTGTCCGAAGTCGAGGAATGGTCCGCTCACGCCCGCACCGCCGGCCGTGCCCTGCCGGCACTGCTGCATGTCGACACCGGGATGAACCGCCTGGGGCTGTCGCCCACAGAAGTCGACACGCTGGTGGCCGAGCCAGCCCAGCTGGACGGCGTCCGCCTGCTGTATGTGATGACGCACCTCGTCTCCGCCGAGTGTCCGGACGACCCGATCAATGCGTTGCAGCGGGACCGCTTCGCCCAGGCCGCCGCCCGGTTGCCGGCGGCGCCGCGCAGCCTGGCCAACTCGTCCGGGTGCTTCCTCGGGCCTAGCTTTGCGTCCGACCTCGCGCGGCCCGGCGCGGCGCTATATGGCGTCAACCCCACGCCAGGGCGGCCCAACCCGATGCGCGCAGCGGTGCGGCTGCGGGCGCGCATCCTGCAAGTGCGCGACGTGCCGCCGGGCGCCTGCGTCGGCTACAACGGTGTCTGGACCGCCAAACGCCCGAGCCGGATCGCAATAGTTTCCGTCGGTTACGCCGACGGCTACCCCCGCGCGCTCACCAACCGCGCCGCCGCGTGCTTTGACGGGCAGGCGATCCCGCTGGTAGGGCGTGTGTCCATGGACCTTTCGACCTTCGACATCACCGACGCGCCCGCCGCAGCGCCCGGCGGCTGGCTGGACCTCATCGGACCCGGCATCACCGTGGACGAGGTGGCGTGGCAGGCCGGCACCAATGGGTACGAGATCCTGACGCAACTTGGCACGCGCTACCGCCGGGTCTATCTGGGCGCATGATCGAACCATTGGATGCGGTCGCCGCCGTCGGGCGTGGCACGATCGGCGCCGTGCGCGCGACCGGAGCGGTGGCGCTGTTTGGCGCGCTGGGCCTGTCGCACTTGCTGCGCCCGCCGTTCTACGGCCGCATGTTCCTGCTGGCGTTCATCGACTTCAGCTATTTCAGCCTGCCCGTCGTGGCGCTGACCGCGGTGTTCTCCGGTGCGGTCATCGCGTTGCAGTCCTACACCGGCTTCTCCCGCTTCAGCGCCGAAAGTGCAATTCCGGGCGTCGTGGTGCTGTCGGTGGTGCGGGAGCTAGGGCCGGTGCTGGCCGGGCTGATGGTGGCGGGCCGGGTCGGCGCTGCGATGGCGGCTGAACTCGGAACGATGCGTGTCACTGACCAGATCGACGCCTTGGGCACGCTGTCGACCAATCCCATGAAATATCTCGTGGCGCCGCGGCTGCTGGCGGGCGTGCTCGCCCTGCCCTTGCTGGTCGCGGTCGCCGACGTGCTCGGCGTGGCCGGCGGCTTCCTGGTGGGCACCGTGAAGCTCGGGTTCAATCCGTCGTCCTATTTGGCCAACACGCTCACGATCCTCACGACCACCGATGTCGTCGCAGGCTTGGTGAAGGCAACAGTATTCGGCTTCCTGATCGCGCTGATGGGCTGCTACCACGGCTATAACAGCCGCGGCGGCGCGCAGGGCGTGGGGTCGGCGACCACCAGCGCCGTCGTGGCCGCCAGCATCCTGATCTTGGCGTTCGACTACGTGCTGACCGAACTGTTCTTCGCGCGATGACCGAACCCAAAATTTGCATCCGTGGCCTGACCAAAGCATTCGGCGACAAGACGGTGCTGGACGGCATCGACCTCGACGTGGAGGCCGGCACCTCCACCGTGGTGATCGGCGGCTCCGGCAGCGGCAAGTCCGTGCTGCTGAAGTGCATCCTCGGGCTGATCGAGCCTGACGCCGGCACCATCGCCATCGACGGCCAGGACGTGCTGCGCCTGCCGCGACTGGAGCGGGAGCGGGTCAACGCCCGCATCGGCATGCTGTTCCAGGCCGGGGCGCTGTTCGACAGCCTGGCGGTGTGGGAAAATGTCGCCTTCGGCCTGCTGGCCCAGCACAAGGCCACCCGTGCCGACGCCCGGCAGCGCGCCGGGGCGATCCTGGCGCAGGTGGGCCTCGACCCCAGCGTCGGCGACCTCTCGCCGGCTGAGCTGTCGGGCGGCATGCAGAAGCGCGTCGGCCTGGCACGCGCCATCGCGGGCCAGCCGGACATCCTGTTCTTCGACGAGCCGACGACGGGCCTCGACCCGATCATGGGCGCCGTGATCGACGGGCTGATCGTGGACTGCGTGAAGCGCCTGGGCAGCACGGCGATTGCCATCACCCACGACATGGCGAGCGCCACGCGCATCGGCGACCGCGCGGCGATGCTGTTCCGCGGCAAGCTGGTCTGGCAGGGTGCGGCGGCGGAGCTGCTGGACAGCGGCAACCCACTGGTGGACCAGTTCACCCACGGCCGGCACGAAGGGCCGATCCATATGGAATTGCGGCGGTGATTTGGGGTATGGTGCCGGCATGAAACACTCGCAGATTATTGACACGGCGCGGGAAATCGTTGGTCGCCACGCGCTCCCGGATTTCGTCACGCGGTTTGAGGTGCGGCTAGGCGAGTTCGATGGCGACCCCGCTATGTGGATCGTGTTCAAGATGCTGCCGGAGCCGCCCGGGTGGAACCCTGAAGTCGAGCGCCGTGCTCCTCTCATTGGCGCATTGATCGACACCGTGCAGCCGGATTTGCTGGATGCGTTCGAGGACCGATTTCCGTATTTCCGGTTCGAGACTGACCGTGAGTTGAAGCCAGTCGCAGAGTGACTCACGCCTCCGAACTGGTCAGGCACGCCCGCGAGTTGATCGGCGGCCAATATGCCCGTCCGGGCAGCATGTCCGAAGAGGTCGTGCTGCGACGAGCATTGTCGTCCGCCTACTACGGACTGTTCCATCGGCTGACCACGGCAGGTTCAATGCCCTTCTTGCTCGGCGGCGAGCCGCTTCGTTTCCAGGCGGCGCGTGCATTCAGCCATACCGCGATGCGCAAGGTTTGCGACGCCTACATCCGCTCTCCGACACGCCCATTCCCACCAGGGCTGGAACACCTGAGTCCCAGCCCACCCGATACGCGCCTGATCGGGATAGCCCTCGCGTTCACTCGATTGCAGGAGGGCCGTCATGTCGCGGACTACGACCTTTCGGTCGTGATTGAGGCTTCCTACGTGACGAATGTCGTCGCCATAGCCGAAACCGCCCTCGCCGACTTCGACGCCATCCAGTCCCTCCCAGAAACCACCGTCTTCCTAACCGCCCTCCTGCTCGCCGACCGCTGGACCCGGCGTGGCTAAGCCCGCCGCCCGCTACGTCTGCCAGTCCTGCGCCGCCGTCTACCCGAAATGGGCCGGCCGCTGCGACGCCTGCGGCGAGTGGAACACCCTGGTCGAAGAGGTCGTCGAGGCCCGCCCCGGCCCTGTTGGACGCGCCAGCACCGGCCGCCGCGTCGCCTTCGTCGGCCTGCAGGGTACCGTCGCCCCGCCGCCCCGCGCCGACACCGGGATCGCCGAACTCGACCGCGTGCTGGGCGGCGGCCTGGTCCCGGCGTCCGTCGTGCTGGTCGGCGGCGACCCCGGCATCGGCAAGTCCACCCTCATGCTGCAAGCCGCCGCCACGCTGGCCCGCGCGGGCCGCCGGGTCATGTACATCTCCGGCGAGGAGTCGATCGACCAGGTCCGCCTGCGCGCCCAGCGCCTGGGCCTCGCCGACGCCGCGCTCGAACTCGCCGCCGCCATCAACGTGCGCGACATCGCCGCCACCTTGGAGCAGGAGCGCGACCTCACGCTTGTCGTCATCGACAGTATCCAAACCATGTGGCTCGACACCATCGAGAGCGCCCCCGGCACCGTCGCCCAGGTCCGCGCCATCAGCTTCGAGTTGATCCGCCTCGCCAAGTCGCGCGGCTTCTCTCTCGTCCTGGTCGGCCACGTCACCAAGGAGGGCGCGCTCGCCGGCCCGCGCGTGCTGGAGCACATGGTCGACGCGGTGCTCTACTTCGAGGGCGACCGCGGCCACCAGTTCCGTATCCTGCGCGCCGTGAAGAATCGCTTCGGCGCCACCGACGAGATCGGCGTGTTCGAGATGACCGAGCAAGGCCTGGCCGAGGTGCCCAACCCCTCCGCCCTGTTCCTGGCGGAGCGCCGCGGCAACATCGCGGGTTCGGCGGTGTTCGCGGGCCTGGAGGGCACCCGGCCGGTCCTGGTCGAGGTGCAGGCCCTGCTCGCGCCCAACAGCGGCGGGTCGCCCCGGCGCGCGGTCGTCGGCTGGGACAGCGGACGCCTCTCCATGCTGCTCGCGGTGCTCGAAACCAGGGCCGGGCTGCGGCTCGGCAGCACCGACGTCTACCTCAACATCGCCGGCGGCTTGCGGGTGAACGAGCCGGCCGCCGACCTTGCAGTGGCGGCGGCGCTCACCTCCGCCTCAACCGACACGCCGACCAACGCCGGCATGGTCTATTTCGGCGAGGTCGGCCTGTCCGGCGAGGTCCGCCAGGTGGCCCAGGCCGAGTCCCGGCTGAAAGAGGCGCACAAGATGGGGTTCGAGATGGCCTGCCTGCCGCGCCGGGTTGCCCGCGGCGGCCGGAAGGCGAACGTGCCGGACGGCCTGAAACTGGACGAAATCGGCCATTTGACCGACCTGGTTGCGACCTTCACAGGCAAGCCGCCGATTACGGATTGAGTGTCACAGAACAGCCACGCTTGGCGTGGGCCATGCCAGGCGGCTATATACCGTCCGCACGGCTTGGGGCAGCAGCGGCATGGACTGGGTGGACCTCGTGGTCCTGGCGCTGATGCTCGTGTCGGGCCTGCTAGGCGCTGCGCGCGGCCTAGTGCGCGAGGTGCTGGGCGTCGCCGCCTGGGTGGTGGCCGCTGTCGTCGCCAGCCCCTATGGCTTGTTCCCCTACGTAGCGCCCTGGGTGCGCCGCCAGGTTTCTGATCCCGGCATCGCCGATGCCGTCGCGTTCGGCGGCGTGTTCCTGTTTGCCCTCATCATACTGTGGCTGGTGGCGCGCACGGTCAGCAGCGCCGTCCGTGGGTCGGCGCTCGGCGGCCTTGACCGCAGCATGGGATTGGTATTCGGGCTAGGCAGGGGTGCGGCGCTTCTGGTCGTGGCCTATATCCTGCTCGGCATCGGGCTTGCGGTCGAGCAGTGGCCCGCCCCGATACTGGAGGCGCGTAGCCTGCCCATCATCCATCGCGGGGCCGAATGGCTGGCTTTGCAGCTCCCGCCGAACTACCGGCCCGTCGTCGCCCGGCCGCCGCTTGGGCGGTTGGCGACGGCGGCCGATCTGCTGCGCGCCAATCCCGTAGGCCGTGCCCTGGGCACCAAGCCACCCCGGTAGTAGGAGAGCGTCATGAATTTGACCCAGTCCGAGATCGACGACGACAAGCTGCACGAGGAGTGCGGCGTGTTCGGCGTTTGGAACGTCACCGACGCCGCCGCGGTCACGGCGCTCGGCCTGCATGCCCTGCAGCACCGCGGCCAGGAGGCGACGGGCATCGTCAGCTACGACGGCCACCGCTTCAACAGCCACCGCGGGCTGGGCCTGGTCGGCGACAACTTCGGCCAGGCCAAGGTCATCGCCTCCCTTCCCGGCGCCAACGCCATCGGCCACAACCGCTACGCCACCACCGGCGGCACCATCCTGCGCAACGTCCAGCCCCTTTACGCCGACTTCGAGTTCGGCGGGTTCGCGGTCGCGCACAACGGCAACCTGACCAACGCCAACACGCTGCACCGCGCGCTGGTCCGCCGCGGCTGCTTGTTCCAGAGCACCACGGACAGCGAGGTGTTCGTCCACCTCATCGCCATCAGCCTGTATTCGACCGTGGTCGACCGGCTGATCGACGCCTTGAAGCAGGTCATCGGCGCATACTCGCTGGTGGCGCTGTCGAACGAGGCGATGATGGGCGTGCGCGACCCGCTCGGCGTCCGCCCGTTGATCCTGGGCCGCATCGGCAACGAGGGCACCGGCGGCTGGGTGCTGGCCAGCGAGACCTGCGCGCTCGACATCGTTGGCGCCGAGTTCGTCCGCGACGTCGACCCCGGCGAGATCGTCGTCATCAACGACCAGGGCGTCCGCAGCATCAAGCCCTTCGGCAGCTCAAAAGGCCGGTTCTGCGTGTTCGAATACATCTACTTCGCCCGCCCCGACTCGGTGATGGAGGGCATGCCGGTCTACGACGCCCGCAAGCGCATCGGCGCCGAACTCGCCCGCGAGAGCCATGTCGACGCCGACGTGATCGTGCCCGTGCCTGACAGCGGCGTCCCGTCCGCGATGGGCTACAGCGCCGAAAGCGGCATCCCGTTCGAGCTCGGGATCATCCGCAACCACTACGTCGGCCGCACCTTCATCGAGCCGACGGACAGCATACGCAACCTCGGCGTGAAGCTGAAGCACTCGGCCAACCAGTCGGTGCTCCGGGGCAAGCGGGTCATCCTGGTGGACGACAGCATCGTGCGCGGCACCACGAGCCGGAAAATTGTCGAGATGGTGCGCGCGGCTGGGGCAGCGGAGGTCCACATGCGTATTTCGTCCCCGCCCACCACGCATTCCTGCTTCTACGGCATCGACACGCCGGAGCGCGGCAAGCTGCTGGCGGCTCGGCACAGCGTGGACGAGATGGCGCAGCTTATTGGCGCTGACAGCCTAGCGTTCGTGTCGCTGGATGGCCTCTACCGCGCGCTGGGCAAGTCGAATCGGGACGTAGCCAAGCCGCACTACTGCGATGCATGCTTCACCGGGGAGTATCCGATCCCGCTGCCTGACATGATGGACAACTCCGACCGTCAGCTCAGCCTGTTGACCGAAATGCGCTGATGTCCGACGCACCCCTTGGTGCGGCGCCCGACGCACCCCTTGGTGCGGCGCCCGACGCACCCCTTAGTGCGGCGCCCCCTGGAACCCAGCGCATCGCACTCGTCACCGGCGCCAGCCGCGGCATCGGTGCCGCCACTGCCATCGAACTCGCCCGGCGCGGCATGCACGTGGTCATCACGGCACGCACCCAAGGCGGGCTTGAGGAAACCGATGACGCGATCCGCGCAGCCGGCGGCACCGCGACCCTGTTGCCGATGGACCTCGCCGACGGCCCGGCGCTCGATCCGATCGGCCCAAGCCTGTTCGAGCGGTTCGGTCGCTTGGATGTCCTCGTTCACAATGCCGGGGCACTCGGCCGTCTTACACCCGTGCCGCACATCTTGCCCAAGGACTGGGATGCCGTCGTGGCGGTGAACCTGGCGGCCACTTGGCGCCTGATCCGCACCTGCGGCCTGCTGCTGCTCGCCGCTCCGGCCGGGCGGGCCGTGTTCGTGACGACCAGCCGTGCATCGGAGCCGCGGGCTTTTTGGGGCGCATACGGCGCGACGAAGGCCGGCATGAAGCATTTGGCGCTTACCTGGGCGCACGAGTCGGTGACGACGAACCTGCGGGTCAACCTGTTCGACCCCGGCATCGTCGCGACACGCATGCGGGCGGACGCGATGCCGGGCGAGGACCGCAGCACGTTGGCGCAACCGGCGGACGTGGCGCCAGCGCTGGCCGACCTGTGCGAACCCGGCGAGACCCGGCATGGACAGGTTGTCCACGCCGGGCGCTAGCGCTACTCGGCGGCGCTGACCTGCCCCTCGGGCGCCTGCTCCAGGGAGTGGTCGTGACCTAGCGCCAGGACGATGACCATGCCCAGCATCCCGAATGCAGCAAGGCACAACAAGCCGCCGTTGAAGCTGCCGGTCGCGTCCTTGATCACCCCCATCGCATACGGCCCGGCGAACCCAGCGAGGTTGCCGATGGAGTTTATGATGGCGATGCCGCCCGCCGCCGCCGCGCCCGACAGGAACGCGGTCGGCAAGGTCCAGAACACCGGCAGCGAGCCGAAGATGCCGAAGCCGGCGACCGACAGCGCAACCATCTTCAGGACGGGATCGGGCAGCAACGTCGAGACGGCGATGCCCGACGCCGCCACGAACAGCGGGATGGCGGTGTGCCAGCGCCGCTCCTGCAAGCGGTCCGAGCGGCGGCCCCACAGCACGATGCTGAACACGCCGACCACAAAGGGAAGTGCGGTGATGCAGGTGACCTCGATCTTGCTCAAGGTGCCGAACGCGTTGACGATCTGCGGCAGGAAGAAGCCAAGGCCGTAGTTGGTCGCGACGCAGCCGAAATAGACCAGGCTCAGCGCCAACACGCGCGGGTTCAGCAGTGCCTGCATGACGCTGAAATGCGCCGCTGCCTCACGCTGCCGCCGCTCCTGGGCCTGCCGGTTCACCAGCCACGTGCGTTCGTCGTCCGGCAGCCACCGCGCTGCTGCGGGGGTGTCGGTCAGGTAGAAGAACACCGCGACGGACATGAGCAACGCGGGCAGCGCCTCGACCACGAACAGCCATTGCCATCCGGCCAGGCCCGCCACGCCGTCCAGCTCGAACAACAGGCCCGAGATCGGCGCGCCGATCACCGTGGACAGCGGGATCGCGGCCATGAACATGCCGATGATGCGGGCACGGTACACCGCTGGGAACCACAGCGTCAGGTAGAAGATAATGCCTGGAAAGAACCCGGCCTCCGCCATGCCCAGCAGGATGCGGATGCCGTAGAAGGTGTGCTCGGGGGAGACGCCGGTGGCGCGCGAGATCTGCGGGATGAACCCCATGGCGCCCGAGAGCAGGCCCCAGGTGAACATGATCCGCGCGATCCACCTGCTCGCGCCGAAGCGCTCCAGCAACAGGTTCGACGGCACCTCGAAGAAGAAATAGGCGATGAAGAAGATGCCGGAGCCGAGGCCGAATGCCCATGAGGACAAGCCGAGGTCCTTGTTCATCGTCAGCGCGGCAAAGCCGACGTTCACGCGGTCGAGATAGGCGATGAAGTAGCAGAGGATCAGGAAGGGCACGAGGCGTTTTGTTATGCGCCTGATCGTGCGGGTCTCAAGGTCCATGGCAGTTTCCCCGGATGTGGCCCGCATTCCGCGGACGTTGTTGTGCAGTGCGGTGCTCGAACCGCCGCGCGTTTGAACGTCCAGGTTGGCAGCTTGTTTTGCAAGCGAGATTTTGGGGCAGCGCAGCTATGCCAAGGGATCGTGACCCCAATTCATCAACGACTTACGCCAACGCGAGCCCTCGATGTCGCCCGAGGGGCGCTGCGCCATGTGCCGATGCACATAGCCGACCACCTTGCGCATGTCCGCATAGTCCGCCGGCGTGAGTTCGTCCTGGTGGCGCTGCTTCAGCTCCAGGATGCGCTGGCCCATGTGGTGCCCGACCGATTCGGCCTGGCCTGCGTCTGTCACCCGCTCGCCCGCCGCGGTCATGCCGACCGACTTGCTGTCATCGGTTGCCAACCAGTGGCGCAGCGCCGCAGGAGTCATGTTCACGACGCCGCGAAATTCCTCCAACGTCTGCTGATGGTCCGGCGCCGTCGTCATGCATGGTGGCCCAAGGCGGCGACCAGCTCGGCTTTCGTCATCCGGGACCGCCCGGCGATGCCGTGCTGCGCCGCGCGCTTCATCAACTCGGTGCGCGGCAGGTCCGCCAGCCGGGCGTCAGCGGTTTTGGCTGCGATGTCTGAGGGCTGGGCGGAGAACTGCTTGCCCTTCGCCGTGTCGGCCCGCTTCTTGGCCGTGGTGCGGGCATAGTCCTCGTCGGACAGGGCCTCGCGCGCATGCTGGGGCAGATAGCGCTCGCCGGTGTCCTTGCTGGCCTTGCCAGACTTGGTGCCCCATTCCTCATGGGTCCACTGCACCAAATGGTTGTCCGCGGATTTGCGGCCCTTGTAGCCGCCGCCTTCCGCCTTGTAGCGCTGCACCGCCATCTGCGCCTTGCGCGCGGACCACTCGCCGGCGCTGCCGCCTTTGTCGCCCTGCGTGATCTCATGTTTCACCCGTTCCCAAAGGGCCGGGTCGGACCGTTCTGCCGCAGATGCCATGCTGCCTCTCCTTGGCCTGGCAACGCCGCAAAGCGCAGCCAGGTTGCAGGCCAGGGGCCCGCTGCCATCAAGCTGGCGACGGACCCTTGGAGCTTCACTGAAGCTTTATTAGGCTGCGAATGCAGCCCGCCCCTCCCCTTTGCCGTATTCGACATAGTGCAGCAAGGGGTCGACCCCGGCCGCTTTCACGTCCGAGTAGGCGGCGAGGTACTTGGCGGTGCTGAACTGCGCCGACGGGTCGCGGCCTTCGTGCCAGCCGAACTGCTCGTAGTGCTGCAACGGGTCGAGGTGCGCCGCCGCCACGTCCGGGTTGTGACTGAGGTAGTAGCTGGTGTCGAAGAACGCATCCGGGTTCAGCCCCTTTTGCCAGCCGGTCGCGTCAAAGCTCGCCGCCGCCTGCCGCTGCCCGGCCGCGTCCGTGGGGATCAGCGTCGCGCCGAGCTGCTTGTCGTAGTAGGCCGCGTCCACCAGCGGATCGGCCGCCGCGGTGCCGCCCGAAAGGAACGCCATGCGCCCCTCGGACTGCCCGTAGGCGAGGTAGTGCGCCAGCGGGTCGACGCCGGCCGCCGCCACGTCGGGGTTCGCGGCCAGGTACTTGGCGTCTAAGAACACCAGGCTGGGGTCGCGGCCCCCCTGCGCGCCAGAGGCCTGGAAGTGCAGCAAGGGGTCGATGCCGGCCGCGGCCACGTCCGGGTTCTGCGCCAGGTAGTAGTTGGTGTCGAACAGGGCGTCGGGGTTGCGGCCCTCCTGCCAGCCGTGCTGCTCGTAGTGCAGCAGGGGGTTCACCCCGGCCGCGGCCACGTCCGGGTTGTGCGAAAGGTAGTAGCTGTCGCTGAACAGCGCGGACGGGTCGCGGCCCTCTTTCCAGCCGTAGGCCAGGTAGTGCTGGTAGGGGTCCACCCCAGCCGCCGCAACGTCCGGGTTGCGCGAAAGATAGAAGTTGGCGTCGAACAGTGGATCAGCGACCGGCACGTTGGACGTGACTGTCAAGTTGTAGCTGTTGGCCGCCGTGCCTGCCGTGACCTGGAAGGCCCCCGCGGCAAAACTGCCGGTGAGCGCGATGGTGCCGAGCGTCGCCGTGCCGTTGCTGAGCGTCAGCGTGCCGGCGCCGTTGCTGCCGGCGGCATAGGTGGCGCTCGTCACCGCGGTCGCGCTGTCGACCACGATCGTGTCAGTGGTGGCAAAGCCGCTGACCACCCCGGCGAACGCCGCCGGCGCGTCGAGCACCAGCGTGTCGCCGCCGATCATGGCCACGGTCTGGCCGGACCCGACCGCGCCGACCTCCAGCCTCCCCGCGACCGCAGCGCCCACGGGCGTGCCGAAGCCGGGCAGCGCGCCCACGCGGTTGAAGGTGATCTGCCCGGTGCCGGTGATCGCGTCGTGGAACACGAGGCCCGGCCCCTCGGCGACGATGCGGCCGTTGTTGGCCACAGCACCCGTGACGCTCGCCTGGCCCGTGCTCGAGTTGGACCCGCTCGTCGACGCGCCGCCGATGAGCAGGCCGCCGGCCAGCAGCGTGAGGCCGCCGGTGCTGAGCGTGCCGCCGGCCTGCTCGAACACCCCGTCCTTGCCGATGGTGAGCGCGTTGGCTGTCGCGTAGCCGCGCCCGTTGGTGACGGTCACGTAGGCCGCGTTCTCGATCAGCTTGAGCGTGGACTCGACCGACACGTAGCTGGTGCCGTTCCACTCGTTGATCTGCGAGCCCGGGTTGTCGTAGGTGAGCTGGGTCCAGTAGCTCTGCGTCGGCGTGGGCTTGGGTCCGGTCAGCGTCTCGATGTCGACCGCGAGTCCGCCGAGCTTGCCGCCGAGGTTGACCGTCCGCCCGGTGCCGAGCGCGTCGAACGCGCCGTCGAACAGGGTGTGGTGCGCCGCGTCGTATTGGCCGATGCTCGCCGTGTCGACGGTCGCGGTGCCGTCGACGACTTGCAGCTCCCAACCAAGATAGATCGGGTTGCCGCCGGTGAACAGCACGTTGCCCGTCGTCTGCACATACGCGAACACCTGGCCGGCGTTCACGACCGTGCCGTTGTTGATCATCACGGTGCTGCTCTGGAACTCGCGGCCGAGCGCGCCGGCCGAGCCTGGCGCGAAGGTCAGCGTCCCGTCGACTTCCAGGCCGATGGTCGAACTGGCGAGGTCCAGCGAGTTGACGGTGTCGTTCGCGCCGGCCGCGATCTTCACGGCGTAGTAGCCGGGGCTGCCAACCGGCGCCGCACCGACTACGACGTCCGCTGCCGGATCGTTCGGGACCGCGTTGTCCAGCCAATTGGCGGCAGCGTTCCAATCGCCCGCTACGCCTTTGTTCCAGCTAAACTTTGTCATCTATCTAACCTGAATAATTCACGAGGGTTGGCGGGCATGGTACAAGCCGTTGATCCAGCGTAGAATGTGGTTCTCGAGGCCAATTCTACGGATCCGGAGCGCCATGCCCGCCAAAGTTGAGCTTATCCCTT
>JAABUP010006966.1_pt1 | contig 15579 bp, 13 predicted proteins | sample 5559201 | NCBI WGS metagenome assembly JAABUP01 (sample SAMN10711887, study PRJNA513373) | rock metagenome | isolation source: Antarctica rocks | place: Antarctica
GGCGGCCCGGTCACCGTCACCGCCCCCGACGTCACCCGCTTCTTCATGACCGTGCAGGAGGCGGCGCAGCTGGTCATCCAGGCAGCCGCGCACGGCGAGGACGGCCAGGCGCTCGTGCTCGACATGGGCAAGCCGGTGCTCATCGCTGACGTCGCGCGCCGCCTGATCGAGCAAGCACCGCGGCCGATCGAGGTTGTCTTCACCGGCCTGCGCCCGGGCGAGAAGCTGCACGAGGACCTACTCGCCTCCGACGAGATCGACCGGCGCCCCAGCCACCCGCTGGTCTCCCAGGTGGACGTGCCCCCCCTCGACCCGGTGCTCGCGCTCGAGCTGGACCCCTGGGCGCCACACGCCGAAGTACTGGCAGCCCTTCAACAGGCGACTGTGACGAGCGGGCACCGCATCGAGATCGACCCGGCCGGCGTCAGGTCTCGACGTCCGTAGGACGTCGCCGACCGCCGGGAGGGGCCGGGGCCAGCAGGACGTCGGCGATGCGCTTGCCGGCTTGACCGTCCCACAGCGGCGGCCGGCGGGCCGGCGGCGGGTGGTCCAGTGCCTCGTGCGCCGCGAGCACGACGGCGGCCGGGTCTCGGCCGACGACCCAATTGGTGCCCTCGGTGACCGTCATGGGCCGTTCGGTGTTGTCGCGCAGCGTCAGGCAGGGCACGCCCAAGACCGTGGTCTCCTCTTGTACTCCACCGGAATCGGTCAGCACCAGCCGGGCCGACGCCTGCAAGGCGAGAAAGTCGAGATAACCAGCCGGCTCGGTCAGAATGCTTCCGGCTGGCACATCTTGAAGTTGGGTGCGCGTGCCTAACCCCCGGGCGGTCCAGGCACATCGTAGAGTGTGCGATCGTGACTGAACCCATCCTCCTGTCGCCTCCCACCGTGGGTAAGCTTGAGCGCGACTTTCTCGTTCGGTCCTTCGACGGCGGGTGGGTGGCACCGTTAGGTCCCGACGTTGACGCGTTTGAGCGCGAGTTGCAAGAAGTCACCGGCGTCAATCACGTGGTGGCGCTTTCGTCGGGGACCGCGGCGCTCCACCTCGCTCTCCTACTCCTCGGGGTCAAGCCCGACGACGCCGTTCTGGTGCAGAGCCTGACCTTCGCGGCAACCGCCAACGCGGTCCGGTACACCGGGGCACGGACAATCTTCGTCGACAGTGCACCAGCCACGTGGACGCTGGATGTCTCCTTGGTCGAGGAGTACCTACACCGGGCGTCGACGCGGGGCGAGATTCCAGCTGCCGTCGTCGCCGTGGACATCTACGGTCAGTGCGCGGATTACGACCGCCTGACGGAAGTGTGCGCGGTGTACGAAGTCCCGGTCGTATCGGACGCCGCTGAATCGCTGGGCGCCACCTACCGTGGCCGACCTGCTGGCTCACTCACGGACCTCGGCGTGTTGTCGTTCAATGGAAACAAGATGATCACGACGAGCGGTGGCGGGGCACTGCTCACCTCGAGCGCCGACTGGGCCGCGCGAGCGAAACACCTCGCGACGCAGGCGAAGCTTCCAGCCACCCACTATGAGCATGCCGAGATCGGCTACAACTACCGTCTCAGCAATCTGCTCGCTGCGCTCGGCCGCGCGCAGCTCTCCCGGCTGGACGAATTTGTCGCGAGGCGACGCGAGATTCGCTCCCGATACGCCGCGTCACTGAAAGGAATCGACGGGGTTGCGCTGATGCCGGAGGCACCCTACGGTGAGAGCAACGCCTGGCTCACAGTCCTCCAGGTCGACCCCAGCGTTGCGCGAACGTCGGCTGAGGACTTGAGGCTCGCGCTCGCAGCGGCTCAGGTCGAGGCGCGGCCGGTCTGGAAACCCATGCACCTGCAGCCTGTCCATGCGGCGAGCCCAGTGCTCGGGGGCGCCGTGTCGGCCACCATATTCGAGATTGGGCTATGTCTGCCCAGTGGACCTAGTCTGACGCACGAAGACCAGGACCGCGTCCTCGACGTCTTGTGCACCCTGCTCTGCGACTCATGAAATTCGACTGGGCAGGACGTCCGCGTGACATCGGTTGATGTGGCCACCATGCAAGGTCGAACCGTCCTAATCACTGGCGGTACCGGTTCATTCGGCAAACAGATGGTTCGTCGGCTTCTGGACACAGACTGCGACCAGATTCGTGTCTTTAGCCGGGATGAAGGTAAGCACGACGCGATGCGGCACGAGTTCAGCGACTCGCGCATCCGCTATTACATCGGTGACGTGCGCGATTACGACAGCGTCGCGAGGGCCGTGCGAGGGGCAGATCACGTGTTTCACGCAGCCGCCCTGAAGCAGGTGCCATCAGGTGAGTTCTTCCCGATGGAGACAATGCGTACGAATGTGCTGGGAAGCTCGAACGTCATGGAGGCGTGCGAGGCGGGCGGTGTGCCCTCCCTTGTCTGCTTGAGCACCGATAAAGCCGTCTACCCGGTCAACGCCATGGGCATGACAAAGGCCTTGATGGAGAAGGTCGCACAGGCGCACGCCCGGAACAACAAGGACGCGGCCACAACCATCTCCTGTGTCCGCTACGGGAACGTCATGTATTCTCGCGGATCTGTGATCCCTCTCTTCGTGCGTCAGATCAAGGCGGGGAACCCCGTCACGGTGACCGAGCCGAGCATGACGCGATTCATGATGTCCCTCGCAGACTCCGTCGATCTCGTGGAACACGCCTTTGCTAACGCGCGTCCCGGGGACATCTTCATCCGAAAAGCGCCGGCGTGCACCGTGGGCGACCTTGCGCTCGCGCTGTTCCGGTTGTTCGACGTTGAGCCACGCATGGAGGTCCTGGGGATCCGCCACGGCGAGAAGCTGTACGAGACGCTGGCCAGCCGAGAGGAGCTGGCGCATGGGGAGGATGGTGGCCAGTACTGGCGCGTGCCGATCGATACGCGCGACCTGAACTACGCAGTCTACTTCGAGGGGGGCAATCGCGAGGAAGTCGGCCTCGAGGACTACGATTCGAACACCACGGATCAGCTGGACGTGGAGGGCGTGATGAAGTTGCTGCGTACTCTCCCGGACCTTCGGGATGAGCTGAGCGCTGCCGGACGATCCACGGCGTGAGGCGCATCGGAGTCACCGGGGGCCACGGCTTCTTGGGGTGGCACCTGCGCGTCCTGGCCCGCAGTCGGGGCGACGTCGACCTCCAAGTCCTGGACCGAGAAACGTGTGACTCCGAAGTGGCCCTAGCCCGCGCAATCGACGGGTGTGAGCGAGTCGTTCACCTGGCCGGCGCCAACCGTGGGGTTTCGGATGACGTCAATCGGGGAAACGTCGGCCCGGCACAGGTTCTGGCCGAGGCGGTCCGCAGGTGCGAGAGGCCGCCGCTGGTTGCTTTCGCGAACTCCAGTCAGTGCGGGAACGGCTCCGTGTACGGGACCGCGAAGTTGCAGGCCCTCGATGCCTTGCGCTCTGCAGGGAGCCCGATCGAATCGGGTGTCCTGGACGCGCGATTGCCCAACCTGTTCGGCGAGCACGGCCGGCCCTTCTACAACTCCGTCGTCGCCACGTTCAGCCACCAGCTGGCGCGCGGCGAGCAGCCGACAGTGCTGCAGGACCGGTCCCTCGACCTGACGCACGCCAACACGGCGGCCACGCTGCTGCTGGACGCCGCCCCCGAACCGGACGCCGTCAGCCCCCCCGCGTCCAGCCACACGGTCACCGAGCTGCTGGCGACCCTCAGCTCCTTCGCTGCGATCTACGGGCGAGCCGAGATCCCGCCGCTGCCGGACCAGTTCTCCGTCGACCTGTTCAACACCTACCGCAGCTTCTGCCCGCCCTTGGTCCGAGGCCTGCCGCTGCAGAGGCACACCGACGGCCGTGGGTCCCTGGTGGAGGCGGTGAAGGCTCACGGCAGCAGCGGACAGTGCTTCTTCTCGACCTCCCACCCCGGCGTGACCCGCGGCCAGCACTACCACCTGCGCAAGGTGGAGCGCTTTCTCGTGCTGGAGGGTGAGGCACTCATATCGCTGCGCCGGGCCTGCTATGACGAGGTCGTGAGCCACCGCGTTAGCGGAGTCGAGCCGGTCGCCGTCGACATGCCGACGATGTGGGTACACAACATCACCAACGTCGGGCCAGGGCCCTTGCTCACGTTGTTCTGGACGAACGACCTGTTCGATCCTGCAGCCCCCGACACGTACGCTGAATCAGTCTGAGGTGCCCCGCTTGAAGGTCGTCACGATTCTGGGCACTCGGCCCGAGATCATCCGTCTAGCCCGAGTTCTTGACGCTCTGGATCGCTCCATCGACCACGTGTTGGTGCACACCGGGCAGAACTACGACCACGGCCTGAACGGCATCTTCTTCGAGGAGCTAGAGCTGCGGGCGCCCGACCATTACCTCGCCGTCGACACCGGGTCTCTCGGGCGGGTCCTGGGCGAGACCCTTATCAAGACTGAGGCAGTGCTTCGAGAGGAGAGACCTGACGCGGTCCTGATACTCGGTGACACCAACAGCTCTATCGCCGCCGTCATTGCCAGGCGGATGCACATCCCAGTGTTTCACATGGAGGCCGGCAATCGCTGCTTCGACGGCAACGTGCCCGAGGAAGCCAACCGTCGCCTCGTAGATCACACGGCCGACTACAACCTCGTCTACACCGAGCACGCTCGCCGCAACCTGCTCAGCGAGGGCATCAGCCCTCAGCGCGTCGTGCTCACGGGCTCGCCGCTTCGAGAGGTGCTCGACCACTACGCGCCCGGCATCGCAGCATCGGAGGTGCTCGACGCCGTGGGTGTCTCTGCGGGTGGCTACTTCCTGGTGAGCGCCCACCGGGAGGAGAACGTGGACGAGGCCGAGCGGCTGTCGAGTTTGCTGGCCGCCCTAGACGAACTGGCGCGGTCCTACGAGCTGCCGGTCCTGGTTTCGACACACCCCAGGACGCGCAAGCGCATCGACAGCCTCGGGTGGCAGGCCGACCCGCGTGTGCGCTTCCACGAGCCGTTCGGCTTCTTCGACTACGTGCGCCTCCAGCAGCTGGCCAAGTGCGTGCTGTCCGACAGCGGCACCATCAGCGAAGAATCGGCCATGCTGGGCTTCCCGGCCGTGACGCTCCGCGACGCCATCGAGCGCCCGGAGTCGGTGGACGCAGGCGGCATCCTGCTCACCGGCGTCCGCGAGGACGCAGTGCTGGCCGGGGTCCGCCTGGTCCTCGAAGAGTGGGACGCCGGGGTCCGTGCGCAGTCGCCCCCTGAGTACACAGTGGCGAACACATCGTCCATCGTCGTGCGGACGATCCTGTCGATGGCACCGACTCACCACCGCCGAAACGCCCTGCGGGTGCGGGGACTGACGTCGGAGGCGCCCGGGGTGACGTGCGCACCAGGGCTATCGGGGCCCGCGTGAGGCGGGTAGCCGTCGTCTGCCCCGACCTTTCCGTCATCGGTGGTGTGCGCTCGGTGGCCTCGTTCGTCCTGCAGGTGCTCGAGGCCTCCGACCGCTACCAGCCGGTCCTGATCTCACTCGCCACAGGTAGCGCCGATCGGGCCAGTGTCCAGATCAGGCGACCCTCGACGTGGCGCGCCGGTCCACTGGTCCGCCACGAGACGTCAGGTTCGTTGACATACCTGCATGTGGGCGCCCAGGCGACCGCGGTCGAGTGGATGCGCTATCGGCCCCGTGCGCCCCTGACGAATCTTCTGCAGGAGGTCGATCTCGTCCACGTGGTCGCCGGGACGCCGGTGTGGGGCCTGATCGCCAGAGACGCGCGCGTCCCGGTGTTGCTCCACGCAGCGACTCTGACCGAGTGGGAGCGTGGCCCCGCGCAGGGGGGTCGGGCGGTCGCTCGCTGGAGGACCAGCATGACGAAGATCAGTGCGAAGCTGGATCGTGAAGCCCTGGCCGGCGCCACCGGAGTTCTGGCCATGAACCGGCAGCTCGCCCAGTTCGCCGAGACGTTCGCTCCAGGCCGGACCCAGGTATTCTACCCGGGGACCGACACCAGCCGGTTCCGGCCACCCGAGCAGTACGCCGCCGCCGGGCACCTGTTGGCCGTCGGTCGACTGGGCGAGCCGCGCAAGGACTGGGGCACCCTCCTGCGCGCCTACGCCGGCGCCCTCCAGCAGCAGCCAGACCTCCCCGACCTGGTGATCGCCGGGCGTGGTCAGCTCCTGGTCGAAGACGCTGCCCTACGTCACGCGCTCGGCATCGTTGACCGGTGCAGGATCGAGGAGGACGTGGACGACGCGCGGCTGCTGGCGCTGTACCAGAGAGCTTCGCTGTACCTGCTCAGCTCCCGCGAGGAGGGCTTTGGGTTGGCGGTGGTGGAGGCGATGGCCTCTGGTGTGCCGGTCATCGCCACCCGTCTCGACGGCACCCGCGAGACCATCGTGGACGGCGTGACCGGTCTGCTGGTCGAGCGGGATGCGGCGCTCGTCGAGTCCTTCCAGCAGGCGCTCCTCGGCCTCTGGCGCGACCCGGAGCGGCGGGCCGTGATGAGGCAGGACGCGCTCGGGGCGGCGCAGGCCTTCTCGAGCAGCCACCTCAGCCGGCAGCTGCTCGAGACGTACGGGCGTCACCTCGATGGTTGAGCCTGATGCCCGTCCCATCGTCGTCCTGACGCACTTCTTCGCCCCAGCGGTCAAGGCGGGTGGTCCGGTGCAGAGTCTCGCAGCGCTGGCCGAGTCTGAACTGGGGCACCGGGTCCGGGTGCTCGCCGGCGACCGGGACCTGGGGGATTCGAGACCCATGCCGGGAGTGACCCGGGGTCGGTGGACCCGCCACGGCTCGGGCCAGGTGATGTACTTCGACGCCGGCGACGTGCGGACGCTGTGGAGGGCTCTGGTCATCCTCCGGGCTTTGTCGCCAAGCCACATCTACGTCAACTCGTTGTTTGGGGTGACGACCGGACTGTTGCCATTGGTTCTTGCAAAGTTGCGACTGCTTGGCTCCGGCCGGATCGTGCTGGCGCCGCGCGGTCAGCTCGACCCGGGCGCGCTTGCCCTCAGCGCGTCGCGCAAGCGGGTGGTCCTGCGGTTGTTGCGCGTCCTCCGGCTCCTCGCCGGCGTCCGGTGGCACGCGACATCTGAGCTTGAGGTCCGGCACATCCGGAAGGTCGTCGGCGACGACGCCGAGATCTGCCTCGGACTGCCGCTGCCCGAGATGGCGGTCAAGGGCGGGGACCGCCTGCGACCGTCGGTGCCGCTGAGGCTGCTGTTCCTGAGCCGGATCAGCCCGAAGAAGGGGCTGGACACCCTGCTGCTCTCGTTGGCAGCCGTGCCTGAGCCGGTATGTTTAGACGTCTACGGACCGAGCGACGACGCGGGCTATGCCGCGACCTGTCAGGCCTTGGCCTCGCGGCTCCCGGCGTTCCACAGGGTGACCTTCCACGGGGCGGTGGCGCACGACCGGGTCCGGCACCTGATGCAGGCTGCAGACGCCCTCGTCCTGCCGACACAGGGGGAGAACTTTGGCCACGCAATATTTGAGGCACTTTCAGCCGGGTGCCCTCTCGTGCTCACCCCGACGACACCTTGGACAGATGTCGTGAAGGGGGGTGCGGGTTGGATCGCCGCGCCGGGCGACGCGGCGGGACTGGCAGACGTCCTTGTGGCCGTAACTACGACGACCCCGAACGAATTTCAGCGGATGTCGACGGCGGCTCTGGTTGCCGCGTCGGCCTACAGAAGGAGTGCGCAGGAGCGGGACGGGTGGGCGACGTTATTCTCGTGACGGGCCACAGGCGTTTGCATATGTCGGCGTCGCGTGAATACTGGATACCCCCTATAGTTCCAGGCGCGGTAGCATTGCCCATGTCATCAAGGCGCCGTCGAGCACGCGGCTTGAACACTCGTAACGTCCATCGACCCGGAGCTCATATGTGTGGATTACTGGGTGTCTGCGGTGCCGACGAGTCCAACGCCGGACGTGTCGCAGAACTCCTGAGTCAGATGGCACATCGGGGCCCGGATGACAGCGGGACCTGGAGTGACGTTGGCGTCGTGCTTGGGCACTGCAGACTCGAGATCCAAGACCTCACTGAAAAATCTCACCAGCCAGGACTCTGCGAGGACGGGCGCAGGATCCTACTTTATAACGGCGAGGTCTACAACCACGCTAAGCTCACGAGGGAACCGCTCCCGAGCGACACCCTGGCGCTATGTGCTGAACCGCCGCTGAATCCCGCAGCTCTGCGTGGCATGTTCGCGCTTGCGATCTGGGAGGGCTCGCAACGGCGTCTGGAGCTGACCAGGGACCGTTTCGGCATCAAGCCGCTTTACTACGCAGCGGACGAGGAGCAGATCGCCTTCGCTTCTTACGCACGCAGCGCGGCAGATCTTGTCGGCTCCACTGAGGTGGATCCGGCAGCCGTGGCCTCCTACCTGCGCTTCGGGTCCGTACAAGGCCCGAAGTCTGTGTTCTCAGGCGTAAGCGAGGTGCCGCCGGGCTCCACCCTGACCTGGCGTGCCGGGTGCCCTCTGGGGGTTCAGTCGTTCGCCGAGTCCCCGGTCCGCCCCCGCCGCCGCAGCCGACGGCAGGTCGAGAATGCCTTGAGGGAGTCGATTCGCGTCCACACCTTGAGCGACGTACCAGTCGCAGTGTTCCTGAGCGCCGGTGTCGACTCGACGCTCATTGCTACGCTCGCTGCAGACGCGAAGCTTGACGTCACGGCTATAACCCTCGGGTTGCCGGGACACGGTCTCGACGAAGCCGCCCAGGCGGCTCAGACTGCGCGGCGCCTGGGCATCCCCCATCAAGTCGTGAACATCACCGACGAAGATATCGACTTCGACGCGTTCTTCGCTTCGATGGATCAGCCGTCTATCGATGGTCTTAACACTTACCTCGTGGCGCAGGCGGCGAAGCGGGTGGGGTTTCGGGTGGCCCTGTCTGGGCTTGGTGCGGACGAGCTCTTTGCGGGGTACAGCCTCTTTCGGCGGTTGCCGGCGATGGCCTTGGTTGCCCGGGTGGTTCCCGAGCGCGCGTACCTGCAGTTGTTGCGCCGGCTGGGTCACGGGGAGAAGGCACAGGAGACCGTCAGCGCCGGCGCAGACGTTGCGCGGTTGCACGAGGTCCTGCGGTCCCTCTGGTCTGCGGAGGACGTGCTGACGCTCACCGGGCAGCGGCTGCCTCACGGAGACGGCTTAGGAAGCTCCTCATGGTCCATGAACAATCTGACTGAACTCGAGCTCACGAGCTACACCGTAAACACCCTGATGCGTGACGCGGACGTCTTCGGCATGGCCCACTCAGTGGAGATCCGGACGCCGTTTCTCGATCACGAGGTACTCGACGTGGCGCTGGGCTACAGCAGTTGGGCCAAAGCTATTCCGACGAAGCGGCTGCTGAGGGGGATGCTTAAGGATCGCGGGCTGGAACACGTGCTCACCCGGAAGAAGACCGGCTTCGTGCTTCCGTACAACGAGTGGCTTGCCGGGCCGCTCTCAATGCGAGTCGCGCAACTAGCAAATGGGCCGCTACCGGATCTGCTGAACGGTCCGGGGTCTCGGGGTCTACTCGCCGACCCCTCGATACTGTCAACCATGAAGCTCTGGTCGCTCGTGGTGCTCGACGCCTGGCTTCGGCGACAGGTTGAGTCCGTCCATCCGGCCGCCGTCGATGGTTGAAGCGGTCCGAAGGCAGCGAGTTCGCCCGGCTGACTCACGTAACGGGCGCCGTCCGGCCATCGTGCGACCTGACGACCACGGCGTGCCAGTCGGACGCTCCAGGGTTGAGAGCGCAGCCTTGACGAAGTGTCGCCGATCGTGACGGTCACCATGTCCCTAGGTCTGCTTCTGCAACTGGTGAGCGTCCTCGTGCTCCGTGTGGGACTCGGGCGGGGGCTCCTGCGACGAACGGGGCCCTACTTCGTGATCGCTGCCGTGAGCTACCACGGTCTGACCGAGCTTCTGCAGCAGGTCACGGGCGAGCCCGGAAATCTGCGGTACCTCGTCCCGAGCGACGTCGTGGACGACTGGACTGTGGTTGTTGGCGTGTCGCTCGTCGCCTTCTCCGTCGCGTACGTGGTGGTGACACGGAGGGGAAAAGGCCCTGCGGCCGTCGGCGAAGCGGAGTTCATGGTCGCGCGTCGGGATCTGCTGAGGGTCTTCGACTGGCGGGTGCTGCTGTGCCTGTCCGTTCCGCTCATAGTGGTCGTAGCGGCTGGCGAGTACCGGCCCGGGGCACAAGGGGCGGGCGCTGTGGCGGAAACGTCCGCGGTTGTGGGCCTCACGGGAGACTTCCTGGTTCTCATGGTGGTGCTGACGACGATCAGCTTCATCGGTCAGGGCGGTCGCTACCGCTTCGCGCCAGCCCTTCTGCTTCAAATGATTGTCCTTGCGCTGGTCGGTCAGCGCTCATTCGTCGTTTTCGCGGCGATCACCACCGTCTTTGGTTTGTCACTCCTCGGTTTCCGGCCTCGCCGGCCCCAAGTCATCTCTGCGATCCTGCTCGTCCTCCTCCTGGCCTTGTCGATTAATACGGCTCGCGGGTTGGTCGGCCGGGACGCCTCCGTGCGCAGTACCTCCCTCGCTCAGCGAATCCAATTCATCGGCGCAGGAACGCTTGCACTCATCAAGGGGGATCAGCTCCCCTATGCGGCCACGGCTCAGCAGCCTCTGGCAGATCGGCTCGACGGGAACTCTTTCCCCGCAGCTGTGCTTGGCGCGCTGCAGGAGGGGGGGAAGCCGGTTGGCTTGGCCACGACCAAGAACAATGCACTGCTGGCCGTCCCCAGCTTTGTCAACCCGACGAAGCTGTTGACTGACGTCACCGCCCGTTCTGAAAAGCGATACCTGTCAAAGGCGTACGGGATTCCGACTCCGGACGACTTCCTGCCTACCCAGCTCGGGGTTGCCGTTTCCTACTTCGGGCCCTACGGGTTGCCGTTCGTTGCGGGCCTTCTCGGCACCGGTTTCGGTGTAGTGGACCGCCGGTTCCTCGGTCGGATAACGCCGCTAGGGCTCTTGGTACCCCTGGGCGCCCTCACATGCGCGCTAGGCTACGAACACAGCATGGAGATCTACCCGCTGACAGCGAGGGCTGTCGGAGTGCTCGTCGTCATTACTGTGATCGTCCACCGGCTTCGACGGCCGCCGACGACAGCGCCCGTCGAGCTCCCTTCACTTGGGCGCGGCTGATCCACCAATAATCATGTGAGGGTCGTGCCCCGAGTGTCGCCATTAAGGCGCCGACGAGGCCGGAGCCTCCTCAGCAGCGGTGACCGGGGGCATCGCCTTGACGGCGCAGACGTAGTTCTGAGCCGCGAAGAACGGCTCGAACCGTCGCCCGAATCGCTCGTTCACCGGCTGCAGCCTTGGGCTCACCCGACCGCGCCAGCGCTGGGGGCGCCATCCGCTCTCGATCAGTGTGCGGTCGAGTGACCGACGCGTGAACCACCGAAGGTGAGTGCGGTCCATGATTCCCCGCTCCTCATAGGCGAACTCCCCGTGCAGCACGAGCTGCTGCAGCACGCGCACATGACGTAGGTTCGGGACGGAAATGGCCGCCGATCCTCCGTCGCGCACCCAACCACGTGCCTGCCGCAGGGCGGCCCATGGGTCGACGAGGTGCTCAAGCACATCGCCAAAGATGACAAGATCGAAGGGCTTACCCCCGAGGTCCGCCAGGGTCGCGTCCTCGACGGATCCGCAGTGCACGTTGTCGTAGCGGGTGCGCGCAGCCTCCGCGGAGACGAGATCCCGCTCGATGCCGACGAGGGCCGAGAAGCCCTTGGCCCGCAGATCGCTCGCCCAGCTTCCCTCACCGCAGCCAACGTCAAGCACTCGACCACCCGGCGGCAGGAAGTCAAGGAAGTGCTCGTGGACGACCGCGCCATACGCATCTGCCATGGTTTGGAGGTTACAGCCAAGGGACCCAGGATGCGCTGGTCTATCCCGGCCGTTGCCCTCGGCATCGCGGTCGGTTCGTTATAGTCCAGGCGATCATGGCGTCGACTCGAGAGCGGTTTGCCGGGATGGCTCGTCGACTCAACGGCACTTCGGTTGCCATGGTCACGAACGGCGCCGTTCTCCTGCTGGGTCTGGGCACCAGCGTCGTCTCCGCACGTTCGTTGGGGCCGGAGGGGCGCGGCGAGTACTTCGCCCTTCAAGCTGTCGCGGCGGTCGTCGCCTTGATGGGGTCGTTTGGTCTACCGCAGGCGATAGTGACGCTCGGGGGATCGTCCCGTCACGGCACTCGGCTGCTCATCGCCTGCCACACGCTGGTTGTGGCCGCTGTGTTCCTCGGTGTCTACGGGCTGCTGGCACACGCACTGGGAACGACGTTCCTCGGCGGGTGGCTGGCGCCCATGGGGGGCGCTGCCTTCGCGGCGGCGAGCGCCGCGTCCGGCGACCTGACAGCAAGTGCCCAGCTGCGTGGCCAGATGCTGATCCGATTCAACGCCGTCCGACTCTTTCCCCTGCTCGCCGGGTTCGCCACGTGCCTGCTTCTGGCGGTGAGCAGCAACCGGCGAGCGAGTGACTGGCTGATCCTCATCGGCGCTGCGCAGCTGGTGGCCGTGATTCCGACCCTGGCGACAGAGCCGGATCGCGGACGGCCGGATCGCCAGCAGGTTCGGCGACTCGCGAGGGAGTGCGCGAGGGTCTATCCCGCGGCCCTCCTGTCACAGGTCACGTACAAGCTGGACGTGCTGCTGGTGTCCTTGCTGCTTCCGAGCGCCAGCGTCGGCTATTACTCCGTCGCGTCTGCGGCCGGGAGCAGTGTTGCGTCGCTCGGAAATGCGTACGGGATGATGCTCTTCTCCGACGGGCACTGGTCTCGTCAGGCGACCCTGCGACGGGCCAGCAAGGCCGTCGGAGGAACCGCTGCGATCGCCGTGCCTGCAGCCATCGTGGCTCCGTGGGTGGTGGAGACCATCTACGGCTCGGCCTTCAGCGGCGCGAGTACCGCAGCTCAGATCCTGATCCTCGCCGCCGTGCCGCAGGCCGCTGACTACCTGCTGATCCACGCGCATCTGCTGTCTGGGCGGCTGCGCCGTATGTACTACGTGCAAGGGGCGACTGCGGCCGTAACGGTCCTCGGTCTGCTCGGGGCGATCGCCGGCGAGCGACTGGCCGCCATCGCGCTGGTCAGTCCGATCAGCTACGCCATCAGCGCTGTCCTTCTGGCCATTGCCCTGCATGAGCACGACGTTGCAAGTCCACACGTCGGGGTCGTTGAGGAGGAGCATGACTGACTCGACCGCAACTGCGGTGATCATCCACTGGGGGGACGTCGAACCGAGCCTTCGGGTCGCCGCAGAGGTGAGGCCAGCCTTTGATGACGTGCTGATCATCGCCAACGACGGCGCCCGCGCGCCGGATGTGCTTCCCGAAGGCGTCGTGTGGTTGTCGTCGTCGAACGTGGGTTACGCCGGGGCGTGCTCGCTTGCCGTTCGCCTGCGGCCAAACCGGACTTCGTACGCCTTCTTGAACAACGACCTCTACATCGCCTCGAGAACCTGCAGCGCTCTGTTGGCGGAGCTCACCGCAGACGTGAGGCTGGCCGTGGTGGGACCACGTCTCCTCCACGCAGACGGTCGGCTGCAGTCGGGGGCGGGTCGATGGTCACCCGTCCTCTGCGCTCCTCTCGTCCGCAATGACGGGATGGGGGTGCAGCGCTGCGGATGGGTCACGGGCGCCGCCTTCTTCTGCAGCGGTCGTGCAGTCCGCGAGCTGGGCTTCGACCACGCCTACTTCCTTGGCCAGGAAGACGCGGACTTCTGCGACCGAGCCGGTGCGGCTGGGTGGAAGGTGGCGCTGGCAGCCGATCTGACGGCTGTGCATGACGGGCGCACCACGATCGCGGGCCCCCGGTGGCAGTACTATAGCCTCCGAAACTGGTTCTGGTTCGTGCGTCGCAGGCGCTCTAAGGTGCGCTACGCCCTACTCGTCCTTTGGGCGGCACTGTTCTTGATCCCTCGGGGCATCGCGGCAGACCTGCTCAAGAGGCGATCCTTGCTTCATTCGAGACTCGCTGTGCACGGCTTGATCGACGGGATGCGTCCGATTCCGCCGGCGCAACGCTCTTGGCCTGACGAGCCCCGTCCGGCGAAGTGGATGACGTGGTAGCAAGCGTCGAGCGGGCGCTGTACCGGTTCTGGGCCGCGCGCTCCAGCGCCTCGATTATCTCGTTCGCGCGGCGCAGCAGTCCGCGAGCCAGGTCTGCACGTTCGCCTGCGGCCCAACCTTCGTGACGGCCGCTTGGCCGCCTCCCGATCAGTGGCCGCTCATGACGCTTGGTCGCGTCGAGCCCGTTAGTTAGCGCCAGATCCCTTCAACTCGCGTGACGGGTTCTCCGGTGCTGAGCCCGGAGGCCGAGACGAGCACCGATGCCAGCGCGGCAACCCCTGCCGCGCGCGACATGTGCTGCTCGTAGTGATCCCTTGCTGCGCGGCCGCACTCTTGTCGCTGCTCGGACGTGCTCGCGTACGCGAGCCGGAATACCGCTTCGAGCGCCTCGACGTCCTCGGGCGGGCAGGTCCACCCGCACCCGGACTCGATGACGACGCGCGCGGCATCCCCAGCCACGGCGCAGATGACGGGCAGCCCGGAAGCCATCAGGCTCGCCAGCTTGCTGGGGATCGTGCCCTCGAAGAACGGGAGTGCGCGCAGGCTCACGAGGTGCACGTCCGCCGCCGAGGTGAGGCGGCTCATCGCAGCCACCGGGCGACTGCCGTGGAAGCGGACGTTCGTCGCGCCGATCTCGTCGGCCAGGGCTCGCAGCTGCGGCTCCGCCACGCCGGTCCCGACGAACAGCAGTCTGAAGTTCGCCAGGTCCCTCACCCGCGCAGCCGCGCGGACGGCGACGTCCAACGCCTGCAGGTCGCCCAGGTTCCCAGCGAACATGACGGTGAAGCAGCCCTCGGCGCCGAGCTCCCGTACAGCCGACTCGTCCCTGGGTTCTGGCCGGAAGAACTCCTCATCGGCCCAGTTCGGCACCACGTGGGTCTGTTCGGGCGCCACGCCTCGCTCAACCAGCGTCCGCGCCATCGTGGGGGCGATGGCAACGACGGCCCCTGCACGTCGATAGACGGCGTTGCAGGCGCGGGCCAGCACAGCGCCCGCCGAGCGGGAGGCTCGACCGCCGAGCAGGCCCGACTCGACCACACTGTCCGGCCAGAGATCCTGGACGTGAAGGACGAACGGAGCGCCGCCCAGGGCCCGGCTGAGCCACGGCCCGGTCACCGCGGTCAGCGGCGGGTGGTACACGTACACGACGTCCGCCGTGCGGATGACCGACCAGCCGAGCGTCGCCGACGTCGCCGCGAAGGAGAGGTAGTTGGCGGCTCGCCGCACGGGCGAGGCGTCGTGACTCGGGTAGAGAGCGACCCTGCGTAGACGGTGAGACCCGGTCCAGCTGTCCCGGCGAGGGGCTTGTCGGAAGCCGGGGTACACGACCCCGGCAGGGTAGTTGGGGAATCCGGTCACGACGGAGACCTCGTGCCCGAGCGCAGCCAGACCAGTGGCGATGTCGGCGGGGATGGCCGCCTTCTCAGGCGGGAACCACTGTGTGACCAGGGCGATCCTCATCGACGCGCGATGCCTCCCCTGATCGGTGCCGCGCCATGCCGCGCCGGTCGCCTGTCGATACCGGCCGTTCCAGTCGGAACGGTCCGAACCAGTATGGTCACCTTAGAGG
>JAABUP010006967.1_pt1 | contig 15577 bp, 11 predicted proteins | sample 5559201 | NCBI WGS metagenome assembly JAABUP01 (sample SAMN10711887, study PRJNA513373) | rock metagenome | isolation source: Antarctica rocks | place: Antarctica
GATGGGAATGTCGAGCTCGTCTCCTGATAGCCGAAGCAACGCTGGGTGGTTTGAAAAGTCTTGCTGTGTTGGATCCAGAAACAACGATGTCAGCATCTGCTGCTTCTCGACTGCCGAATTACTCGTGGGCTGGGGAAGCGGCGAAAGTCCAGTAATAGTGTAATCTAGGTTGTGTTGAGACGCTGCTTGCTGGTATGCAAAAGACTCGTTGACTTCTGTTGGTGTCAAATCTCTCATGGAAGTATCAAAATCGCCATCAATCCCGTATGCGAACGTGTCTTGGCCTTGTGAATGTCGGACTCGTTTACGAGGAGGTCCTTCCGCATCGCCATTGGTCTGGAAATCGTGTGCCATAGAGTAAGGATTGTTGTCATTGCGGAGCGCCGGGTCAAGCTGGCTGGCTCCAAAGCTATTGTCGGAATGCAAGCTTTGCATACTCTGCTGGCTGCTTCCTGCGTACGCTGTGTCTTGGCTTGCGCCCTGTTGCGACGGCCGCTTCAATGGGCGGTTCACGCTGGCTGGTCGCGAATTTGGTGAGTCGAACCTAGCTTTGCTGATCGCGTTTACGGCATTGGCCGCCGATTTCGAGATATTCTTGAAGAAGGTTCCATTTGGCGATTTCGCTGGAAATTGACCCTCAGATGCACCGTTCAACATGTTCCTCTTCCGCTGAGCGGCCATTGCTTGCTCTTTGGTAGGCGTATCGAGTGTTCCTTGCCCAGGCATTGTCATGCCGTCTTGCCCCATGTCATACTCGAACAAAGGACGAAGCAATTCCTCTACCCCGTATTGGCGAGCAAACTCTACACCTCTCGGGAAGCTGATCCAAGTGCCTTGGTATCTGCCATACCCTCCTTGAACCTTCTCATGTTCGCCCGATAATATCTCTTTTTCTAAGACTTTCGTTCGCTTTCCTTTTTCAATGCCTGCGACTTTGAGGATCTGAGTTGCGTTAAGCCAAGAATCTTTGCGTCTTCGCATGACGGCTACTGAATTGACTTCCATTTCGTAGACGGAAACGCTGGAATAGACGGCCTTGGTAGCAGTGTGTTAGCGACTAAATCACAAAGCAAAAAAGCATGCACGAGGTAGCCATACAGTGTATATCTGCGGCTTTTGGCCTGGCGCATAGTGCTGCTGTTGAACGCTCGGCTTGGGATCCTGGTAATGCCTAGATGTAGTCTGTTGGCTATGAGTCCCGTTTGCTTGTCCATAGTTTGAGTTGCCGTAAGGCATGATCTGCTGGTGTCTCGAGGCCGGCGGTGTCGGAGTCGGGGTGGAGGCGACAGATTGGGGGCCGTCAAAGGAATTTAGGGCCGAGTGTTGAAGATGCATGCCGTTGATGGAGGATCCTGTGCTTTCTTGAGAGAATGTGGGCGGAGGAGGATAGGGAGGAGAGCCGGCGTGGACTGCGGAGGCCATTTGGTGGTACCCTTCGAAATGCGCTGACAAGGAATGAGGCGGTTAGCACGTGAACCGCGCTTTTTACTGGGCAGGCAATATCAGCATTATTCTCATTATATAGAGTTCATGATGTTGCTCGAGGTGTAAGTACTTACCACCATAGATATCTCTTTCCTATTCGAGTCGGTTGGTGGGCAATGCTATTTTGCAGACGTGACTGTTCAAGGACGTGTCGCGAGAGGGGTCGATTTTCGCGTCGTTCCAGTGCGACGCTAACCAGCCTTACGGACCTTAAAGTGCTTTCTTGGCCGTGCGCATTTCTTGTTCTTCAGTACGAGACGCTCAGATACATGTGAGAATCATGGTGCGAGCAACAGCAACACCTGCCAAGTGTGTTTTACATCATTAGAATACTCGTGGAGGTTATTGCTAGGATTCCCGACGCGCCGACCGGTATAGAAACACAGCTCTTTTGATCTGCTCCGCAACAAATGCACCTTTGCGGTCATAAACATTTGCTTTGTCTTCTCGTTGGAGCAGCATGCGATTATGGAGACTAGGGAACAGTAGAGGCCTTACTTCCCCAAAGTACTGGGGTATCAGTGATAACCAATATGAAGAGACTATCCACCTCTTCCGAGCCCTTCTCCGCCAATGCACCTACCTCCCGGATCCAGTAGCTCGAGGATACATGAAAGGGCATGTGATCTCCAGGTTTCGTGATTACCACTCTCACAATGCTCTACCAAAGACCAGCTTCCGTAGAAAGCGCCCCAAAATGATTGAGCAACGACGGCCGACTCTTCTCAAGAAAGCCCGCAAAGGCCTTCTCTACCTACAGCGCGCGAATGATGGACATCTGCAACATCTCGGCAAGATCTTGTTAATGACGTACGGACGATTGGGCAAACGAAGACATCAACTTCTGAAAAACCTGAAAATACCAGACATTCCCGTGGATCAAGTAGCGATCGAAAGGCTCTCGGACCCACGCTCGCAAGGCGTGCCCCAACCCTCGCAACAGCTACTGGCCTTGATCAAGTCTCAGGCAAGGCGAAAGCGGTCACACTTCTCAAGATCGAAAGCGCCCACTTTGGCGCCTCGGATCCCCGAAGAGAATAGCTGGGGCAGACCAATGCCAGTGAAAAGAGTGCGGAATATCAAGAGAAGATGGTATGCACAGGCGCTTGATAGGATCATGCCACCGCTGCCAGAGATGGAGTGGGAAAGAATAAGAAAGCTGGCTTCAGGGGAGGTACCGTGGGAAGGTAATGTCCCCCGCCGTGGGCAGCTTGGGATAGAAGGCTACACGAAGGGCCTTGTGAGAGGCCAAGGATTTTTGAGTACGCCTCATAAAGTGACGCCCCGATATATGAGGAGGCTGTGGGTCAAGATCTTTGCGCAGTGTCCGTTGATGAGACCGAGTTCTGTGGTGCGTACAGGGTGGGAAGTCAAATGGGGAGACGTGACGAGTGCTAGAGATATGGCCCTGAAACCTAAGGACCGAGGAGACGGTGGAGGCTTCGCGATGTTCGAAGGCGTCGACGAGAGCGGCAAGCTGCTACGTCCACCAGCGCCCCCTCCGGTTACAGAAAACCACGAGATCAGTGACGAGCCTGCTCGTATGGTGGCTTGATTGGCTTCGTTGGCCAAGTGCTTCGTTACTAGCGTTATATACCCCTACCATCGAACATCTACACCAATCCGTTCTACTCCCATGCCCAATCATCCGAACGATCATTTCACAAGCCTCCCCTGCACATGCGGAAACAAACTCCACCCCTCCTCCTCACTCGGCCCTTCCAAATCCATCCACTCCCACTTCCCAGCCTCTATCAAATACTCCCTCGTCGGCCTCACCAACTGACATCCCCCCATCCCATATGGCCACAGAACATTATAAACCCGCTGCACAACATGACTCACGAAATCATCACTCCGAACATGCTCATAAACAATCATCTGCCCACCCTTCTTCAGCAATTTGTACATCTCCTTCACCATCTTCGCCGGCTGCGGAACGCCACAGAGGACTTGCACGCTCATTACTGTATCGATGGTGCCGTGCACCACCCCATACTCATAAAGTGTCGATATATCTTCGATTCCACAAGGGACTATGGTGTAGATGTCGCTGAGACCGTACTTTTTGACATTGGCGCGCAATTTGCCGTGGAGGTCGGTGTTTGGCTCTACACCGTAGATCTTGGTGATTTTGGAGAGGTCGTAGCGTGAGAGTTGGTTGCCGCTGCCGGGGCCGATTTCGAGTACTATGCCAGAGGCTTGGGCGTCGAGAACGGGGAGGGCAGTGCCGAGTTCACCTGCTGCGATCGTTTTGTCTGATCTCATGCCTCAGAGTTTGCGTTTTATGAGTTCTGCTGTGAGGCACGAAGACATACCCATTCGGAGCCAAAATTTTCCGAAAATGCGATCGACCAGTCTAGCCTTGCTTGAGACATCTTTTGTCTGTCTCTGGAAGATAGCGATTTCGAGGAGAACTAGCAGCGCTCCTAGTATAAACATGAGTTGCAGAATACGGATTTTTTGACAGGCTGTTGCAGACCATAAGCGGCTACGATGAGGAACGCCAAAGGTTCAAGGTAGGCTTGTAGCCTTTTGAGGAGATTGAGCGCCATTGCGCTGTTCTAGTCTTTATGGTGAATCTCCAGAGAGAGTGTTTCAAGGAGATTGGGAAGCATCGACTGAGATCAAATAGTCATGAGCCCAAAATCAACAACGTTTAGACTATGATTTTGTTTTCTCCACTTCATCCGCACAGCTTTAATTAGCACATGAGCATTATTCTCTTGTCTGTATTAATTGATCCTACAAAAGTACTTTCCAGAAGAGATTTGAGACAGATGTAGACTTTCATGACAACGGGACGAGGATAGGACGGTTGGTAGCGTGCCAAGCATCGCGGGATCAGTTCCGCGAATAAACGATTTTTCTTTCTACTTGCTACCAACAACCAAACATGAAAAAGAAAATACCGTCAGAAGATTTGGCATTATCGGATATATTGACAGCGATTGAGGCCGAATGCTGGCGTACATCATCTATGTTGTATTGCAATATCACGCTCGAAAGAAATCGCTGACGAGTCCTCGCCTCTGATTGCCGGGAGTATCGAATACTACGGCCACGGCTGACGAAGCGTATGCTGGCTTTCCGAAAGACAACAGCCTTCACTGGATTGTTACTATTCTATAGAAGATCTGGAAAGGTGCAAAAGCTACCGGTCGGCCCTCAATATCTGGCGACCGTCTATGATCGGTACCTGAGGCTCAAACAAGCCAACTTTGTAAGTATACTGGTCAGTCACTTGACTCGAAGAACAAAACTCAATCGCATTGTACAATCTCCTTCTTTTATAAGCTTTAACCGTTCTTCTTTCCGCCTACTGTCGTCATGGGATCATTCATGCCTACCGCAAAGGCTTTCGAGGCCGTCGCCCGTTGTGTTAGATGATGTACGAGTCTACGAGCTTCCAAGTCTTACGCTGAGCAAGCTGTCCTCTAATGCGTGGTAAGGATACTTCGAGGAGCCGACGTGGAAGGGCCGTCACGGTGAATTGATTGTCTCACCTCTCCGCAATTTTCTTTGACTTCTTCATCGAGGGTTGGCTAAGTGTAGATATCATGTCTGTGCTGTGAATTTTTTCTGGAACAACTTTACTTCGTGGATTAGCCGTAGATTGGCCATGCTATATCACAACGCTCGCTGGTTTTTCGCACACGCGAATAGCCCTTTATCCGAAGTCTATCACGTAATAGGATGTGTGCTAGTTGCTTGTGGATAGTATGACCTCGTCTTCTCCGCGTTGTACACAGTTGGCTGCCTTCCATGATTCGGAAAGTGTCGCTCTTTGGAAAAGCGGAAGGAATGCCAAGGCTGGCTTACTCTAGTCTGGACTAGGACCTAAAACGCATCACACGGGGGACAAGGCGGTCCTTCGGTTCCCGGAGCATTGAGGCTGTGTGCGAGGCTGCGAGGCTTGCTTTCACGCGCTTTTTGTGTGCAATGCACCGCCAACACACACATTCATTGATTTAAAAAAGCACTCGCACTTTCCCATGCATTTTAAGATCCACATTTGCCTTACTATACCTTCCTTCGAGCAAGCATCAAGTTTGCAAAGCTATGGCGGGTCTCGATATTACCTCGGGGCTGCGGACGAAGTCTGGGTTCGAAATGCGCATTTTGGGTTTTGGGGTGAGTCTCAAACGATCGAACGAAATATTAGCATGCTGATGATTGTAAAACCTGAAAGTCCTGTTATTTTAGATTACCTATTGAAAGAAAAGCCCGTTGCAAACTTACCCCTCTCTGCATTTACTTCTAAATGACCCAGCTCACAACCCCAGAGCGGTTCCGTAATCTGCTACTTCGACTCCGGCCAGTGTGCCCGCGCCATGGCATCCTCCCGCCTCCCCCGCTCTTCCCTCTTCGTCACCTCAAAGGTCTACTCCAGCGCCTTCTCCTACCACGGCACTCTCTCTCAAGTCGAAGCAAGCCTCAGCACCAGCGGTCTCGGCTAAATCGACCTAATGCTGATCCACGCTCCCTACGGCGGTTCCAGCGGGCGCAAAGCAGCCTGGAGGGCACTAGTCGACGCCTAAGAAGCTGAGAAGGTCCGAAGTATCGGCGTCTCGGAATACGGAGTACATTTCCTCGAGGAGTTGGAGCCTTATGTCAGGGAATTGGAATTAGAACGCGGTCCGGGTAAGGATAGGGTCATTTCCGTGGGACAGTGGGAGTTGCAACCTTGACTTGCGCATAAGGATATCGTTGAGTGGTGCAGGGAGAGGGAAATTGTGGTTCAGGCTTTCTGTCCGCTGGCGAAGGAGAGAAGGTTGGATAATCCGTTGTTGAGGCCGATGGGTACGTACCTCCCGACTTGGATATTTGGCCTGGTATATAATGACAACACAACTCATTTTTAGGTATATTTACAGATTTCAAGAGGAAGGTATGCATATGTTGGCGAGCACGAGTTGATACAAATAATTTTAGCTTGCTAAGGCTACGCTTCCTCGACAGGGCGGCTTTCGAGAGAAGAACGTGCATATGCTAACGAGCACGAGTTGATGGATGAATGTTTAGTCTGCTAAGGCTAGGCTTCCTCGACAGTGCGTGTGAAAGTATAGGCAGGCCTGTTGCTTCGGAGGCTGAAGAAACAAATCATTCCATATATGACTACACAAGCCAGGGGTGACGGCTATGCAATGAGATCTTCTCTTATCAAAGACAAAATCTTGTTGTAATCCTAATGCGCTTTTCTTCTCGGAATCCAAACAAATGCTCGGAGTGTGGCGCTAAAAGCTCGAAGGGATTCCTTGGCAGATTCTTGTGACATTTGTTGAGCGAATGAGAACAATGCCCTGAAAAGGAGAGTGATGACAAGCTGTCACAGGGAGCTGGACACACTAAAATTAGAATTGATGTGTTACAACATTCTTTCTTATTTATTGCCTTCCCTGTCCCAAAGACCTACACCTTGTCTCCTCATTAAATTTAACCATCTTACACCATGCCTCACTCCACGGCCGCGGGCGAAAGTGAAGACCACTCTAGGTACTCATGGGTAAAATCCGACGATGGCTCTAGCTCAATGACACGTCAATTCGCCAACTTCGAACGCATGTTCGCGATTGTCAACCAGGTGCTCTACGGCCAAAACTGCCCATACATGGGTGCCAGCATCTCACTCCAGGGTCGCAATTACTCCTCCGAGCTGAAACCCTTCAACATCTCCCGCCTGCACGCTCGTGCTACTAAAGCTATCTGTCAGACCCGGTGGAAGTACCCTACAGTTGCTGCTCGAGTGGCGGACTTCAACACAGCTTCCTATAACATTGAGTCTAGTGAAGGTATCGAGAGCTGGGCAGAGAGAACAGTATTTACCATCTGCCAGGATGGAGGTTGGCTCGCACTGAGGGAGCGCCTTAGTCGAGAGTCATCGCTACCTACTCTGGATGGTGACTGTTGTCTATTCTACCTCATCGTCCCACCAGAAGAGACCATAAACCCGGAGCTCCAAAATTTCGATATCCTACTGCACACACACCATGCTCTCATCGATGGATCGGGGATTCGTGCTGTTGTCAATGAATTTCTTGCCCGTCTGGCGGATCCTCTGCCCGATGAAGAGATCGTATGGGGCAAGGAAACTCGGCGACTTCTGCCTGCAGCGGTCGTCCTGGAGAAGATAGAGGGGCTGGACAGCACAGCCATGCCAATTGAACGTGTACCAGGATTGATGGATTTCCATAAGGTACAACACCCATTGGGAATGCGTGTGCTCAATTGACTAATGAATACCCCTTACAGCCTGATGTCGGACTTCCCATCTATCGGCCTGATATCCTGGGCCCGGAGCGCGAACATCGAGGGACCCTCTCGGTCTCTCACACTTTCGAAGATCCAAACTTCCTTCCGCAACTCCTGGCCTCAAGTCGCAAGCACAGGGTAAAACTCACTAGCCACCTTCATGCAACAATGCTGAAAGCAGTCTACGAATCATCCGAAACCAAGCCTAGTTCAGAAGAAATATACTACAGCGGCTCGCCTATGGACTTGCGCAATGGCCACCTTATCCCGGAGTACTGTGACCGCACTAGATACGTGAACCTCGCAATCGGTCTCCAGCCCATCAAAGTCCCTTGCCATCTGTTTAAAACTGAGGAAGGCAGCGAAGATGGCTTGTGGAAGGCTGCCGCTTGTATCAGCGATCAATGGGATGAAATCAAGAACAAGAAAGGATTAGCAACAATGATGGAATCAGATGCTAAAGTTCTTCTTGAGTGGATGGTGAACAATAGGTGAGTCAACATTCAATATCGATGGGAGCTGCCCGACCCTGATCTCTCACTGTTATAGCAACTTCGAGCTGGTCACCAAGCCTAGGACCTGCCCAATATTTGTGTCAGATCCCCCAGGGTCTCAGCAACTGCGCGGGACATATCCTATCTCAGGCCATGCGGGGCTGAATCTGGCCCTCAATTCCTATCAGTTAGCCACAGATACCATGCAGACCGCCGTGTAAGCAGCTCCCTTACCCCTTCACGCTCACAATCCTATCGAGAAGCTAGTGTTCGCGCACTAACACCTGTGTCGATGTTTAGGACTACTCGATCTCATTCGTGGAATGGCCTTCTTACCCTCTGTGTGGTGTTCAATGCAGTGCGGAACCCGAACGAAAAGATGCAGGAATTTCTTGACAAATGGGTCGAAATCGTTGCGGGGGTCGGGCACGATGTCAACGACAGTGGTGAAGAGTTCCAGTTGAATTCCTCCAGTCTGGCGATATCTGGTAAATAGCTAGATGCGCGCCACGTCGAAGGACCAAGTTAGATGTCAAAGGGTGGTGATGAGGTGGTGTATTGAATGAGAACAATGCAATGATCTTCGAATTTTCTAAATGGGGCGGCTGAGACCATAGGTTGTCAATTTACATTCTAGGCAATGTGATGGTCCTGTCGACAACACCTCCTGCACGCATGCGAATGATGTTATAACTTTGGAGAAAAGAAGTCGACAGCAGCCAGGTATTTTGTAAAAATGGACTACTATTGCAGTATACATACTTCAGGAACCGTCACAAGGAAGAAATGTAAACAACAACGCAGCGAGTTTGCTGAAAAGTGCTGGGTAACATAAATTTCTATCCACCAACATCGTTCCTGCAGGTGCTCTTGCGACTGTCCAGCTCAGGCTTACTCTCGCCCTTTTAAGGCTTTCCCATCCCTCACATGATCTTCATTCCAGCCAAGCGTCATCCTATCAGGATCAACAGCCTCATTCCCATCGAAAATGACCAACTGAATCAAGTCCACTTACTTAGGTCTGGTCGTATCCGCAAAACTCTCACGATCCGGCATAACGCTCTCGATATAAGACGGACCTTTCTCATTCTCACAAGATCCTACACATCACGGAACATGCACTGAACAATACAATCGTAGTCCACCTTTCCTTTGAAACTGGGGGCCGACGAGCTGTTCCATTTATTCGCGCGTTTCGGCTGTGCTGTGTGTCTGATGTTGTGTCAATAACGAAGATGCGAGAAATGGTGGGTTTTGGCGGTGAAGGTACGCACTATTGTGTATTACAAGGAGCCATATCTGACCATCATTTCGCTGCTCAAGGCGGGATGGTCGACGCTCAGGTGCTTGTGGTAGTCTTCTTCGCTCATGCCGGGCTTGCGGTACGCGCAGACGGTCCAGCAGAGGATGCACTGGGGGTTCGCTTCTGTTGTTGTGAAGATTGCCATTGCAGAATTGGTTAGAGTGGTTTTTATGTTGTGGATTTGCTGAAATAAATATTTCAGTATTGAGATTGTGGTGGTAACTTTGCTTTGAGAGCATTGAGGGCCCCTGTGTTTATGATATATAATGCAAGGCTGTAACGCTGAAGTACTTCGCCGGCTCGATAGTGGGCAATTTTTTGCCACCGCGTGTATGATTCACTAGATAGCAGGGCACAAAGGAAGCCCGTAGCTTTATAGAAATCTGCAACGATCCGGGAACATGCATGGTAATGCCTCGGAGATTGAGAATCCGGCACCACAGACCTGATACTTTAAGTCCCTCCACGCGTCCTTGCGCTTGAGTCGTGTTGCATGACCTCTTCCTGATCGCAAAGATTGAAAGCCGGAGGTGGAGAGTGAAATCAAATGCTAGATCAACTCTATGTATTTTACCATGTCATTGGGATGAACACATATAGCCAAATGCGCTACATGTCTAGAACTTCACACTTGTCAAAAGGCAGCTGAGCAAATATCTTCTTTCCCCCAAGATAACTCCTCTGAATCCCTATCCCAGCATACTTCCTCATCTCGCTCTCATACTTGGCAATACTGGTAGTCGTAATTCCCACCTCGCTTATAAGCCTCGAGAGTAGAGCAGCATCGCGAATTGCAGTCACTGCACCGACCCCGCCACATGGCGACATTACATGAATCGCATCTCCAATCAGCGTCACCCGTGAAGAAGATTCCCAAGGTGGAATAATCGGGTTTGCAGAGTCGACTCGTAGGATAGATGATTGTGTGGTATCTTGGAGTTCTAATAAAGCTCTGAAGGAAGGGTGCCATTCTTCGGTAAGCTCCAGTGAGAGTTTTGCGGATTCTTCACCGTTAAGACGAAGGAGTTCGCTGCTCGGTTTGCCGAAGACGCCCGTGCGCGCAATGAGGACCCAGTAGATGTAATCCATGGGCAACTTATCCCTGTACTCGTTGTTCTGAAATCGAATAGGCTCCAAAAGCAACGTTAGCGGAGTTTCGTCGGTATCTAGCATCATTGTGGTAGGAGTCTTGTCAAATACCAATGTCATCCACTTGACTGCACGCGCCGGAAATCGTTCCATGAGCTCTGGTGTCAGTGGCGTTTTGCCGTAGATGCAACTCCCGTTGGTGTCCAATGGTTTATGATTGGGGAGGTGTTGTCTGCGGACAGCAGATCGGACGCCGTCGGCACCAACTATGAGAACACCTTCCTCTGTGCTGCCATCTTTGAACTCGGCAGTCACACCATCGTCCGTGATCGAGTAGCTTTTGAGCTGCTTTCCGTAGGAAATATGCCCTTCCAATCCCTCCTGCAAAATCCTTCTCAAAACTGTCCTATCAGCGGTCCATACCTTCATTTCTCTGCGGACCCCAGAGCCAGCTCGACTTGCAAGTATAGAGCCGTCGATGGCGTTGAAGTCGGTTTCGCCAACTTTGCTGTCCGTGCAGGTTTGCTCAAAGTATTCCCACATCTCAGCGCTGAGCACACTCTTGAGAGCCGCTGCTCCATCTGGGTTGATTTTTAGCCGGTAGCCTTGGGCGCGGAATTCTGGTGTGGGGTCTTGCTCGAAGACATGGAAGGGGGTGGATGATTTCTTGAGGCCATGGGCTAACGCGAGACCACCGAGACCTCCGCCGATGATTAGGACGTGCGTAGGCGATTTGATTCGTTCCAACATGATAGCCGGGGTAGTAAAGTATCACACCTATGCAAAGCGTTGAGAGAAGTCTCTACTGGTCAGGTTGATGGAGCTGGCAAGGCTTTTCCTGCGGAATCTGCGAATGGCACGATATTTTTGTTGCGCGTAATCAATGATTATCTCGTGATTGTTTCGGGTCCCGTCCGAACCTTCAATGGGGGTGATCGACAAGGGAACCGAGTATAACTAGCCTTACAGTGTATCTATTTTAAGATTAGGGCCGTCATATTTTCGTGAACCGAGGATCTTGTATGACTGGCTGATAAAGAGGTTTCATAACATGTCGGATTTCCGAGTTCCTTGTTTGCAGAGCGCCGTCGCAGAAAACCCTTCCTATAAGACCATATAACACAAAATTAGGTTCGTCAAAATGAGACCTCGAACAGCCTTCCGTCTTGCACGTTCTTACGCTTCATGGCCTCTGTTATCCGCTGATTTGTCTACACCAACCATCACGGAATGACAGATAATGAAAAGAGGCTTGACTTAAAGGGATTGGTTTAGATATTGAAGAAAGACATTTTAGAGCTACCAAATCATTGGCAGGGTGCCTCTTTCTCCGTTTCCAGCAACAATGGAGGGTATCATGCTTTCACTACCATCTCCCCATTGCAAAATGCAAAGATCTTGGTCTGTTGCTTTCTATAGGTGACACTCGTTATTCGCAGGCTTATGGGACCCGAGCTTTGGACTCCAAGAGCGAATGTCTCTCACCAGACACCCCGATCTTGACCTCTTCCACAACGAAGCTTATTACCACGCTGGCCTGTATGATCGTCGTCGACGAAGGACTAATCGGCCTCGATGCTAACGTCTGTAGAGGTGTTCCTGGGCTGAGAGAAATTGAGCTCCTAATTGTCTTGGGAATTCGGACGATAAGCTGAGAAAGCCGACCCTGGAGCATTTAATTGAGCCAAGGATGTAGCACTATGTTTGTGCTCTGTGGGTTCTGAGTTCGGCATCTAACATCGAGTAGTCAATTATTAAATCACACTAGAGCCTTGACGTATGATGTATCTGACCTAGAGTTGATGGAATGGCCCTGCGGCGTCGGGAGGACAGCCTAGTTAGACGGAAGTATATGATAGCACATTTGGCCTCACCGCATCGGTCAACCTGAATAATTTCCCAAGCCGACGGTTGAAGAAGTCGATGAATTGGGCAGGCTCCTCGGCTTTGCATACTGTGAGTATTCGTCTTGGCAGTATTTCGCACTCTTATATAGCGGTGATAAATGTATCTCCATTGGTAATTGTGGGTGGTGTGGTTAAGCTCGTCGCATCGGATCGATCCCAACTCTGGGATCGGCGGCCTTTTAACCACACGACTGGCTCCTCCTGAAGACAACATGTTCACTTAGCGTCTGTTCGATCTCCAAACGGCGTTGTACTCACAATCACGAACTGCGGATTGGTCTAAGAGAAAAGAGAGGAGAGGATAGAAAAGGAAAGGGGAAAGTCGCGTATCACTCGGGTCCGCGTCCCCAATGATGTCAGTGCGATGACTAAGCAAAATTAGCGCAACTTGTATGTAGGGGCTGCAATGCCCATCCTTCCTCCTCAACATCTCACACTATGAGGGACTCTACCTCTATATCACAGGTGAATCATGCATACTATCCTTGAAAATATCACTGGCCATCCTCTGCAACTTGTCGTAGATCTTTCCTGTCCCTAGGTGCTTCTTCTCGCCATCGATGTCTATGAACCGCGTCGCCTCAATTCTGATGTTGTCGGCTTCTCGAGGACAAAAAGGAATAATGCGCTATCAATTCCTGGATTGCCAATGGCGGGATTATTTGCGGGGAGACAAGTCAATAACTACGCGCTAAATGTGGACGTTGTGCCGAAATTGATTGCTCCAACCAAGGTTGCATGCAGTCAAGTATCGAAGCAAGCCCAAATGTGGCTTTGGCAAGGGGTCAAGAACTTGCGGTATAATCCCAATCTTATCTGGATTGTACTCGCTTACGAATGTTCTGACCGTAAAAGACCTCGCTAAGAAGACAGGATGTTGGAACATAAAACATCATTGACATCGATTACGGGAAAGAGGCCTCACAAGTATAACGTCGGCCTAGACATACTTAGGTAGGAGATCCACCTTGACAAAAAGCTAGGTGAGTTTTACGCGAAGAGTTGGTTGCGCTAAGCTATTGTACGGAGATGAGATATCCTGTATGTGTTGAGTCGCAGGCGCTATCTTAATATAGCATCGATTTAGTAAAAATTTCTCCTTGCTTTTCCCGTTATCTCTTTTGCTCCCTGCCTCTAAAACCATCCCTTTGCCTCACCTATGTTTAATGACCAAGGTGAAAAACGTTTCTGGTAAGCTCAGACTAGTGCTGATTCACACCTTTCAAATCAGATCTACATCGAGGAGGTTTCACCAGATGGTGTGCACATGGCGACCCACATTCAACGCAGTCAGCACTGTTGACCAGGAAAGGGAATTCTATGCCTAATAGTAGTATCTGCTGTAGGACCACATACAAAGCGAGCACGTACTTGCAGAAAGTACTAAATTTCTATTGGCCCATTCCTACTCGACCTCAAAATGGCAACGACCCGCCGCCTCGACCCGGAATCTTGTCATTGGGAGCTATGCGTCTTGAGACTGCGTGGTATCAACAGTATGTCCCTTGGACATAGAGAGAGTCATCGACGACCAGCGAGCACTCATGTCACAATGGCTTGATACTGTCGTTCAGGAACTACAATCAGTCTTGAATCGAGATGGTACGCGTCGAAAGCAAGATCAGGGTACCTGGATCTGTACCTGCATCTTCATATTCGCCCCCCTATTGACTGAGTTATCGCTTGACTGGAATACGCCATAATGGTCGGCCCTGCCCTCCTAACGTACTTTGCTACGTTCCTGGCAACGCTTTCGACCCTCGCGCATTACACATCCACAGTTCCCGCTCCGGCGTCTGCAAGCCCAGAGTTCGTTGTACTAGCGGCAAAAACCTAAGAGATGAATACATCAAGACTGTTGGCGTGGCTATATCTTCAATGTTGGGAACTTTGCGGCAGGAGACTTTGCCACCTTTCTTGAGCAATAATGTGCATTGCATCAAGCGACAACGCTGATCGAATAGGCTTAGCTTAGGATTGAAAGGATTCCAAGCTACCTTGACATTCCTTCGTCCTTTCCTGGAATTGATTCCGCGCAAAAGAGCGAGAGAAGACCGAAGGGCCGAAAAGCGAGCGCCATATTTCAAATACAGAAGCCTGCCCTTTGCCAGGGGCGTGGCTGAGCTCTCGCACTTAGCGCTTCGGGCCGGTCACTGAGATATCAGATCTTCGGTCCCCACAAACGAACCTATTCAAGGTTCTCGGTCTGTCAGCCGCGGCCTTTCCCCAATGTCGCCGTCCTGACCGCCTACAATTTCCAACTCTTCCTCTCTTTCTCACTCTCCCTCTGCCATGCAAGTCATCTCCTTAGACGATTTTCAATCTCAACTCGAAAACTACCTCAGTCAGTATAATAGACCTGGTGAACAACACCAAAAGCTCAACATGGCAGACCCATCCAAAGCAAACCCAACTACCTTGGCTTCCAAATTTTATTTCCTGGAAGCGACCGTCATGCGCCGTTCAACCATTGATCTGACGAAAGATTCTCCCATCTCCGACGCCCGCATCGAAGAAATCGTGAAGTATGCCATGCTTCACACTCCCAGCCCTTTTCACGCCCAATCAGGCCGCCTTGTTATCTTGCGACATCGAGATCATGAGAAAATTTGGGATATGGCATACGAACTCGCCAGTAAGACCAATCCTCCGGCACTCTTCCATAGCCGCATCTCGCCTAGTTTGAAGTCATACAAGGCGTCATATGGAACGGTGAGGCGATTATCTGCGGTGTATCACATTCTAATTAGGAGATACTGACGACCGTACCAGGTCCTCTTCTACGATGGCCCCGAAGCCGTCAACGCTATGCTGCCCATGCTAGGCAATTTGATCAAGACTTTCCCAGAATGGGACGAGCATTTTAACGGCATGGCTTAATACGTTGGTAAGCTCACCACCTGCACCCCTTTCTTCTTGATCCCTTACAGTCTATAATTACTAACTCGCGAATCGTCTCAGCCTGAACTGCATTCTGCGCCGAAGGCCTCGGTTGCAACCTGCAACATTACCAGAAGGGCCTCACAGAGAAAATCAACACTGAGTAG
>JAABUP010006969.1_pt1 | contig 15576 bp, 15 predicted proteins | sample 5559201 | NCBI WGS metagenome assembly JAABUP01 (sample SAMN10711887, study PRJNA513373) | rock metagenome | isolation source: Antarctica rocks | place: Antarctica
GAAGTGCCTCCTCTGTCTGGGTTCCTTGGACCGTCGCAAGCCCAAGTTTTCCCTACAAAGAAGGCACTTTCGCGCTGTCCGGCCCCGTGTCGCAGCCCAAGATCAGACCGCTACTGCAACAGCGGGGTTAACCTGCCTGATGTGGTCGTTAGTACCCCTCGACTTCGTTGCGAATGTGCCGAACCCCGTCGCGCACCATCAGCGCAGTATGACGCGCGATTCCCTCGGCACCGGGGAACAAGCTGGCGTCGGTTATCCCCATCATTCCCAGATCCCGCAACGCCTGACGTCGCCAGAAAGCGGGAAGCTCCGCCTTGAATAGCAAGGGTCCGACGGGCCCTCGCATTGGGTAGACAATGCCTCCATCAACACGTCCGTCCACCGTGAGTACTGTCTGTTGGGCCGTCATTCGCGAATCCGGCCGGTTGGGAACAATCGCCAGCGGGGTAGGTGACTTCGACTGGATGTACCTGCGTACCAGATCGTTGATCTCGGCAGGCCACTCAGGCCTGGGGCCTTCATGCGTGTCATCCCGGAGCTTTGGGAACTGGAGCTCCTCTCTCTGGATCAACGTCATGTGGCCAAGCCGCACGTCATACAGCCAAAGCGCCGCCGGCTCCTTTTGCTCCGGAGGCATGTCCCTGTAGGCGAAATAGATCGCAACGAATGGCGACTCGGTCCAATCCAGCAGGCGAGTCGGAGCTCCGTAATGCTGCATGGCGACGAGCCAGCCGAGCAGGTCATCCTGGGGCGGCGTCACACCGAGATGCTGCCCTGCGTGGGCCCTGAAGAAGCTCAGGGCGCGCTGCTCGCGGCGACCACGTTCGGCAGGGTCGGCGGCCATTCCCTTCAGGGTGCGGTCGAGCGAGGTCGCGAGTGGCCAAGACGCGAGACTTTGGCCGCGCCATATCCAACCCTGGTCACCCATACCCAGGCACAAGTCCGCTACCAGGCTCTGCCACGTTTGCATACGTAGCGGCTCTTCGCCACCTTGAACTTTGATCTGCGGTGATGCTTCCCCCACATCCGCCGCTTCATCGCCATTGGACATGCCGGGACAGTACTTGCCGACTACGACAAACTGCTATGCGATCGTGAGCAGTGCTAGTTGCAGCGTTCGTCGTCCTTGGACGCCTGGCAGCAGGCAGCCGACCTCGGCGAAAAGGCCTTCGGCGTCGTACCGCCGTCGGCTGGACGCAGCTCGGAGCCAGCGCAGGCTGCTCTTGACCCTCGAGAGGGTTGATGCCGCACGGTGATCGGCCGTGCCGACCAGAACCCGCTCAACGATCACCGGGATCTGCTGACGGAACGTACTAGCCCGATCAACGGGCAGTCGGGTTCGCTGTGGACCGGCGTGATCGTGAAATTGCGCCTACCGCGGCGTAGTGCGCCCCGGCGGCGCACCGGTTCGCGTTGCAGCCGTCGGTGCCCGAGCGTAGTCACTTCTGACCAACTCGCGGTGATCCGTCGAGGGTATTGCGGTGCTCAGGCAAAGAGCGCTACGTTATGGCAGCCACTCGGCATCTTAACAAGGGAGATTTATATGTCTGCAAGGGAACAGATGGTGGGACTGGCTGTTGTCGCCCAGTTCGAGGTCGAAGGTTCAGGCGATGACATGGCACTCGCGGGCTTCGCCGTGCCTGGTGGTTGTACGTGTTGTGCATCGTGCACTACGTGCACGACTTGCTCCTGCGCCTGGTAGCAGGACCGGTGCGGAGCAGGACAACGGCCTGCTTTGCACCGGATACATAAAACCCATCCGAACACGGAAGGCGCGGCAATGGCGACCATGCTCGCGCCGGACGACCTAGCGCGGTTAGACCTTCAGAGGGCGGGGGTGGCCGACAGCGTCTCCGCAGGGATCGAGGCACTTGCGGTGCCCGCGAATGCGCGTGTCCTCGAGCTCGGTTGTGGCATCGGAGTTCTCACCACCGAACTCATGCGCCTGCTTCCCGGTGCGACCCTCGACGCCGTTGACCAGGACAAGCACGCCATACATGTCGCAAGTGAACGTCTGAGGGGACAGGTGACGTGGCACTGGGCGAAAGCGACAGACTTTCTCCGGTCCCACGCGGGGTATGACCTCATCGTCTGCCGTCTCTTCCTGATGCACCAAGCGGCACCAGCCGCGCTGATGAGGACCGCGCGCCGCAGTCTTGTTCCGGGGGGTGCCTTCATTGCCGTCGAGTTCGACCTGGGCGCTGCCCTGTGGTGGCCGACGTGCGCGGAACTCGACCGCGTCTTGCGAGCAGCCAGTGTTTCGACCGCCCTCGCCCGGACTGCGGGAGTCGCAGTCCCTGACCCCCTTCTGGGGCGTCAACTGGGCGCCCTCGCTCGGCGTAGCGGGTATGACCGCTGGGACGTCCACGCTCGGTCGCGAACGGTGGTCGCAGGCAGTGAGGACATCCACCAGGAGGCAAAGAACCTGATCGGTGTGCTGGCGATGTTGCGGCCACTGCTCCTGTCGACCGGACATGCCTCCGGCGAGGACTTCGACGCTGTCGCGAGGCTCGTGAACGGGTGGCCCGATTCGCCAGATTTCTTCGCCCTCCAGACAATGTTCACCCTCGTTGCTTCAACGGATCGAGAAGCAGAATGTTGATGAAGAACATGCGTCGAGACCGGAGCACTCGCCCCAACACCTCGCACGTCGAAAGTCTGGGTGCCCGGATCGGGCCCCGATGGGACGCGGGCATCCGGCACCGCCGCCGCGTCGCGGCTTGGGTGACGGTCGCGGCGTCGCTGATTGGTGCCTTCGTGCTCGTCAACGTCGGCGCGTCCGGCTATGCGAGCTTCGTCGTAAAGACGAGTTGGACGCCGTACCGTTCAGCGACTGCCGGGAGTCTTGCAGCCTTCTATTACATCGTTCCCCTTCTTGCCGTGGCTCTGCTCCACGACCAGTTTGCGACCGGTAGGCAGAAGCCGTGGCGAGACGTGCTGGCCCAGGGCCGCTTTCTCCTTCTCGTTAGCGCCGCGTCCTACCTTGGGTCGGTCTCGCTGGCGTTCGCTTGGCACGGTGCGATGGGAGCCCGGCCCGAAGCGGGTGACCTCGTCCAGCGGCCGATCATCGGGCTGGCCGGGCTGCTTCTCTTCGCGGTTCCGACGATCCTGCTCGTCGCTTTCGTCGCCCGGGCGGTTGGCGACCCGGACCGCGCAATGCTGGCGGGGATGATCACGCTGCTGATCGTCGGTGTGTTCGTTTCGCTGCTGTCGGACTTTCTGCTCGTGGCGCAACTCGGACCGCAACCCGTCGCGGGTACCTCTGCGTGGTCGCAGTACCTGAAGTCGCTCCAAACGGCTCCCGGCATCTTGATCTATGTCTTCTCGCCCGGCGAGACGTACCTGGCGGTCCTCGGTGGTGCCATCGGCGAAACCGCACTGACCGCGCAGCGCGCGGCGAGCGTCCTCGGCGTCACGGCTTCGCCTCTGTTTGCCCTCCTCCCCGTTTACGGAGTGTTGGGAGCGATCGGCCGCAGACGGACCCGAAGGAATTCGACTACGCCGGTTCAACACATCAGCCCACCTCGAGAACCAGTTCTCGAGCCCGTCAACCAGCGATGACAGTGGTCTGGTCGACGGACGCGTACGCAGGCATCTGGCTCGTCGTCGTGCCCTTCTGTGTGCCAGCAGTCGCCCGTGCTCTTGCCTTGGCCGGTCGAACGACACCGTCGGTGCTGGCCTACTACGTGCGCGCGATCGTCGCGGTGTGGCTTTGCTTGGCCGCCGTCATCGCGGCAGGCGTCGCCGGCGCGGCGCACTCGTTCAGCATCAGGGCAGTCGGTCCGTTGGTGCTAGGTCGCGACTTGTTTGTTGGTTGCCTACTTGGCTACGTCGCCTACGCGGGTTGTCGCTGGGTTACCGAGCGGGCGGGCGGAACGCTCCCTCGACGTGCTGCCCGCGTCATGCTCGAAGGAATGACGAGCACAGCCGCCCTCACCGCAGGAGTGTTTGCGGCCATCGGCGAAGAATTGCTCTGGCGAGTGATCGTTCTAGCTGTTCTCGCCGCTTTGACCCACTCTGCCCTGCTGGCGGCAGTCCTGACGACGTTGGGCTTCATCTCGTACCACGGAGGTCGTAACTTGCCCAGCCTTGTCGCCCTGGGCCTATTCGGGTTCGCCCTCGCGGAAGGCATGTTGTTCACGCAGGATCTACTCCTGATCCTCGCCGCCCACCTCGTTTTCAACCTGTGCTCGCACCGCGACATGGGTCTTGCCTTGGCACGGTTGCGCGGCGACCTGGCCTCCATTCCGATCCCCTAAGAGGTACAGCAATGAAGCTGCCGGCTACGGCACCCGCGCCACGGCTGGACGACGTGATCTCCAGCATGGCCCGGCCCATCACGACGGGTGCACTCGCAACAGCGCCGTCGGCATGGCGACAGCACCAGAACGCGGACGTGATCCAGGACGACATAGGCGAGCTGTTCCACGAGAACAGCAAGTTGCGACGCCACCGCGCCATGGACAGCGGCATCTCAGCGGCGCCCTTTCTCACTGGCTTCATGGTCCGGCCGTCCACATTCGTCGGCAAGAGTTACGCGACCCGCCCGAAGGTTCTTCTTCCCGCGGACAACGTCAAGCTCAAGACGCCCCTAGGCAAGGCCATGACCGAACGTCGCAGCGCCCGGACATTCAGACCGACCCCCATGCCGCTGCGTGAGCTAGGCACCCTGTTGTACAGCGGGCTCGGTATCACGCACCATCGCAACCTGACGGACCCGGCTGGCGAGTTGATCGGGGACCAGTACTTCCGTGCCGCTCCATCCGGCGGAGCGCTCTACCCATGCGAGGGTTACGTCCTGGCATTGAACGTGCAAGGTCTTCCGGTCGCTTGCTACCACTACAACCCGTTCGATCACGCGCTGGAACATCTCACGGACTTGAGCGACGCCGACCGCACGCTTCGAGAAACATTCTTTCTGCATCCAGAGACAGTCAGGCTAGATCAGTGCGGTGCGCTGGTGATCCTGACCGGCGTTTTCGGGCGCAGCCATGCCAAGTACGGGCCACGCGCCTATCGCTACGTGTACCAGGAGTCCGGACACATAGGCCAGAACGTAGCCCTGGCCGCTCAAGCCCTCGAGCTCGGATGTCTGCCCATGGCCAGTGTGTACGACGACGTCTGTGAAGAGCTGCTCGACCTGGACGGTGTAGAGGAGTCCGTCATCTACACCCTCGCCGTCGGGAAGGCGGAACCGCAAAATCCTGGCACGCCGATTAGCGTTGCCCAGCTCCGCGCCGGCGCGGTGCCTTGGGGCACTTCCCGCCGCAATTCCGACCGTCAGGAGACAAGGCCGTGACACTACTCAGCGCAAGCGATTCGGCCACGCTCCGGGACCAGATTTGGCGCATCCGACCTGAGTACACGGTGACCGAACTCAGCCCAGACGAGCTGTTGTTCTCGACAGGACTGTGGAGCGGGGCGCGTCTCGTCCTGCACGATGAGAACGCCCGCGGGGTCCTAGCCGCGCTAGTCACAGGTCTCGACGGCGCTACCACCCCATCGCAGGTACTGCGGTCGCTCGGTAGCGAGCCAGACGACACCGTCGAGGACCTGCTGGAACTACTCGCTAAGCACGACGTCGTGGACCTCGTGCCCGGCGGCGGCGACAACCGTGTCGCACGTGACGCCTCGCTGGCCGCACAGATCGCCGAAGCGGTCGCGGCACCGTGGCACATCGCCGCTGACCTGGCGGCGGCTCGTCTTCAAGACGCCGTCGTTCTCGTACTGGGCGATGCGCCGATGACAGCATTGCTGCTTGACCACCTGTCGCAGTGGGGTGTCGGTCGGGTCCTTCACAACGGCAGCGACCGACGCACCCTTGTCCAGGAAACCGAATTTGAAGCGTTGCCCAGCGTCGCCGGTGCGCTGGATCGCGCGGCTGAAGCCACGTTGCTGATAACCGCGACAGCGGTCCCTGACCCAAGGCTGACTGCTGCCTCGAACGAAGCCTGTCTAGCCCACCGAGTCGCCTGGATCCCGCTCACGTTCGACGGACCCGAAGCGCTCCTCGGCCCCGCTATCCTGCCGTTCCAGACACCGTGCTATCAATGTTTCGAGACGCGGGCGAGCGCGACGCTACGCAACCCGGGCACTTACGAGCTGATCCGGCAGGGAAGACGGAGCCCGAACGAGATCCCGCTGCGTTGTACCCCCTCCAGCGTGCAAGCACTCGGTGCCATGGCGGCTCAAGAAGCGGCTCGCCTGATCGCTACCGGGACGACGATCTCCGCTGGGCGCCTCATTCGCATGAACGCAGGTCTGCTTCTGCTAGACGCCCACGAAATCCTCAAGGTCCCCCGCTGTCCGTCATGCGGGCGCTCGGCCACCACGCCGACGTACGCGCCTCCCTATTACAGCCTTGAAGCGGTCATCAACGCGCTGGCGGTCTGAGTGAGCGCCGTGGGGTTGCAGGCCAAGTTCCAGGATGTCTCCCCGTGGAGCAGGCACCTGCCCAGTCCACATCTCCGCCGTCTACTGAGTGGCCGAACCGGCCTCGTGAAGGAGTTGCTCCTCTCGCCTACAGAACCGGGGGATCCCCGTCTGGTCAACGTCTCCACCCTGAACTCCGACGTCGCGCGGGTGCTGGGGGTGGACGGGCCTGCCGAACTGCGCTCGGCAGCCGTCGGCACGAATCGTAGGGACGCTTGTAATCGCGCGCTCGGCGAAGCCGCGGAACGGTACGCCGCCTACGTATACGATCCCGCGGCAACGCAACTCGGTTCCGCGGACCAACTCCGCACCTGCGGTTACGACACCGTCGAGCCGGAGTCGTTCCCGCTTTTCGCCGCAGAGCAATACGCGGACCCGCACTTCTCGTTCCGCCCGTTCACGAGCGACACGTACCTCCGCTGGACGCCCGGCCGCTCAATGCTGGACAACCGAGTGGTGTGGGCGCCCAGCCAGGTGGTGCACTTTGGTTACAAGCGCGCCGAAGGGGAGCCGCTTATCGCCTACCCCACCAGTTCGGGCTGCGCCGCAGGGCCGGACCTGCCGAGCGCGTTATTCGGCGGTCTCATGGAGCAAGTTGAACGGGACTCGTTCATGATTGCCTGGTATGCCCGGCTCGCGCTTCCACATGTGGATCTGAACAGCGACCCAGCCGTCGCGCAGTTCGTAAGACAAGCAGGGCTCAATGACCCGCAGCGTCAGTATGACCTCTTGTGGTCAACCACTGATCTTGGTATCCCGTCGTGTTTCGGTGTCACCCGGGCAGTTGTCGGGGGCGGGCGGCGCGCGATGGCGGGTGGCGCCGCGCACGTCCAACAGAACGAGGCCGCACTGAAAGCTCTCCGGGAACTAGCCCAAAACGTCCCCTACATGAAGTTCGTCCTTGCGAGCGATCCGTACCCGGACGGCGCGACCAAGACTTTCAACAACTTCGAGGACAACCTGCGCTACTTCTGCCGGCCCGAAAAAGTTGACGAACTGGACGCCATAACCAGTTCCGAGCGCATACACAAGCTCGGCGAGGAGCACAGCGTGGGCACTGAGCCGGATACACCGATCACGGGCCTGCGTGCGGGGCTTCGGCGTCTACGCACGCACGGCATGGAGCCTCTCGTTTTTGACCTTACGCCCCCTGACATAGCCTCCTGCGGGACCGTTGTCACCCGCGTGCTCGTGCCAGGTTTCGCTCAGCTCGGCGTGCCAGGGCAGCCTTACCTCGGCAGCGCGCGAATCTACGAAGCGCCTCAGGCGATGGGACACCGCGACCACCGGCTCGCCTTCGCTGACCTGAACCTTCGACCGCACCCATACCCGTAGGAGCACGATGCCGAACGTCGTTCGCCGTAACCTCGGGCTTGCGGTTGGATACCTCCCCCTTCCGCTCGGAACGCTCTTCATTCTGCACGCAGGAATCCTGCCTGGCGGGTACCCGACCTTCTACACCTTGTATCTCGCCCTCGCCGCCTACACCGTCGGGCTCGTCTTCGTTCACCTTCGCAACGGCCACCCGGCCGACCTGGGCATTCAACGTCGGCGATTGCCAGCTGCCCTGCTCGTCGGCGCCGTACTCTCCGTCCTTACCCTCGCCCTGTTCCCGCAACTCCGGGCCTTCCAGCCCGCCGGCACACACGGGGTCGCACGCTACGTAGCCCCGGCGCTCCTGGCCGCCCTGGCCGAAACCGTCGCCATCTACGGGTGGCTCGACCGGCGACTGCGCCAAAGGTTGGGTTTTTGGTCTTCCGCTTCTTCGACGGCGGCTCTCTACGCTGCCTACCACATAGGGTTCTACGGGCTCGGGGCAAAGGGACTAACATTCTTCTCGCTCAGTTTGCCGCTCTACTTCACGACCGGCCTCGTATCCGTTCTGCTTGTCCGCGCCATCGGGAACCTCGCGGTGCTCTGGCCGTTCTACGTCACCGCGGGCAGCGTCTACGACCTGGCCCGGCAGAACCTTTTCGTGCCAAGCGACACGGCTCCCATGCTTCTCGGCCTGCTAGTGGTGACGGTGGCCGCTCTCACCGCTGTGCTCCTGCGTGCAGGACGAAAGGCGAGTTCGGTACCTCCTGCCCTCACGGCAGAGGACAGCCTGGCCGTGCCGGGGGGCTCCGACGTCACAGCTGCCCTCGCGGCGTTCCGCTTGTTGAGCCGCCGGCCCGCAGGGGTGATGTTCGGACTGCTTGCATTCGGGTTGCTGGTCCGCTACTCAATCAACGACCCCGTCGGCGTTCAGTTGATGCAGTACCTGCCGAACCACCTGGGCGCCCGCTTCTTCGTCGAACGCCCATACACGAACGAGTTGATCGTTCGGTTGGCGGAAGGTGTGTTCTTCGTCGCCCCACTCACGGTGCTCGCTCTGGCCCGACGCTTGCCGCAGGTGAGTTCCGGAGGGCTCGACGCGGCGCGACGCAGCTCGGCGACCGCGGCTTTGCTACTGACCGGGGGCGCTGTCGTCGCTGGCAGCACGGCTGCCGCGTCGCTGGTGGTGCTGGTAGCCGCTGCAAGCAATGGGGCTGAGATCACCGGCAGCCACGTCGGGCGCCTCGCGTTGGTCGTCGCCGCGAGCGCGGTCTACGGCGTCTTCAACGCCGCCCTCTTTTCTATCTTTGCCTGGATCGCGCGCGGCACGCGCTGGTACTGGATGCTCAGCCTAGGCTTCTATCAACTTATCTTCTTCTGGTACGCGATCTACCCGCTTTTCAGTCAGTTCGCCGCCGTCCCGCACCCAACAGACTTGAGCGGGGCAGCCTACGGAGCTTTCCTGAGCAGGGTCAACGAACGCTCGCAAATCCTGTACGCCGCAGTGACCTACTACGATTTCTACTTCGTTCCCACCGTCGGTTATCTGCGGCATGCGCTGGACTCGGTGTACTTCCTGCCAGGCATAGCCAGGCATCTGCAGATCGCTGTCGGGGTCAGCCTGGGGGCACTACTGTTCTCCCAGAATGCGGCGCCTCCCACCCTGAACCCGGCACGACCCGTGGACGACGACGTACAGCCCGCCACAGTGCGGATTCCGCACGCCCCGCTACCGGAGGTTCAAAGTGTCTGATCCCGCCATCGAGACCCAAGGTCTGTCGCGCAGATACGGCAACTTCGACGCACTCGTCGGAGTGTCCTTCAGCCTCCCGCAAGGACAAGTCCTGGGTCTGCTCGGTCCGAACGGGGCAGGTAAAACAACCCTGATCGAGTGTCTAGAGGGGCTCCGACGGCCATCCGAGGGAGTTGTTCGCGTGCTGGGCTGCGACCCCGTCCGAGACCGCGGGAGACTGCTACCGCAAATAGGCGTGCAACTGCAGGAGACCACCCTCCCGGACCGAATGAGGGTACGCGAGGCGGTTGCCCTCTTTGCGTCCTTCTACCTGAACTGCGGCGGCAACACCGACGAAGTGCTTGAACGGGTAGGGCTTGTTCAAGTCGCCGACAGGCCCTACGCGAAACTGTCCGGGGGCCAAAAGCAGAGACTTAGCATCGCGCTTGCGATTGTGCACCGCCCCCGGGTGCTCTTCTTAGACGAGGTCAGCACCGGGTTGGATGCCCACGCCCGCCACGGCCTGATCGCCCTGCTGGAAGACATCAAGGCTGAGGGAACCACCGCGATAATGGCGACGCACTACCTCGAAGAAGCTGAAAGGCTCTGCGACGTGGTAGCGATCATGGACGGAGGCTCGCTCGTAGCGCTGGCTGAGCCGAAACACCTCGTGCAGGACGCCGGGGCGACACACAAGGTGTCGCTAAGTGTGCAGGGTGACGTTCTCGAGCGACCTTTGCGGGACCTGCCCCGCGTGACGAGAGTTCATCGAGAGGGACGCACTCTGACAGTCGCCGGCACCGGACGCGAGCTATTCGACCAGGTCGTTGACGAGCTGACGCTGCAGGGGGTTCATCACACTCACGGACAGATCCGCGAGTTCACCCTCGAAGACGCGTTCCTCGATCTGGTTCCGACGTTCCACTCAGACCTGTCGGGGGCGTCATGAGAACTGCTGGGCTGCGGGCACTCGTGGTCAGTGACTTGAGGCTCTTCCTCCGCGAGCCGGTCGCTGCCTTCTTTACCTTGGGTTACCCCCTTCTGCTGCTTGCCGTCTTCGGGGCCATCTACGGCAACAAGCCGCGCCGCGAGTTCGCGGGACTGGGCACAGTCGATGTCTCCGTGCCGTCGTACATGGGAATCATTATTGCTTCGACGGGACTTCTTAACCTTGCCATCGTCATGGCCACGTACCGGGAACGCGGTGTCCTCCGCCGGTTACGGGTGACACCGCTGTCCCCGTTCTCTGTACTCGTAAGCCAAGCGACCGTGAACGCTGTCGTCACCATTATCGGTGCGACCCTCCTGATCATCGGCGGCAGGGTCTTCTTTGGCCTGAGGTTCGGTGGTAATCCGACCGTCGTGCTGGCCGCGTTCTTGCTCTCCACGCTCAGCTTCATAGCCCTGGGCTTCGTCCTATCGAATCTCGCGAACACGGCCCGCTCCGCGCAAGCGATCGGAATGGTGATCTTCTACCCGATGATCTTTCTGTCGGGAGCCTCCATTCCGCTTGCCATCCTGCCTGCGAGCTTGCAGGCGGCCGCCCACATCTACCCGTTGTTCTACGTTGTCGACTTGCTGGGTAAGGCGTGGGCAGGAGCTGCCATAAGCACCATGCTTGTGCCGGCAGGAGTGCTGACCCTCATGCTCGTGGCGGCAGGTGGCCTGGCGAACAAGACGTTCCGCTGGAGCCAGTGAGCAGGCTCTAATCTCCGCATCCGGGGCCGTCGTCCGAGGAAATGGACCGGCGGTGGGCTCGCACGGTCGCCCCCCACCGCAAGCCGACGGTCACCAGAAGCGCGAGCACGATCAGCACGTACAAAGACCCGATCACCACGCCGCCCTGGAACACCAGGAAAGAAACGGCGAGCGCCCCCGACAGCCCGCCGACGACACCTTGGTATCTGCGGTTGTGACCTTGCTCATCCATCGCACGACGATACTGTGCTTCGTGCTTCGTGGCACAACCTAAACTTGCCGAGCTGTGACCAGACCGCGTGTCGGTGCTCCGCGTTGCCAACGGCTCAGCCCTGGCCCTGCGGTGGACGGCCGCTGAGTTGCAGTCGAAAACGAGCCGACTCGAACGTCTGGCAGTCGAACCCGTTGTCGGTGATCCGCTTGAGGGCCTCCGGCAGTAACAGCCCACATAGCTCGCCGAACTCCCCCGCGTGGATGTCGTGGTAGACGGTGACTGTCAGGGCCTACTTACTGGATGAGGGCTATCCGGATGACGGCAGTAAGTTGTAGGCATGCCGATGAGCTCACCCAAGGCCGGAGCGCACTACCCCGGCGACCTCGCCGCGGGAGGATGTCCCGAGTCTCGTGGAACTTGGGTAGCGATCCGGTCTGAACTCTATGCGGCGGCTCCGACAGTTTCGGTGCTGGAGGCCGTTTCGGGGTGGGCGTGCCGGTGGAGCGCTTCGACGAGCTGGGGCATCTGCTTGTAGGCCTTGATCCGGCGGAAGGAACGCTCGGCGTTGAGCATCCCGGCGGCGGTCCAACGCAGCACCATGTGGCCGTCGCGCCAGCGTGTCACGTTCCGGTTCGTGGTCCGGGCGATGCTGATCATGGACTCGATCGGGTTCGATGTGACGAGTGTCTTGGCCAGCCGCCCGTCGATGGGGGAGCCGGCTGGTGACGGGTGAACGCCTTCAACCCAGTGGCAGGAGTCAACCGACTGTCGGCATACCGGCCGCCCAACGCACTGCAGCTTTTGACTAGGAGACGGTCCGTACGTGCCCGGCGTCCTTCTCGATGCGTTCCTGGCCTGCCGGGCGGTCTTGGACGAGAGATCTGTGGGACAGCAGATGACGGGGCCTGATCTGCCCGTAGAGCGCCTCCAGGTCTGTTGAGGTACCCGGACCAACCGCTTCAACCTCGACGGCCTCACAGAGGCGCACAGACTCGGCCGGTGCCGGCAAGGGTCATGGACTCCGATGTCTGGATGCGTCACCGGCGCAACCGAGACAAGGCCGTGCTCAGCGGCCGCAAGGACTTGGTGCGGCGGCCATCTGCTCCGGTACGGGTCGTCTTAGGTAGGCAGTAGCCGAGCGCGCAGGCCGACCAACGCGGCTTTGGCCTCGGCCGTGAGGTCTCGCCGATGACGGTGGATCGGCCAGCCCCGGTGCTGGGCGTACCGCATGAGTGCCCGATCCGGGTTCACGGCATGAGGGTGGCCGGTGGCCTCGAGTAACGGCCGGTCGTTGACCGAGTCGCTGTAGCTGTGGCTGGCACCGAGATCGATCCCGCGCTCGACCGCGAGAGCACCGACTGCGACGGCCTTCGCGGGTCCGTGCAGGATCGGTGAGCCAAGACGCCCGGTCCACCGTCCGTGCTGGATCTCTGACACGGTGCCCAAAGCCCCGGTGAGGCCCAGCGCGTCCGCGATGATCTGCACCAGCTCGACGGGGGCCGCGCTGACGAGCCACACCTCATGCCCCGCCGCCACATGCTGGCGCGCCAGGGCCACGGCCTGCGGCCATAGCCGCCGAGCCACCCGGTGTTCGTACAGCTCGGTCGCCACAGCGACAAGATCGTCCACAACCAGCCCGCTACCCAACAGCAAGGCCCGTTCTTGCGCTCCCTGCATCCGCCCCAGGTGCTCACCGCGCACCTGGAACAGCACCTGCTCAGCGGCGAAACGGGCGACGTCCCGGCGACGCACCATCCCGTGGCTGAGCAGTCCTCGCCCGATGAGGAACAGCGAGCTGCCCTTCACGAGCGTGTTGTCCACATCAAAAGAGGCCGCCGTCACCATCGGCACGACTGTAGAGCGCACCCGCGCCCCCTTGGACCTGCTGCCGCTGGTGGCTCTGCTCCTGCCGCCTGCCGGTCTGGTCGGGTTGCTGGTCATGCACGCCGTGGAGATCCGCCTGGACGATGTGGACAGCGGTCCTGGCCTGGTCACTGTCAGCGACCTGAGTTGGCTGGCCGCTGCCCGAGCACAGTCCCAGCGACCCGCCAGCGCTACCGCACCAGTGCCGGCTAACCCACTCTGTGTTCGAAGGCTGGCCTAGGCTGCTGTGGGAACAGACGTTCGAGCAGATGAGGTACCGGATGACGGCCACGAGCGGGATCGCTGTGAAGGGCGCGGGTGCGCCGCGGAACACTGCCGCCGCGAAGATCAAGGCGCAGCGACGCCGCTACGCCAGCGCGGTGCTGCGCTCGTAGTCCCGCACCTACGCCGGACAGCCAGCTCATGAGGTGCAGCGAGTGCTCGCAAGCGCGCTGCGCCCGCTAGGCGTGCGCATGCCCGCGGGAACGTTGCACGCGCTCGCCACCGACATCGCCGCCGGCCGGCCCGTCGAGCTTCCCTGACCATGTGCGCGGCGGTGATCTGATGACCGGCAGTCAAGTCGCGCCATCGAAGCCGGCTTGGATCTGCGGCAGACCTCGCTCGCCTCGACGCGTACGGAACTTCGGCCGAAGAGGGCAGCAGGGGGACGACGGCGCGCTGGCCGCAGACCTTCGCCGACGCAAAGGACGACCTGACCGGTCTCATCGCCTAGGGGCTGCTGACAGAAAACTCTTTCCGCCCCCAGTTGACGGCGGCCCTGACCCTGCTGCTGAGTTGCTGCAGCCAAAGAAGCACCGAGGGGAGCCGTCGAGGAAGCGCATCAGACCGGTCTAGTCGCTGCCACTGACCAGCCCGGCGGCGCTCGCCTGCGCCAAGCTCGTCAGGCGCTACTGGTGCCGGCGACTGAGTTGCTTACCCTCCATCCAGACCACCACGTCCAGCACCCTAAGGGCCTGCACAGGAATAACGTAGGGTTTCGCTCGCCGTACCGGTCACGCTCGTCCTCTCGTCGAAGAGTCATTCTGACCGGCGATGTCAACCAGCGCACGACCGATAGGCCCCATCGTTCGATCTTGGATCAGCCAGCGCCCAACCCCGGCAGCAGATGACGATGCGAGCAGTCGAGAGCGCCCCGTCCTCGACCGGAGGGCCAAGGACGGGGCGCCATTTGTGCGCAACGTTGTGCGCAACTGGCCATGGATCGGGTGCATCCGTGTTCGTTCACGGAGTGGGCGACCCGCTGAGGCCGAACGGGTCTGGACGTTGCCGCACGCTCGCGGCCGCCGCCCAGACGGACTGGCAGTGTGGTGCCGGACCCGTCCACCGGCACCGGCTGCCTGACCCCGCGGATGGCCGCGCTGTGCACCGAGCTCGTCACGGGCGGCGGGCACCCGTCCTGCTACCGGCCCAGTGACCCCGTCGCGCACAGCGACCACCCCAGGGGCATGGCCTGCGACGCGCCCCCCGGCAGCCACGGGACGCTCCGACCCGGCCCAAAAGGCCGCCGGGGACGCCCTCGCCGCCTCCTTGCAGGCCACCGCGGCCCGCACCGGCGTGCACTACCTGATCTGGTACGGCCGGATCTGGAACGCCGACCGCGCCCACGAAGGCTGGCGGCCCTACCAGGGTGCCAGCGTCTACAACACCACCCTGACCACCCCGGACGGCATCACCGGCGGCCACTACGACCACGTCCACATCTCTGTCTACTGACAAGGCGGAACCTCGACGGTCGGCTGCTGGGGGTCAAGCAGGAACCTGCCACGGAATCTGTTGGGTGCGCGGAGACGATCGGTCGCCAGACGCGGGTTGATCGGGTTGTTCACGTGCTCGCGGGGCCGGTGCTGCTAGGGGGGTGTCGGGTGTTGGTGAGGGCGGCTTGCAGGGCGCTGGCGGCGATGTGCAGGTGGCTGAGCTGCGCGTCGCTGACCTGGGCCTGCCCGGCGGTGACGCAGGCCAGGAAGTGGCTGAGCAGGTCGTGGGCTTGGTGTAGCTCTGGGTGCGGGTCGGGGGCTGTCACACATCGCTCCTGTCCGGTTGAGTTCCGCCGGGTCCGGTCGCCCTGACGTCACTGGTCGGTGAGCTGGTTCGGGGCGACGCGGTGGCTGTGAAGTCTGGGGTGGGGGTAGGGCGGTTGGGACGTCGTCCCAGAGGTAATTGTGGAGGTTGCTGTGTGTGGACTTTCGCAGTGTCAGGCCGCGTAGGCGAGCGTGTCGAGCAGGGCTTCGGTAATTACGGTCTTGTCGTTCGGGCCTGTGCTGTCGGCTGACAGTTCGGAAATTCGTTGCTGCCAGAGGGATCT
>JAABUP010006971.1_pt1 | contig 15569 bp, 14 predicted proteins | sample 5559201 | NCBI WGS metagenome assembly JAABUP01 (sample SAMN10711887, study PRJNA513373) | rock metagenome | isolation source: Antarctica rocks | place: Antarctica
GTGAAACACATTATGAATATCTGATGATGTGTTCAGACAAAAGAAATGCAAGCTAATCTTCTTAACAATGATGTACTTGACATTCTTTACATCAAACTTCTTGTATAAACAGTCTGTATGTATGTTCTTTAAATTTAGTCAGATTTTGTCTTCTTTCTTGAAGTCATAAGACTGCTGTCTTTTTCAATTCATCATTTCTTTCTGTATCTTCTGAGTGACAGCCATAGTCATCTGTGCTCACTCTGTGACTTCTTTCATCTTCTGTACAATCTGATCAGCTTTCTGTACTGAACTTTTCACAGATTGTACAAGTTTCAACTTCTCAAGTAGTTGTAAAGACTTCATGTGATACTTATGAGACAAGAAAAAGAGGCTCATCTCTGTTGAGATGAAGTCATGATTGTTTATAACTAGCTCAGTCATGAAAAGCAGGCTTGCTCAGTTGTTTTAACTATAATTGAAGAATGTACAAATGTACAGCTTGACATTCTGATTCATTCACTCAGTTCCTCTGTCAATTTCTGAGTGATATGCTGTGAACACTCTTCATACAATTTTCAAAAGTTGACAGACTCTCTTTCATAGGCTGCTCACAAACTGAGTGTCTCAATCTGAGACTATTGCAATAAAAAGCTCATGAGCTCAGTAGAAACATTGTACAAATGTCTGAGCCACTCATTCTGCAGTCATATTCTTGCACAGTTTCAGTATTACTCTCTTGCTAAGACAATTTGTAATTATCAAAAGATTTGTACAACCCTCACTTGATAATAGATCTATTACAAAGTCAATGAATATCTTTTGTCAAATCTGCTTCAATACAGATAAAGACTCAAGAAGCCTTGTCAGCAGTCTTTTCAGCTGTTGTTTGTATGACATTTGTTGCAATTTCAGCAGAATGTACAGACATTCTGTAGCATTTCAGGTCAAAAAAACTGTTGTGATAAAAGAGCATCAGTTATGTTTCTTTTTAAGTGTTTGACCATTGTTGAGTCATGTGTATACTGAATAAGTTTTGTACAAAGAAGTTCTGAGTTTGATACTCAGTGTCTTTCTCAAAAGAGCAACTTTTCTTCACTGCTCAGAAAGCATTTTGTTATGAACATTCTCACTCTCAGTACAGTGAGAAATGATCTTTGTTTCTCACAAATCAACTGACAAAGCTCATTGTATGACTCATCTTCTGCTTCAGCATTCACTTACATCTGTTTGAGATCTGTAACCTCATCAAACAAGTTCTGATCTTGTATGAGCACAGGGATCAATATGTCTGCTACTGTCATTAAGGCAGCCTGTATAAACTTGCTTATTATCTCAAAACATATTATCTGTGTTGTACAATGTTGTACTCTGTCATTTGAAAGATTCATTGACACATTCTGCTTTTATCTTGATAAAGCATCTGCTCTCTCATTCTGCTTGCTCAGCAAGTATAGTATGAAGAAGTTGTATTGTGACAGTATTAAAGACCACCTCATTTATTGCTCTGTAAGCTTTTTAACTGTTATAAAGTAGTTCAGATTTTTGTGATCTGTACAAATCTGAAAACTTGACACACTTCTCAGTTCTGCATCTCACTCTTTCAAGCATTGTATGATGATCAGCATCTCTTTATCATAAATTTCATAATTACACTCTGCAGATGCATTCTTCTTTGAATAGTAGGCACAGAGTCTTCACACATCATTCATTAACTACAACAGAATTTCATCTATACATCAATCTGAGAAATCTGTTTTCATCACAGTCATATGTATATGATCAAACAGAACTAGAATCAACACTGAAATGAACATAGTCTTTAGCTTCTTAAAATCTTGATCAGCTTTCTCAGTTCACTTAAAAGATGTGTTCTTTTGTATGAGAGCCATCATTGACATAATCAGATTAGAAAAGTTCTTGATGAACTTTTGATAGAAGTTTGCAAAGTCTATGAAACTCTGTACTCTCTTTACTGATTTAAAGACTTATCAGTTTATGATTGTCTTCATCTTCTGAGAATTCATTTGTATGCTCTTTTCAACTTTCAAAATAAACTTTAAATACTTGATTGACTTGACTTCAAACTCACATTTGTCAATGTCAATCTGTAAGTCAGTCTCTCAAAGTCATAGTAGTATTCTTTGTACATGATCTTGATGCTGATGCAAAGATTCATCAGTGAAGATAAGAATGTCATTTACATAGACTGAACAAAACTCATCTAGAAAGTTCTGCAAAACTCAGTTGATATATCTCTGAAATGTGCTTGAGACATTGATTAACTTAAAAGAAGTCATCATTCATTTGTACAACTCATACCTCATACAGAATGTCATCTTTCATTCATTCTCTGCAGCAATCTGAATCTTGTGAAATGCCGCTATGACATTCAACTTAATGTATCATTGAGCTTGTTCAATGTTTCACAGAGTCTTATATATCAATGAAAGAAGATAACAATTCTTTTAAGTGATTCAGTTCAAGTCACAGTAGTTCACACAAAACTGAAGTTCACCTTCTGACTTTCATATGAATAAAACAGACACTGCAGCAAATAAGTTACTGACTCATATGAACTGCTTATTCAAAAGTTCTGTTAATGTCTTGCACAACACTAGTAGCTTCTTTCTTGTCATGTTGTATAGAGGACCTTAGAGTACTTTTAACTCTTTTTCATCTATCTCTTCTAGTTCAATTCAATGATCTATGTCTTCTTTTCTTAAGAGAGGCAACTTCTTAGTCATTGTATGATCAAACACATTTAAAAACTCATGATAATGATCAGAAAGTATAGTTCTCAAGTTAGTTTTCTTCTGTGAGGTTAAGACTTTTTCAATATTGATTATGCTGATTAAGAACACCTCAATCTTCTTCTGTTTCTCTTTTTTCTTCTGTATGAGATTTGTAAAGAATGTAGCTGACATTATAACATGATTGAACTTGCTCTCAGCAGAAGCTTTTCTGTTTCATACAATAGTTTCTGTGAATTCAATTGTAAGAAAGGCTCTGTCTGCATTCAATATGATCTCATTTTGCTTCATTCATGATAGACCTAGTATAAGATTGTAGAATGCTAACTTAAAAACAATATAAAAGAATGTTCTTGACTTCTGATGTCTGTTAATATCAATCTATACAACAACTACTTCATTTACTGATGAATTTGAAGGTTCATTAAATCATGTAATCATACAAGGTCTTATCTTCATGCACTGTAGATTGTGATTTCTAGCAAAGCAAAAGATAATTATTTCATAAAACAGACACTCTGTGTTGTACAAGATATGTGCATATAACTTCTTATTAACTAACATTGACATAGTGAAGAGAGCACTGTTCATCTGTTTTTCAAACTTCTTTCAGCTCTTATCACATCTCATACACTCTCAGCTGTGACTTTCACTAAAAGCTACTCTTTTTTTGAGTTCTTATCTGTCTCTGTTGTCTTCTTTGCAGTCTCAACTGCAGTGACATTGATGGTTCAAGATTGTACAGCTGATAGAAGTTTGCACTCTTTAACAAAATGTTCACTTTCTTCACATTGCATGTACAGCTGTTTTGTACAATGCTCTGTCACTTTCTTCTTTGACACTTATTATGCTCTGCATTTCTTCTCAGTCTTTGCTGCTGTCACACTGACATGCTCAGTAGGTTCTCAGTTCATGAAGTCTGTATGAGACTGTTGAGTGATGATAGTGGTTGTTGTACGGCACTTTTGAGTAACTGTCTTTTGAATTGACTTTAAATTGTAACTGACTTGCTGCAGTAAAATAATGTACTCATCATACAACACAGAAATTGAGGTGACAATCAGAGCTTACATGAGTGTTACATCAAGACTGTTATTAAGAAATGTTTTCTTGACAGCATCATTTTATTTTAAGTCTTCTGCTTTTAGCAGCATTTGTTTAAAGGTGGTCAGGTGTTTAGTGAATGATTTTTCTTTCTGTTTTAAAGCTCTCAAGATATGAGTCACTTTTTTCTTCAATTCTGAGTCATTGTACATGTGTTGAAGCTGATTGATCAGCTTCTCAATGATCATATGATTTAAAACTTCATTTGACTTGATACAAGCTGCAATTCAAGATGTGACTTGACTTAAAGTCAACTCTTTCAGCTGACTGTGTAAGTATCAGAACTGCACACTGACATTGTTATCTGACATGTTCACATTTAATTTAGCAACAATTTGTTGTAGTCAAGGTCTGAATTTCACTCTTTTTTCTTTAAATCTGAGTGAGTTAAAGAGACGCCACTTTGAGTGTCAATTCATTCTCATTGCTGCAGTGAGCTGCTTTAAGATGAGGCTGTTTGTACAATTGACTGATTCTTGAGAAGAAGATGATGTTGCAACAGTTAATGTTAAAATAACTGTATCTACTGATGTAGCTGACATAGAGTTGTCTCAATTCATCATAAAGATATAAAGAAGATCTGTACAAGCCTTTATGTTTTGCATGTTCTCTTTTGTATGACTCTTCATGCTGTGTAGTTCTGTTATAAGTATTTGCACTCAAGAAAGAATCTTCTCAGCAACAGTCTTCACTTCATCTGTCATAAAGGTTTCTGCACTCATTCTGCACTGATTTCAACAATTGTACAGCAAGGCCTTTAATGTAGGTCAGGTTTAAATGAGAATAGTATTTTAATGTCACAGGTTTGCAATGAGATCAACACTCAATTGATAATTTCTAAATACAAGAAGAATACTATGAAGAAGAAAAAAAGAGCTTCATACAGAAGCAAGAAGATAATGTGCTTTAGTCTTAGGGTCTTAGTAAGCAACTAGATCATAAGATCTTAGTATGAGTTTAACTTATGACATTTGTCTTCTGACTGTGAGCAGAGATGTGACATTGTCTTCACTATATTAACAAAAGACTCATCAGTCATCAGGTTAAACAGGTTATCAGTCAGTCAGTTACAGTTTAAAAGAACATGTTCAATCAAAGCAAGTATTTGAGAAGCTGACTTCACTTTCTTAAGCTGTGCAATCATATGATTGAGATCTACAATGCTGTGATAGTTGTGCAGAGTCTTCACTAAGACAGCACACTTCTCTCACAGCTTTATGACTTTGATTTGATCACAAAGCCATCTGTACTTGATGTCTTCAGATGATTTAGCTGTCTGTTTCATGCTGCTGTAAACTGATTTAATCTGTTTCTTAAGCTCAACTTTTGTCTTCTTCACATTAATGATATTGAAATGTCTGTGAGTCAGAAACTGTTGACTGTTTGTGAAATGCTTGAAAAGATTAAAATCCTGACACAGACAGAGCTTCTCAATCTCTTTAATGAGATTTGACATAAAGTTCTGCTCAAGAAAAGTGATCTGCACATTAACTACAATGTGTTGTGATAAGTAGTGCTTTAGAAATGTTTAAGAGTGAATCTAATTGAGAATCTGATTTTGTTGTGATTCACTGACTTCACTATCTGTTGAGATTGTCAGTCAACCTCTTTAAAAAAGTGAGAAATTGAGAAGTGTAAATCAAGACTGATCTGTCAATTCAGTTCTCACTTTTCATCAAAGACAGTAAGAATGAAGAGGTTGATCAAAGCCAGCATTTCAGCTTAATCTCATCATCTCATATAAGATTACAGTGACTGACAGAGTCTTGATTGAATCTGTTATGAGTTCATAATGAGACTGACGCTCAATTGATAATGTCTAAATACAAAAAGAATACTATGAAGAAGAAAAGAAAAGCTTCATACAGAGACAAGAAGGTAAGTGCTTTAGTCTTAAAGTCTTAGTCAGTAACTAGATCACAAGACCTTTAGTATGAGTTTAACTTATGATAGAATTAACTGTCACACTCTTCATTGTTTATTTAAAGTGACAAAAGACTGATGTGTTCAGTATGTTCTTCTGAAGAGCAAATGTGATGATGATTTAATCATTTAAGCAGTGAAAGCTATGCATGATGCAAACTGTTAAGCTCACATTGATTAGTTTGAGATGAAACACATTGTCAGCAAAGACAAGTGTCATGAAATAAATGATAGAACACATGATAGAACACATTTGATTCTCATAGACTGTAATTCATTTTCTTTGCACTTTTGTTAATGTACTCAATTCACTGTTAAGTGACCTCTGATAGCAGCTGTGAAACTTATGGCTTATCTTGATTTTGTTTTCTTTTGTTCAAAATAATTCTTATCTTTAAAATCAGAAGTAAAAACTCATTCTTAAACTGAAGAAGCTTGAGTGTTATGTTTCTATAGCATAATGCAGTGTTGATGCTGTGAATGCCTTAACTGCTGCTCTTAACTACTGCATTAAATCTGACTTCAGTGTAAATTAAGTACAAAAACACAGCTGAAAGCTGTACATGATCTCACTTCAGATCAAACACCTTAGTGTTAAATTTTTAATAATAGTAAAGTGCTTTTAAAAAAGCATTGTGATCAATGATGAACTTCTTTCTCATGTCTCAAATTAGGTTATGTCTGTTACAGAAGTCTTTGTGTAAATACTGAGTATTCATTAACCTTTCTCACAAATTCACTGTGTGAGTGAGAGTGTGAGCTCACAGTAATGATTAATATTTTAACATGCTTGTTAACAACATTTTAAGTCATGTTATAGTACAGCTAACATAGTTGCTTTCAGTAACTCTCATAGGTGTTGAGCTGTTAAGCAAAAGAATGAGTTCTGTAATGTCAGATTAAATAGCTCTGAAATGTTGTAACATTACATTTTTTAAGCAGCTTCATAAGGTTCTTATGCACATGAACACAGTATTTAAGATTAAAAGACAGAACAAGTCAGCTGTGATCATTACATGTTAAAGACTGAGAGATTAAACATTAAAAAAAGAAAAAGAAAAGAAGAAGAAGATATCATTCTCAACACTGATAATTAAGACCTGTAAGACAATCATTGTGTCTGTTAAATTACATCACATCTTCTTTAAATCTAGCTTTTTAAGCTTTTAATAAAGTTTTAACAGATTGATGTCAAATGCATTAAAATCAATCTCAAATTCAGATTCATCATCTGAGATGTCATCTGTCTGACTAAAATACACATTCTGAATCTTAAAGAAATTCATCACAGACTGCAACAGCAGACTGCAGTCAGTTCACAGTCAGCACAGTGAAGTCAACACAACAGACAAGAAAAGAACACAGTGACAGACAACAGTAAAGGTCACAGAGTGAAGTGATAAAGAGCTGAAGCAAGAGAAATGATGTTAATAAAGATGAGTGAAAGAGAAAGAATAAAAAAGATGCAGAGAAAGAGAGATGCAGAGCATATAAATAAAAGACAGTGAGGTGAGAAGAAAGAGCAACCCACAAAAGTGTGTAAGAAGATCAAAGGCCACACTGCCTCAGCATCTGCAGTGATGATTCATGATCATCACAACTGAGCTGAAGTCAGGCTCAGGGTGCAGCGCTGATGGATCCAGTACGCAGCGGTACATATAGAACTTGTAAGGGAGTGAAAGTGAATGAAAAGATTACTGCAACAGCAGAGGGAGCAGGATACCACGGCGTCTTTGTCGGCGCATGAAAGAGAAGCCGAAGATGAAGAGGGTGACAGCAGAAAGAGGCGAAGAAAGAAGCCAGTGAGCAAAGGGCGGCGAGATGACGCTAAGCCTCAACAGAGACGCGATACCGGAAGGGGGAGTTCGGGCGCACTGACATTACGCGTCAAGTCGCGTCTCCCCGAATTTATGTAGTACAGAAGCACTCATCTCTTTCCAAGCGCGGCCAGCTTTGCTACAAGATTCAATGAGCTCTTTTGCTTCCATTGCTGACAGAAACCTTATACCATTGTCGAGCCTGATCTGATCTAGGCGCTCGGCCTCCTTGAGTGCTACCATAGGGACACGGTCATCCACTGGCACTCATTCCGACTCCATTTGGACAGCGTTCTACAATGACAACAGGTTCAAGAGCACAGGATATCCCAAAGCTCTTCGTGCTCCCGAAAGGTGCATCACAACATGCGCGGGTGGTAACCTTATGCCATCCTCGAACCTTGACAGCAAAACGCTACTTTTTTTGTCCAGACAAGGGAGTCTACGAGTTCACAAAACTTGCTGCACCAAAGACAGCACCAAGAAGCTGTCTGGTAGCACCAATCTATGGTAACAAAGCAAGCCAAAATATCCTGCCTCCATGCTCTGGTGGGCTAGTGCTAGATTCTGCCGAGCTTGATCAGGCTCATGGCTCGCCAACTTCATCATCAATCCTAGATGGACATATCGTCGAGTCCGCGGACCTCTTTCTTGCAACGCCTATAGACCCACTTTTCCTCTTACTACCAGTCCTCTGCCCTATACCATCGTCGACCAAGTCCGAGCCCTGGAAGCAGGTTTTCCTCTCTGCAGACCACCTTTTTGACAGTCTTAGCGATATGTCCAAACATTTTTGCTATCTCATCGATCACGGCCCTACACGGGTATTACTTGAGGAAAGGATAGCGGCTGTCTGTGACTCTGTGGAGGCAGGAGGCGAGAAAATGTACCGATTAAGTAACGAGAAGCTACTTAAGGAGCTTATAGTGAAAGCCCATAGGATGGTCGGCAAAGGTCTGCCGGAAACAATAGAGGCGAGATTTGTCCGCAAGACACTCGAAGTCCCGATCATGAGTGTGAAGCGGGAGGGAAGCTCGCTCTCCGCCAATACGAACTTCGACCCAGAAGAGGAATCCTTCGTGTCACAGAACGCAACTCAGACCCCATCAGACCCTACAGACTCCCAGACAAGTACTTCAACCTCCGCAACACTGGCTTCGAACCATTCGTCATCCACTACCATCACGCTCATCCCTGAGAGTGTTCCTGTCCCTGCTCCGGAAGGCGTGCCACAACTTCTTCGCTTGCACACAGCCTTGTCATACTTGCTCGCATCGTATGTTCCTCATCATCTGTCGACATATCTTCACAAGACTCTTTCCTCTCCGTCCAATCTCGTTGACTTCACATTACTTGAACAGTACCTCTCACATTTGTCGTGCCTCCGCACTGAAGCTCTGGCTTCTCGCTCCCTTTCTGACTTCAGCCGCAAACGCAGCATGAACGAAGACGATGAAGCCTTAGGGATACGAGCAGAGAAGAAGCGTAAGAAAGAAGAGGAGGATAAGAGAAAGAAGTCTGGCGAGTCGAGAGGCGTTAGGGATCTGAAGAAGGTCGATACGACCGGCATGAAGAAGCTAAGCGATTTCTTTGGGAAGGGAGCCCCTGGAAATAAGAAGAAGAACAAGTAGGCGCCGGACGTTGCATGCATGTACGGAATGAACATCGGCCACCAAGAGAGGCCTAGACAACGTCGAGTAACGCAAAATCATGGGTTGCCTACTGCTATTACTAGGCAAATCCATATTACATGCCTTTCCCACAGCAGCCTCACCCGCCATGGGGTTGCCATAAAGGATAGTTGTCAGCCATGACATCACCTGCATCACCCACCACATAGGTTTGTGCGATATCGACTTTGCTCCGCAATCTGCCAGGACTCGTTCTGCACATTGGGCACGGCCAGTCTCCGGCTAGAACTGGATTAGGGATTTGTCCCCGATCTAGCTGGTCGAAGTGGGTAAACCAATGCTGGAACATGCAGGGCATGCAAACTATATGGCCGCACCAGGTCTCCAGGACTATGTCGGATTCCTTCCAAGGTTCTCCCCCACACGCGCTTATAACACACTCGTCGGCTTTTTCTCGCAGCTGTTTGGCGAGTATCGGATGAACCTCGAGTAGCTGCGATCCATATATATCCCTATTGAGAAAGCCCTGCAACTCCGTGACCTTGTACTCCATCTCTTGCGTCAGTGGCTCCGAATCCATCACCAACCATAGCTTTCTCCAAGGCCGCTTAAAGCCCCAATACCTCAACGCACGAGTCTTGAAATAACCTCGCGCAGCCACCCCGCATGCGTCCACTTCATCCAAGACATTTGAGATCATGTCATGGTAGTTGCGAAGAGTGTCATCGCGGATGTTCATCTGCAGATAGCGATCCTCAGCCCAGCGAGCGACGTCCAGTTCAAACTCCGTACTGGTCTCAGCATCAAGAAGATTGTCGAGCATTTCTATGCTGATATCTAGGCCATGCGGACTGGCCACATTCACCAAGTCCCTCCGGATCTGCCATACCAAGCTGAAGTGCCAGGGCCAGATCCAGTGTTGAATCAGCGGCGGTACAGGATATAACCCATTGACCTGGCTCGGCTCCACCGGCGGAAACAGCTCCTGCTCACGCTTCCAGTGCTTCACCAGCTCGCTTATTCTCTTCAACCTGTCAAATCTTGCCACCGTATAATTCGAGTAGTGGAGGAATTCCAACCAGCGCTTATACCACGTGAAGGCGTCCTTGAACCCCTCTTCAACACTCCCAGGCGGCGCGTTATAGATGTTACTCCCATCCGGCAACGGCTTCACCGTCAACGGCTGCTGGCTGGCGAAATAATGCACAAGCTGCATCGCGATCAACGCCTTGAAATCCCTCGTCGATCCTTCCAGATTACACGGTCCCGTGGACTGCGCCCAATCTTCTCGCCTCTCTTCATAATGCCGCCGCAAGACTTCGTTGCTGATATGGCACGGCAGGTTATCCGCAGGATGTAAGCCCTCGAAGTTGGGAAGCGGGAGTCCGAGAGGGTGGTATTGGACTTCGTCGGGTGTTTGGCCGACGCCGCTGGCTGGTGGTCCGCCATGCAGCGGATCGGCCATGAGCTGAAGAATGCCCTGGCGATAATCGGGCGGTAGGCCTTGTGGTAGCCGGTCCATGCTGGCGAGGTTCTTGCTTTTAGGGAAGAGTGGGTGGTGGAGCCTGGGAAAAGGTCTCTCCTCAATTGCAATGAGACGATAAATAAATCGTTCAGTGTGGCAATTGCGACATTTACAATCTTCGATAATCGCGACATGGGCGAGAGTGGTTGTGGTCGGCGTTGCGAATCTTTGTATGCGAGCTCTCAAAGGACAAAGACAACAAAGCATATAGCGATCAAAGTAGAACAGCGTGAGAAAAGGTTTCAAGACGGAGTAATAGTAATGACCGCTTGCGGCTTGTCACATCCAACGCGACGAATAAAAATTCGCTCTCGAGGAGATGTTCCAGGCAATTGACCCTACGCTAGGTATGTCAAGGACTCTCCAACTCTGTCGTGTACACTGAGAACATCTGAACACAATTATACAGAAACTTCTGAATGATTAACTAATTCATACTCCAATCCCAGTGTATACCATGGATGTAATGATCGTAATACGATCCACCTGAATCTTCATCCATGATGTGTCCTCTCATAGCTAGCTGATTATACTCCAATATATGACGCAGCATGTCATTTTGACGGGCTTCACCTATGAGGTACTTGTAGATGATTAGTGTAGAAACGACTGAGTCTGGATTTGTATGTAGGATTGAACACTAGATGATGTTGAATTTGTTGATTGATCCTAAGTTCTGTATGCCCTACATTTACGGCCACCAGAAAGAGGGAAAGAATGACTAAGCAAGCCAACAATATATTTGGCGGCCTTCCTGGAGAATTCAACGACTAAACCAACATTTACAGGGTACCATACAATATCCACATAACCACCTCCTACTCTCCCTAGAACCACATCCGTACATACACTATTCCGAATATCTAGACAGACATCTAGAACTGAACACCCTGGCACACATCCGCCTTCTCATTGTTATGACAGTCCTGCAGACACCCCCAGTTATGCACATGCGGGTCCGGATTCGTAGCGCCCGAACAAGTCACTTCTTGGAACTTGATCTCTCTCCAGTTACTATCGCACACCACCCATATTAGCATCACCATAATCAACGTATCACTATTACACCTCCCGCAATCCACTTCCCCAGCGCCTCCGGGTAGTGTTTACTAGCATAGAAAACTCACCTGCCATCCGTAACCCCATTGAAGAATCTATCATACTGCGCCGTACTCATCGCGTCGACCGCGATGTCGAAATGCCAGTGTTGTCCGTAATCATTCACGCCGCTGGTATGGCACTGAGTGCAATGCCTGGCGCCCGAAGCCGCCGGTGACGCGGGACACTCGTCGACGATCATGAAGGACAAAGCTTGGTCCGTCAGGGTGGTGCCGTGAGACGAGACCGGGGTGAGTTTATAGCACAGACCGCAGGCGGCGCCTGGACCGCCGGCACCGTTGACTGTGTGGGAGAAAAGTTGTGTGTTAGTTGTGGTGCGTGATGGGAGGTGGACGGGAAGAGGAGAGGATGGGAGAGGAGAGGAGAGGGTACCGGAGGGGTTGGCGCCGAAGGCGAGTTGGTTGATGGCTGCGTAGAGGTAGCCTGGTCCGCCGCCTTGTTTGCCGCTGGGCTTTTTGCCGTTTGGAAAGGCGGAGGCGCCGCAGGAGGTTCCGCCCCCGAGTTCGGGCCCGACGTAGAATTGGGTCGTGGACGCTGTGCCGGAGGTGGGGAGGTGGTAGCCTGCCTTGTCGGCTGAGGTGAAGGTTGCTAGGGTAGAGAGGGCGAGGAGTGTGGATTGAATGAAGAACATTGTGATGATGTTGTTGTTGTTGTAGATACTAGACTTGCTAGTAAAACAGGCGGAGAAGGTTGGATATGGAGATAGAAACTGTATGGGAGAGAAAGATGGGCGGCTGGGCGTCAACTCTTAGAGACTATAGAGAGAAGAAAAGAAGACGCAAGTTGGATTAAGCAGGACATATTTATATTCTGCCAGCGTTCAAAAGAAATGTTATGTCAGAGGCCGTTCCACACAAAATGAAGGATCCTCCAACTCGCCCGCAATGACGCTCATTCGCTTGGTCTCAGGTGGAGAGCATTGCCCGAGTTTCCTGATCCTCCATCATGAAGGTGGTGACGGGACGGCTCCATGGACGAGACGGAAGCACGGAGTCTGATCGGTGTACGGCCGTACTCCCGTTCTTGCTTCATAAAGTATGGGAGTACATCTCCCAGTCTGGCAAGTAAGATGTACGGACAGCAGAGTCTTGTCGATCCCAAGTAAGGAAATGCCCCGAGCTGAAAGATCTGTGGTGGCTTAGTCTCCGTGCCTTTCGTTCCCAGAGATACTCTTGCCTGGTGACACTAGGTTCTTGCCGTGTTGTTTCATTTATCGAGGATGGGCGATGGCAGAGAATCCAAAGACCGAGGTTGGTACAGACTAACACGGCTGAGCACCACAGTAGATCGTAGCCTCCCCAGATGGGTCTGGACCTAGGATTCCTAATCTTGTACCGGCTTTGCATCAGTTAATATCCACAAAGGCAGAGCCCAGGCACAAGAACATCTGTATTCATTGTATCTGTCAGAATGAGGTATCACGGGTCAAATCCCGATCGTGACGGGAAGATATATCTTTTGACGAGCCAAGACAAGACGGACGTCTTCCCTGGACCCAAAGCGGCACCTCGGAGCAGCCCTAAACCAGCTCCCTCCGTAGTCTCGAGTCGTTAAAAGAAGCTTATCTGCGGAGAAATATATCGATGGGATCAATCGCGGGAAGTCTAGCGTTCTATATGCATGCCAATCATGGTTGATAGGGTCTTTAAACCTTTCCCAACGGGGTGATGCAGCTCACATTCCGCTCCCCGTCCCGTAATTCGGAGCGAATCTCACAGCTATTCCCCGGGAATACGATACCCCCACCTATCGCAATGCTCGCACTGTGAGCCCTTAGATGTGTGAATGACGGGGAAAGGGAACCTTCTGATGACGTTACCTTTCGCTAAAGGCCTATACATCATTGTAAAGATCCCACTGAGCACTTGAAGGCGAGTCTCAAGCCTGACGCCTTGAGCGGAGCTGATCTTCGCGAACGCCTTCCTATACACCGAGGTATGTTGCAGTCTCGAAGGGAGTACTTGCCGTTCGGTGACATGTAGTATTACTGCATGTGGATTGATGATCTAGTCTCTATCGTTCGTTCTATCACCTATTCTATACTTGTAGCAATGCAATTCGCCGTCGAGCGATTGGAAAAGACCGAGCAATCCAGTAAAAACACAACAAGGCCACCTGAAAGGAACCATCAAAATGATTCCCAACCCTCCCCTAACAGAAGCGTCTAGTTTATGCAGCAGGAGAATCTTCTCTCCGAAAACGTTCTTGGCGTCGCCAAACATCAGCCGGTGAAGACGACCACTGGCTATCAAAGACTTTTAAGGATACTTCTGTAAAGACTTAATCTAACGAACGTGAATGAAGACATAACCTAGATTAGCACTAGGCTTTCGAAACACCCCTTCGCGTCCATAGCTGTCATTCCGGTTGTATGGTTTTGCTCCGCTTCATGACCCTGGCGCAAACCGCACACCGCTCCCGGAAGGTATACGGGTAGAACTGTTCACAGCTCTAACGCCTGTCGCAGGTGAAGTGACTGGAGCGGCTGGGGTGCCAGTGCCATCGCGAGGAGAGTCAGTCGACCAGCTCGCCGTACTCTGCATTGACTGGGTACCAGACGCTTCTCCATTCCGGTCCCTCCAGTGTCGACGGCGCCGGCGCCGGCCGTATTTCGAACCCTTTGTAGCTGTTTGACCAGATGGTGGGTCACTTGGTGCAGAGACACGACGAGTGATATTGCTCATTGGTTGGTCATCTGTGGAGCCACTGGATGTTGGTTCAATCTCGCTCGTCCCATCTGTCTGGCTACGTCCATGTCCAGCGGGCTCACTCTTGGACTGAGCTCTACGATTAAGCCGAGGTCTCTTGGCCTTTGACTTCGGTTCTTCAACCCGGTTGTTTGCTGGAGAGGCATTGCCTTCAGGCTGAGACGCCCGGTTGATTGCTGACTCTTCCTCTAGATTGGCCTGAGACACTGAAACGGACGGCTGTTGGCTGGGCTCTTCTGTATCTCTACTTTTTCTCTTGCGCCAGCGCCGTTTCTTCTCTTTCTCTGTCCTGCCGCTTGCTGGGCTGTTCTCTTGTTCATCGATTGCGCGGGGCGGGACCTCGAACAGCAACGTTTCTTGCATATTCTTGTCGTTCTTAGAGATAGCTGCGGCTGCCTTTCCCTTGCGAGAAGGTTCAGACAAAATTTTGAGAGTTTCATGCCCGTCCACGGAATGGCCGTAGCTGCGATCATGGGAAGAGACTTTGTGCTGATGAGGTGGCTGGCCTCCTTTGGCCGAGGTTGTACGGAGATGTTGAGGTACGAACTCGGGGGCATCTGGTCGCCAGAACTTCTGTCTAAGCGCCAACAACTTCCCTTTTCCGCCATTGTTTTCTTTGCTAACGACACTCGTTTCCTTACCCAGTAATCCAATACTTGGGTCTTCTGGATTTTCCTGCTCCCGATCGTGCGAGCTGGACGGTTTGGCATGACCGTGGCAGAGTTGATGGGGCAGGGAATTGACCGCTTCCACGAGGTCTTGTGTTTTAGGTTGTGAGCTTAGATCATTGATGATCGTTGTTTCCTGGCCTTTTTCAGGACTCTTTGAGGGCCCTTGACTCTGGCCGACGAAGATCTGCTTCGACCAAAGACTGTGGTATTTCCCTTTTGCATGGAAAAGCTCGTCGTGAGTGCCTTGCTCGAGGATTTCACCATTCTTGACGACGAGGATCAGATCCGCATTCATGATAGTCGAAAGACGATGGGCCACGACGAACGTCGTTCGTCCGC
>JAABUP010006973.1_pt1 | contig 15563 bp, 18 predicted proteins | sample 5559201 | NCBI WGS metagenome assembly JAABUP01 (sample SAMN10711887, study PRJNA513373) | rock metagenome | isolation source: Antarctica rocks | place: Antarctica
GAGGTTGAGGATCGGGGGGAGGGGAAGGTGAATGGGGCGGTTGGAGGTGGATGGGTGGGGGAGGAGAGGAACGGGAGTGAGGTAGGAGGGGTGAGGAGCGAGATGGGGTAGATGGAGATGTGGGCTTGTTGCTCTTATGTGTTGCTAATTGTATCATAAAAGATAGATATATATTATCAAATCTACTACGTAACTTTCAGAGGAATAATACATTGGCTACAGCAAAGAAGTAAACCAGACTTGTTCAGCCTTCCAACAAGTCACTTGGTCGGGTCGAACAACCTCTACACCAACAATTTACAAAAGATTAACTGATTCAGAACCGAAACGCTTTGTTCCAAGATGCTATCCCTAGAAACAGCTATATCGCTGGAACGATTGGAGATGCTGGACGTACCCCTGTGTAAGAACAACGCCATTGGGTATCAATGAGCTGCGTGAACCAAGACCTCCACGCTCAATACTCCACCCATTTGCAATCCAAGTCGCCGTCTTGCCTACAATCCCTTAAGAGACTCCCGTCCCTGTCGTAAGATCATGCAGCGATCTTAAGAGCTTGCACCGCCTTTGTAACCTCATCGCTAGCGAGCTGTTCCCAGTTCTCACGATCTTCGCCATTGACCTTACCGTCTTCCCCAACTTTGTCGTAGAGCATGCGTGATATGTTCCGATTAATGGCGGTGTATTGGTCGTTGGTAATCTCATTACTCTTGTAGTGAGGCTTTAGAGCCGCCGTGACCATGCTTTGGAGCTCTGACTTGGCTGACAGTGATAGGTTGATGCGCGATGGCGAATTTTCTGCGGACCTCGGAGGGCTTGAGCTTGGCGATTGTTGGGTCCGCGAACGTGGTTGTCGAGCTGCGTTCGGAGAGTGTCGTCTGTCGGTCGTAGGGTGCCGCGAATCATGAGCCGTCTGGTGAGAAGTAGTAGGCTCAGGTGATGCCCTACTCGGGGAAAACTCGGGTGGTGGGAAGATAGGTTCGACCTTTGATGTGAGTGAGAATGGTGATAAAGGACGTGTGGCGTTGTGGGGAGGAGGGGTGGTTGAGAGGGCTCGAGGGCTGGCGTGGTTGGAGGCTGGTGGCGATGCTCCCGGCGAAGAGACACGAGGAGAGGAGTTACCCGTGGCGGATGGGAAAGGTGGACGAGTTTGCCCTTTGGTTTCATCAGGTGCTGCGCTCGCCTCCACTTCTTGTAGTAACGATTGAAGGAAGCTCGGGCCCTTACTCAAAACCGTAACAGGTGTGTGTGATGATGATGGACCTGCGACAGAATTGCGCCTGGAATTACTTGACTCGGCCGGAACGTCCGATGATGATCCAGCGAGTTCCTCGTTTCTCCGTGTTCGCGGCCTTTTCAGCGGTCGCTCGGGTTTAGGAACAGATTCAACGTCAGAGGGTGATGTAGTGGCGGACTTCCGTTTCCTTTTATTTGGACTTGGGTCCATCTGGATCTGTTTTGCTTTCTCCAAAGCGTTCCATGCGCGGATCTCTTCTTGTGATTCGGGTTCGGGTGGGTTTGGGCGCTCGCGGGGAGCCCGTATGTCGAGAAGCGTTGATGCGGCCTCTCGGAACCTGTTCGCTGCACCCTGTCTTTCAGCCACTTGAAAACGTCGCTCCCACTGCCTGAAGTCCCGACGTTGAGAACGTTCTCGTTGTTCTCTACTGGTTCTCTCAGGACTTGATCCTTCGTCAAAAGGAAAGTCGAGGTCGATGTGAGTTCCAACCTGGACTGACTGCCAAAGACGAGCCCAAGTCGATGTGCTAGCTCGCGTCCGGTTTCTCACTCGTCGTTGCTGACTACGAGTACGCCTATCAGCTGCGTTGCGTGGTCGCGGCGCTGGAATATTCGCAGATGCGCCCTCGGAAGTTCTTTCAATAGTGCATTGCTCACAGAACCAGTGCCCGTGTGGTATTGACGTGAGGTCTACGCAGTAAGAGTGGTATTCTGTACTGCACCCATCGCACCCAAGGAAGTCGTCTTCATTGTCGTCTTCGCCGCATATTGGACATGGTTCCGAGTCAAATTCATCGTCGTCCTCTTCGATGAGCATTGATGGGTCAATGTCAGCAATTTGAGTTCGTTCGTCGACGGCATACGAGGAGATGACAGGACCTAGAAGATACCGTTAACTATTATCCCTCGTATTCGACACTCCTACGACTTACTTCCAATGTAATCACTCAGTTCTACTTGAATGAAGCTTTGCCGACATATAGGACAGCTGTTCGCTCGTTCCACCCAAGGCTTGAGGCAATCATTGTGTAGGTTGTGGCCACAAGGCAATAGGTGTGCGACCATCGCATCTTCGGTTTTATTGCCCCATTCCGGAGACTTCGAAGTGGATGATGAGCCCTTTTGGGCATCTTCTTCCACCTCGAGAGCTGGGGCAACAGAGCGGGGCAGGTCATTGGCGCTTTCGCCAAGGTCGCCTAAACAAATAATACATGTGTCTGACATGTTGTTGATCGTGTAGAATGGTTATGGAAGTCGGGTGTTCAAAAGTCATAGAGTTGGGGAAGTTGGTTTAAGAAAGTAAATTGAGATGGAAAGGAAGAAAGGTTGAGAGCTGCAGCGCTGGAGGTCTTGTCTTGTAATCATACAAGCGAGGCGCTAGTGCGATAACGTCGTCGTACAGGATTGTGAGGAAAGTGAAGCATAGCGCCGTAATATTACAGACCAGTGATCAAGAGTGTTGAGGTACTGATCACCCGACTAGAATAGTGACGAAAAATGAATGAATCATCGTGCGATAGGATTTTGCCCTTCAGACAGACTTACCTTATGGTAGAAAACTTCAGTTGCGGCCATTTCCTTGTAGTCCATCAAGCACATCAAGTGACGATTCTGAGGCAGCAGCTTCAAATCTGCATCCACGATTGAGTGAGTCATAAACACCCAAAGTAGGCAATTACCAAGTGGGAAATATGTTGTTTTTGGCTCATTGGTGAACCGGATAACCAGGTACAGGTCGCTGTGCTGATGAAGCTGACCATTGGACTCCAAATCTTCAAAAAGTTATGTTCACTTCACATTGTGCATTGATATCGAATCTTCCAGCACATAGACTGAGATCCAGTACGGTAGTCCTACTCCTTCTAGAAGAGCAGCCTCGCTGGATTTTGATTGTGGTTTGTTCGAGCAACGCATGCTATCGACTATCGACTCGACACTCGTCCATAAGGGAGCGTATCGATGAGAGCACAAGATATCCGAGCTGTATCCCCTCCATATTTTTCAACTATACCTCCGCAATTTCCCGTAGACGCCGTATCGTAGATCTTGTAGCAGCAGCCGCAGGTGTCCTGTACATCACAGACTTGATTAAAAGATTGCTATCTTCGGACATTGCTCAAGCTCTTTCCACTTACGAAACGGTCCAAGCACCACCAGCAACGGTCTTCTTGCATGATCGACAATTCCAGATTCCGACCGAGTGTCGTTTTACAGTAGTCTTGCCGCAAAAGGTGCAGGTGTACCGAGCATGCTGTGTAATTTCCATCTTCTTGACTTGCTTTCGGAGAGAAGCACCATATCTAGAGGGGTCTTCATCAGCGATCTATAGAAAACCATATCTGGTATCCACTGTCATGCAGGATCAGAAATGCTCGTGGTCACTGCTGCATACCTGGTACCGTATTTACCGGTGACGCCAACCTCTGCAGTCTCGAGTTAGCACACGCCTAACACCTCTAAGCTCAGGGCACCTGATACATACTCTTTGTGCGTTTCGTCATCTTGCTGACGGTGTAGAGCTTATACGATGAGGTTGTCTTCAGAAATCGATGTTGGAATGGTGTGGGCAGAGTAACCTCGCTTAGAGCGGGAACAAGTGTCTTGGCGCGGAGTACGGAGACCAATAGGGTAAACCCTTCGAAGCGAACTAACTGTATACTTCTAGTGTACGGAATACCGTACGGTATACCGTACGGAATACGGATACTCCGTACATTATTATGCGGAGACATACGGGTCCACTTCGTTATTGTTGTTATTCCGGTAGTCTTTGGTGTTGCCCATTTTTCCGTTGATAGATGTTTGGAGACCAGTCGATTATGTTTGTGTATATATAGCAATGCCATTGGTGATTCTCTATTCCCAACCAGTATTCTGATTGTCTTGGTTTTGCCTTGGAGTGACCTTAATTATGGCTTTTCCAGCATCGAGAGAATATGATCTTGTTCTCCTTGGGGCTACAGGCCACACTGGCAAGCTCTGTGCAGAGTATATCACTACCAGCCTCCCAACAGATCTAAAGTGGGCTGTTGCCGGTAGATCGAGTCCTAAGCTCTCTGCTTTGATCGATGATCTCAAAACTCTCAATCCTGATCGTCTACAGCCCGGTTTGTCTCCATACTAATAATGCTATAGGCTAGACTGACATGATAGGCATCGAGGTGGCAAGTTTGGCTCCTACAGACCTTAATGCTCTGACAGCAAAGACCCGTGTGCTACTCAACACCGTTGGCCCTTATTATCTTTACAGTACACCAGTCGTTGAAGCCTGCGTTGAACAAGGAACACATTATATAGACGTGTCAGTATCTCTTGCCTTTTGCTGACTTATTGTAATTAAAGCGAGACAGAACTGGGGAGACACCGTGGGTGTTCAAGATCATTAACGAGTTTCACGACAAGGCAAAAGCAAAGAAAGCCATTGTATGCACTGTAAAGTAACCGCAAGGCATAAAAGTATACTGAAGCTTTGATAGATTATTCCAGAAGCGGGCGTCGAATCTACGCCATCGGACTTGCTTGCTTTGTCCTTGGTTCGCCATATCAGAGATAGGCTCTCGGTGGGGACTCAAGACATCGTTGCTTCTGTTTCTGATCTGAAGTAGTCTCACCCTAGCTTTGTCGTCTGTTTTTCTGGACTGACTTTGTTTAGAGGTATGCCATCGGGCGGCACTTTGGCTACTATACTCAGTCTATTTGATTACTATAGCGTAAAAGAGGTTGCGAACGCCTTTTCGCCATGGGCGCTCTCTCCTGTGCCAGGACCAAAGCCAAGCAGGGGCCCGTCGCTCATAACCAAGCTGCTCGGTCTTCGTTTCGATCCGGACCTTGGTACACTGACAACCTTTGTTGCAGCCACAGGAAATACTGCCATCGTCCACCGGACCTGGGGTTTGCAAGATGGCGGGAGGTACTATGGCCCGAGATTTCACTACAGTGAGTATATACAGGTACGAAATGCCCTCGTTGGTGTAGGAATTCACTTCCTCCTTGCCCTTGCTGGACTTGCTTTGTTGTTCCCCCCTGCCCGATGGCTAGCGAAGAAGTTCGTGTACCAACCTGGTCAAGGTGCATCAAAGGAATCTTCAAGAAATGAGGCACTCGAGTATCGATCTATCGCAACCGCCGACCAAGACATCCGGAACCCAAGCCGTGCTATTGCTAAGTTCAGATATGACGGTGCGCTTTACTATCTTACAGGAATATTCCTTGCGGAAGCTGCAATGGTGATATTGCGAGATGAAGAAATGGTGAGAAGACTGGGTGGCGGAGTTTTAACACCGGCGATGCTAGGGCAGCCTTTTATTGAGCGGCTCAAGAACGCCGGGGTCGTTTTTGAGGTAGGTATGCTCCCTAATTTGTGAGTCGAGCAAGTCTAGCTCTAAGATTGGAATTGCGAAATTTCAGCCTATCTCGATAGCCTCCAGAGATGGTAAATAAGGAAGGGCTGCACAAATGAAAACCCTCGCCAACCCGCCAATTGGGTATCCGAGTATTGAAGTTGAGAATCCTTTCCACAATCCCTGATGTATGTGCAAATACTAGAGACTCTCCCAAAGTTTACCATTTTTTATAGCATGGAAAACAAGGCTATTAGAGTGTTCTCAAACAGTACCCTTTTCGTTTTGTGGGCGAATTTGCTAATATTTCTCAGTCAGCTCAACCACAACTCGCATTATCTGAGTTCTTCTTTCACAGTGGCTCATTTATAACATCTTCTATCTACTTTCCCTCTTATTAGTTGCGCAAGTATCTCGTTTACGTGTGCAGCTGTCTCGTGACATTGCGGTCATTTGACTCAGCAAACACTTCATGAAGTTTGCTCTAGAACGATTTCTAATTCAATGGAGTAAACACATCCATGCTAAATTTCGAAATTGGATCGTGGCCAAACAACGTGGCTCAAAACCCGTCACTATCTCAACGGACAACAAGATGTTGCAAAGGCCCATATTCAGCCAGAGCTCTTCTAAAAAGTTACTCCTCCCAATATACGAATTTCCATCATGGGCAACATCCCTAGTCAGCAGCGTTATATCTACGAGCAAGAGGGAGCTCACATTGCGATGCAATTACTGCAAAATCCAGAGGTTCAGCACGTCGTCAAGTCTCTCGGTGATTTCTTTCGGCACCATGGTGACTACATTCAACATAGGAGAGGCCGAGGCCGGAAAAAGGATAAACAGGAGCGGGATGAACGGCTTTTCCAGCAAGGCCAAAGACAACGTAACGGATCGTACGTAGAGGATAACGGACAAAGAGACCGTGGCTACGGAAAACGAGGATTAAATCTGAACGACAACATGGATAATGGAAGGCGGGAAGGTGGAGGCCGAAGGCAGAACTCGAGGAATAATCATTTCAGGGGTTTGACTTTCGTCCAAGATTTAAGGGCACCGCAATTCTAACCAGTGCTACAGACCTATCCCCTAACGACTACCATCAACCGTGCCACCCATGCTGCTACTGCCACTGGCCCCGACCCCCCAGAGCCCCACCGGAGCCACCCAACCAACCACCACGCGGCCCCCACCGCGGTAGTCGTGAAGGACATACTCGGCGAAGGCCCCCAAGACTAGCCGACACCGAAGATTCCGCAGACGAACAGCTTTTCCCTGGAGCCAATCGTCAACCGAGACACAGCGGACAGAACCCAGAAGCGGGGCCAGGACCAACCCAGTCTCCGAGACACAGCCGACGGGATCGGCCGTCAGGAATGCCCCCACAGGCTCCCCCTGATGGCGGCTCCAGAAACGGTGGGCCCTACCCGCATGGGGGAGACAGGCAGGGCCCACCGGCTGCGGACCAGGAGCGCAGACAGCGGAGGCCACGGGGGAGAGATCATGGCGATGGGGCTCCGAGGCCCCCAGGAGCATGGGATGATGGGCCGGGGGACGAGACGGGTTCTGCGGGTCTAGGCTTTCCGCCTGGAGGAGGGCCGGATTATCTGCCTGGCGGACCGAATTAGGTAGGAAATTGAACTTGGAGATATGGCGTTGAAGAAGGGGAAAAACAAGGATGGAATGTGACGGGAGACGATGGGCCGAAGGGCGGGGGGGTAAGGGGCCGGATGGCTGTGGAGGGCCGGACTATCCGCCTGGCGGAGGACCCGGTGACAATACCAACGTAAGAATAGGGCGTCGGAATAATGGAAAGGAAGGAAAATTTTTGGTAGCGTCACCATGGATGCCTAGAGTTGTTTTGCTTGGACGGCGTGTCTGCTTCCTGATCCTGTTGCTGGCGTTTCGACCCGTATTCGGTTGGGATTTCTATAGACGCAATAACATCACCCTCTGCCTCGTGCGAATCCTACAAGCCCCAACGCATCGCTCACGTGTGATGTTCGCATAGTCGTCGGGTCTGGGCGAAGCACGGGGGAGAAGAGGTGATGAGATGAGGAGACACTCTGATAGAACAACCAATAGCAGAGTCGAGAAAGGCCATCGATGATTCCATGTCCTGCTATATGGTATCGTTCTATCGTACAACATGGGTAAGGGTATCTAAGAACACAGCGCCACAGGCTGATCATTTCATCTCAGATGCTTTCAGAACTCCTTGAACGCCAAATCGTATGTTATACAGCCAAATGAGGCCTCCGCTACCAGCTCAGCATAGACGTTATACCCTCAGGAGGTCGCACTTCCTAGGTCTTCCTCTCTTCCTTTTCGCTATCGGCTGACTCTCCACCACCTCCTCCACCTGACTCCGATTAACCGTCCTCTCGGTCCCCTCGGTCCCCACCCTGATGACTCCCCTGCCCCGCTTCCTCTGCTTAACCTCCTCTTCCCTCTTCAGGAACCGATGCACAGTCCTATGATCCATGACCCTCTCTTCTTCATCTCCCTTTCCCCACTTTTCCGTCTTTGGCCATTGATACCCATACAGCTTGCTATGCCTCTCACACCTTGGACACTCTTTCCTCGTCAGATATCCATTCTGCTGCACCCAACACGCGGAGCATGTGTCACAGTCTACCCATCTAGAGTAGGATTCGCCCAGCAAGAGAGGCGTACGGATGTAGTCGCCCGGGTAGCGGATAGTAGGGGTAGAGCTCTCGACAGTAGGGATGACACGGGGTTTTCGCGGGCCTCGTTTGCGCTTCGACGGTCTAGGTACCATGTTGAAAATGGTGTCGTCGAGAACCGTGGTTGAGGGAAGAGACGAAAGATCACTGTCGGAGGGGGGTTCGATGCTGGCGCTAGGGGTGGTGGCTGGGGTTGCGTTTTGTTTGGGTAGGTCGTCAAAGATCGAGCCAGCTTCGGATGACGAGGCCGGAGTTGGGAGTTCATTGACGCCGCTCTTTGTAGGTGAGGTAAGACCACTACGTTGAGGTGTAGTGCGGCTGGGGTCTCTTAAGTCCTTGGTCTGACGCAGATTTTCAGTAGGTAGTAAGGTATCTCCAAGGTAGTTCATGAGCTCAGGCCATCGCTGCGGCGATCCTTCAGTACTATTTGTACGAGGGCGCTGATCGTGATCTCGTGCCTGTTTTATCTGGCTTACAAGACCCGTCGCGCTAGAAAAGGCAGCCCTCACACCAGCTAGTAACTCGTCCTCATCTTGGTCCACTTCTTTCTTGAGCCCGGTTTCCGCGCTTGGGACACTACCGCTGCTGGCTAAAACCACATTTCGTAAGGTTGAGCCTGATTTCTCAATAATAACTGCAGGAGCTGTGGATCGAGAATCGGACACCTCAATGCCAAGAGAGGATGAAACCCTGGCCGTCACCAGTTTCCTTCTCTTTCTGGGGCTTCCCTCGTCAGTTTCTGGAGTTATCGAAGCGGGACTGAAGAGTGGGAGCTGGCCATGTCTCCGCGACCGGCGAAAGGAGTAAGGTCCCGGTGCTTGGTTCTCGGATTCAACGTGGGGCGTGGAGGTACCACTTGACTGCACACTCTTGTCTTGTGCAGGCCAACCATTGCGGCCTTCTCGTTCGCAAGTTGAGCAAAGGCACTCGCAGTTGCCTTCTCCAAAGTAATTGTCGCCATAGGTGACGGTGATCTCTTCCCCGACCTGTATGTCTCGGATAGCGACCACTTGCATGCCTTCGGATCCTCGAGTCACGAGTCGAGCATTGGCGTCGCAATCATGATTTGCAAAGCGTGCTGGACCTAGAAATAATGAAGGTGTTTTCTTGCGACTGGACATCACAATGCTGAAGTCACGTCTAGTAAGGTCTAAATCTTTCTCTTCTTCTGGAGTCATGGACACCAAGTTTCCACAAAGATACCTAACAGCATCGCCTTTCTTAATCAATCGCCGAGCTGTCGCCGCAGCTTCTTGAGTAACGATGGTGTAGCGATTTGTCGTGGAGACTTCGAAGGGACAACCAGGGAGCCATATATTGATATATTTGCGCATGTGACGCCTAAAGTCTTCCTTTTCTCGATCAATCTTGAGATTATCGTAGAACTTGCGAAGTCCAGGAAGCTTAAGCAATGCTGTCTCCGCCTTTTGAGAGTCTTTGTCCACTACAACATCGTATAGCAAGATCGCTGTAATGTCATCCTCGGAGAGTCCACGAGCCGAGTTATACTTGGACCTATTCTTTCGGATCACAGTCCAGTAGTAGACCTGAAATACAAGTCAGCGGTGGGTTTTTCGGGAGTCAAGCTACATTATGCATACATGATCAACCAGCGCGTCCGTCAGTATGTCATCGTATCCTGCGAGCTGAGAGAGCGTCAGGCGATCCTTCTTTGGAGCGGCCTCGAGTGCCTCCTTTCGTGGCATTCTGTAATGAGAATTGGAGGAAAAAACCGAAAATGCTATGTGTGGCTGTTGTGAGGCCTTTCTAGAAACAGGAGGAAATATAAGCTGAGCCGTGAAAGGGGCTGAGAAAGCTGTGCATTGTTGGTAGCTTAATCACTTAGAGTAGGAAAAGCCGAGAGCTGATGTGAGAAAACACGTGGCCAAACTGGGGAACATATAGAAAGGAGTGTGCTATGTTGCGCATGCTAATGTCGCTCCCCGAACTGGAATTTGGTATTCAAAGGAGTGACATGCGATGAAAAGGGAGTGACGAGGAGGCGGATGAAGAGAAGAGAGAAGAGCCACCGTGACCTGCGCTAGCTCGGGATCTTCCGCGATGGATATTTTTGGTGTTGGATCAATAGCTCTTGATATCTCTCTACTGACAGATACCTATTGACGAGTTTCTCAATGCTGCCACGATGATACAACTTAAGGTATGGCATCCGAACGGACGTAGCTTGCTCTGGATGTTAGCTAATACCATAATGGTAGACGATGCTTAGTTGCATCGACAATTCCGGCGCTACAATAGTCGAGTGCGTTCGGAATCTACGAATGAAACGACATGCAAAGATTGGTACAAAGCATAATCTATAGTAGCCTCAAACTATGAGCTGATGTGTTTAAGGTGACCGCATAATAATCGTTGTTCAAAAAGCACGCACACAGAACGATGCTGGTCTAGGAGGAGCCATGGGGGCGGCAGCGGCAAATAAAGTCAGGAGAGGGGATATAAGGCATGCTATAGTGGTACGAACGACCAAGAAGGTTCAAAGAAAGGATGGGATGGTTGTCAGATTCGACGACAACGCTTGTGCTTTGATTGGGAAGAACGGGGAGCCGTTGGGCACAAGGATAAATGGTGAGACTACCGTATACTCCTTCATGAGATGTTGAATATGCATACATGGTTGAGGATGTACTAACATATAAATCAGGAGTTGTGGGCTCGGAGCTTCGCGATAAGCAGTGGTCCAAGATCCTGTCACTGGCGTCAATGCATGTGTAAAAGATATCAAGTCCAAGTTTCCCTTCATTTCCACTAAATTGTAACCGTCGTCGCTATGCTGCAGACCCATGTATCGCTTCAATTCTCCTCTAACGCCGGATGTGGTATCATAACCCAAAACGCCGAAACCGTTCTTTGAGATACCGTCCTTTCCCAGAGCAACCAAAGCGCCTATTGGAAGATGTTCCCGCAACTGCAGCAAACGTAAAAGAGTTTCTGCCCATGGCGGTCTTAGCCATGCTCGAGTAAGAAGCACTAGTTATAGACAAGCTTACCATTCCCGTCTCCGCCGACCGCTGCTGCGACTGGAAGAACACCGCTTCGCCCTCAAGACAGTTGGGGCACTTCTTGTTCGACCTTGGCAGCTGCAGTCAAGAAGCCACATTAGTGAAAGGTTCAACAACTCTTGCTCCCACCATCACTCAGATCTATCTCCGTGCTCTCATAACCACTGTCCACCTCCACTTCCTCCAACAGGTCATCATCCTCAATTTCCTCCACACCTGTAGAATCACTGCATTCCTCGCCGCCACAGTAAAAACAAACCACTTCTTGCCCACACAGAATACAAAAGTCGGGTAAACCAACCGTGGGATCTGAACCAACATCCTGCGTAACTCCTGCTGTTTCTCCAACTGTGTTATAGAGGTTGTTTCGGAAGACGCACGAGGATTGGGCTTCTTCGCTGAATTGGCACGTTCGGCAGGCGAACATGAGTTTATTGGTATTTCGGTCTTCCTTTGGGTAAAGCATATTGGAGCTGAATATCTATTAGCTATCTGAGTCTGCAATGTACCTCTGTGTAGGTGACTCACCATTCTCGACAGAACCTGAATGTGATCTGTTCTTGGGTTTTTGCTTGCTGATCGTCAGACGGAGCAGGTGAGACGGACATGATGGCGGTGTTTTCTGTAAGGAGGGGTTGCTTCGTTGCGGCGTTTGGAGGTATGCTGCATAGGTTACTTGGAAAGCCGGTGCTGTGCTTGCTTTTCAAAATTTTGTTGTCAGTTGATTATAAAATGGAAGATGGTGGACGTGACATTTCTCTGAGTCGCGAAAGCGCCATCAGCCCTACGACATCTGGTTTTGGCTTAGTTCTAGTTCCGCCCCACCACAATCGCAAAGCCCGACTAGCCGACAATCAACAACCTCCCTCGAATCCCTCAATCGCTAGCTTCTCTATACAAAAACCTACGTCCCTGCGCACATTTCAATTCTTCATATAACCTCGCCTATCATGGTAAGTACAACAGACTCGACAGTCAATTTGCCAATAGCCCTCCCTATCTTAGCCATGAAGAGCTGACCGTTCCCCGCCAGTCTGACTCCGGCTTACCCACGGCTTGGGAAGTCCGCCACTCCAACTCCAAAAATCTCCCCTACTATTTCAACAGCTCCACCAAAGAATCCCGCTGGGAGCCCCCGTCTGGTACTGACACCGAGAAGCTCAAGGCCTACATGGCCCAGCACCACAGCGGGGCCGCCACCCGCCAGGATGGCTCACAGGCCAAAGAGGGCAAGATACGCGCTGCGCATTTGCTAGTGAAGCACAAGGACAGTCGGAGGCCTAGTAGTTGGCGGGAAGCGGAGATTTCGAGGACGAAGGAGGAGGCGACAACGATTATAAGGGGGCATGAGAAGCGAATAAGAGAAGGGGAGGTGAGTTTGGGGGGGTTGAGTATGACGGAGAGTGATTGTAGTAGTGCGAGGAAGAGGGGCGATTTGTAGGTCTGTAAGGCTTCGAGACTTATGGGAGGCTAATTGAACTCGACAGAGGGTTCTTTGGTCGAGGAGACATGCAGAAAGAATTTGAGGATGTGGCGTTTTCGCTGAATCCAGGTGAGGTTAGTAGTGTTGTGGATACGGCGTCAGGAGTACACTTGATCCAAAGGTATGACTTCCCGTAGGAACGCTTACAAGGCTAGGGCTCACCGAACCTGTAGGCTTGAGTGAGTTAGTGAATGAACTGGTATGGTTATTGTATACGATTGGGCTTTGGGTAAAAAGCGCTGCATTATCTGTCTGCATAATGGGATAGGACAAGTCTCGGATCTTCGTTCTCTACAATTGTTAATTTCTACTGCTTAATCTTCTTATCGCAGTGGCAAGCCACTGAAGTTGTTTTGCTGCTTTAAGGAAAATTAAATCACAAATCAACCTTCCCACTATTCATGTCGCATTCTGACCGCACTAATAAATGATTTGATCATTACTTTCCAAACAAATCCTTTTTCACTAGATCTCGACATATTGGATGATAGAAATCTTGGTTCTTCGCAAAAGTTTTCACTGCTAAATCTCGGTCCACCTGGTTCAGTTGGCGATAACTAAATGAAGCAATCAGCACACAGATTCCCATAACCAACCAGTGGATGAAAAGCACTTACAGCGGTCTCACAAACTTCATTCTCCCTACTCTTCCCAACAATTCGGCTGTAGGCTCGTAGACATCCTCGTCTTTGGCTCTCAACCCCACCGCAAGATATCGGCTTACAATTTCCACATTCTGGCTCTTCGCAAAACCGTATTTCTCCCGCATAAGATGGACATCATCAACTTTTAGCGGGTCCTTGAATTCTTGCACCTGTTCGAGGAATACAACGATTTGATTCGCTGACCATCCTGCGATGTCCGATGTGGCAGGCTGGAACTCGTTCGTGCCGGTTTCCCATTTAGAAGCAAGGGCGTAGCAGACGTCTACAAGAGAAGTATCGAAGTCGGGTTTCGGTGGAAAGCCTGGAGCGTAGAACCACTTGTCCCAGTCGAGGTTGGCGAGGGCTGTAGACGCTGTCTTGTCTGAAGAAAAGAAGGCGAGAAGTGTGGACTTGAAGTCATAGGAGTCAAGGGACTTACGAGCAAACTTCGTAAAGTACTGGTACCCATGTGAGCATTGGCCAGTAATGGTCAGACCCAGGAGGTTACAAGTGGTGACCTTACATGAGGTATGAATTTATCCCATTTATCTTTTCCTAGAAGCTTTTCGAGATGATAAAGGAAAGTGAATCCTTTCTCGTATGGTATACTGGAGAATGCGTCATCCGGATCTTTTCCTTTCAGGTCAACGATCAGTTTAGTGAATTCATGATCTTCGCCGAATTGATTGATCGAATCCGTCAAAGCCTTCCAGCCAATTATGGCAGAAAAATCTCGATGAGCTTCGCCGTGCCTGTGGAGCACTATGAGTTACTTGCTATTACCAAGAAGCACTGACCATCTTACACTGCAGCTTGTATCTATTAGTCCGGTCAGTTGTTGTTTTGCACTAGGAACACTGAAACCCACTCTTCGTTCGAGGTATGTCGTCCAGCCCTCATTCAGCCAGAAGTGCTCCCATGAAGCATTACTGACCAAATTACCACTCCAGCTGTGGGAGAGCTCATGTGCGATGACGTCCACATTTGCACGATCCTACATTAGCATCCAGGCGGTTAGCTCGTTATATTGACAAAGAGATCAGGACCCCAGTTTGATCGCATCATTTTCTTGATGGGAGATTAGACTTACTCCCGAAACTACAGTTGGGGTAGCAAATGTAAAGACAGGATTTTCCATTCCACCATAAGGGAAGCTGGGTGGAAGTACGAGGATATTGTACGTAGTCCAAGCGTATGGGTAGACGATTTTCTGTTCAGAGCTTTATCAGCATTAATCCCTTACCAGCATATAGCGTGACAAGACCGACTTCGGCTGTTTGAATGAAACGTTCCGTATCCGCTTCAAATTCCCATTTCGACGCCTGAATCTCTTCAGGACCGGTAGCAACTGTGCTTCTGGGTCCAATCGAAGCAGTTGCAATGTCGCTATTCACCGTGAGTACTTCTTCTTGTATTGGTTTACGTTCTGACATCGAGACTAACCCGCTAGCTATGGCAAATAGGTAGCTCGGGATTGGAGTATCCTGTTTGAAGGTGTACAAGAGTGTGCCTGGTGTTCCTTCTCTGCCGGGCTCAAAGTCTTTCGCCCCAGTAGAAAGACCACTGGCAATGACCGGTAAAGGAGATCGAATATTGAAGTCAAAAGTCGATTTGACATCTGGTGTATCTTGGCAAGGCAACAAAGATCTTGCATGAATTGCCTGACATTGCGAAACTGAAGCACACGATTAGCTTCAGAGCTGTGACCCATGGATTCTCCTAGGTTCGCTGACACATATACGGATGCTTCTTGTTCGAGGTTTGAGCAGGCGTCAGCCATTGCAGGGCTGTGCACTCCCTTGTAGTGCGTACTTGAATCTGAAATCAGGACGACGCATTAGGGCTGCTCTTTCTTATCACAAGGTAGAGACCTGTTCGGAACGAACGTCGATATCCACGCTCTTTGCATTTTGCACGCCTTTCTCAAGTTCGACTTTCAAAACACTACCATAAGGTTCAAACCTAGGTAGCAAATTCCATTTCGAACCTTCTCCGTCTACCTTTACACCATGCACATCCAAGTGACTAGTGTCGAGCAGTATCTCTTTGGTCTCGGCATCAGTGACGGACTTGAGATTCAAAATGACATTGCCAATCAAACTTTTCTGCTCAAAATCAATAGCAAAGTTGGCTATAGTATGAGTTGTTAG
>JAABUP010006974.1_pt1 | contig 15561 bp, 14 predicted proteins | sample 5559201 | NCBI WGS metagenome assembly JAABUP01 (sample SAMN10711887, study PRJNA513373) | rock metagenome | isolation source: Antarctica rocks | place: Antarctica
TCCTCCTCCCGCTCACCCCTATTCGTATCCCCCCCCACGTCACCTCCCCTCCCTCTATCCCCTCCTACCCCCGCATCACCTCCCCTCTCACCCGACGCCAGCCCTTCACGCCGTCCTCGTCCATCACTCGACGCCATCGTGTTTTCGTCAGTGGTCGGTTTTTGGGAAGTATGGGTGTAAGCGTCCGAGGAGGTATGCGTTCCGCGCTCGGCGCGCGCGAGGGCTTCGGCGTGGGCGTAGTTGTAGGAACTGCGTGTTGGGAAGGTGGGCCGGAAGGTTGGCGGGAGGGGCGGGTGTTGTTGGTGGTCTGAGGTGGAAGGGGAGGTGGTTGAGGAGGCGGTGGTGGTCATTGTGGAGGGTGTTTTGGATCGTCGTGGTGGTTGAAGGGGAGGGGAGGGGAGGGGTTTGGAGAGTGGTGGTGAAGGGCGATGAGGATCAGAATGAAAAGTCGTGAGATTGTGAGATTGTGATGGGGAGTGACAGCTGGTGCGGGCTCAATCTTGCAATGGGAAAATATTGAGATTTGCAGGGGGCAGTGTTTGTCAATCGTTAGGATTGATGTTGTCAATGTTAGTGGCGGGGCTGGCAGGGTTTTAGCAGTGGGGTACTGTAAGCCACAGCCGCCGCCGCCTAGTCTTTTGTTGGATCTCAGGTACTTACTTACACGTGCAGTGTGAGTTGAGATATTAATGGACCCTATTAGAAACTGCTAGTGTGGAGATGAAGGGCAGGATAAGTTACAATTTATTGATATCCTCAAGCCACAACCAGCTTCACATGACGGATGTACTCGTATCTAATGTTGAGAGGAAATATCATATGTTGATAGGCGATTTCAGAACTTGTCGTTTCATTTATCTCATCTCCTATATACTCCAAGCATGGGCTGTCCCTTCTTGCGTTGGCGGGTTCCCGCATCCATCTGAATAGTACACGAAGCTGAGTAGTGCCGGTGAAGAAGAGGAATTCCCGAGGTGGAGATGTATTGGCGGGATTGCGTTTGTCCAAATGCTCTGGTCACTGAACTGGTGTGGAATGAAGGGGGGTTGACATGACTAGAGAAATGCGGGAATCGGAGGAGCGCCGCATGCTGGGTGGTGATGATTATGTTGGTGAGTGGGAGGGAGCCGGTTGATGTACGAGCTACTTATGTCGTTTGCTAGAGCTTTCTTCTCTGCCTGTGTTTACTTTAAGAAAGAGCTTGTTGATGATGAGCCTTCAGACAAGGAACCAGGATTAGGCTGCTGCATCAAGGCATGCAGCCCGAACTAGATCACATATAGTGGCTTGCTTAAGCTTTCCAGTCCGGATGGAGGACTTGAGACATGCAGGAGATTTTGTTCAAGGTGGCTTCTACATTGTAAGTTAGATAGCCCGATCGTGTGCTGCTTGTAGCCCCTCGAGTAAGTCCTGATAGAAACTAGCGCTGCTCAGCCCATACATGCGGGATGATGGTATTTGGAAGTCATCTTCATCATTGCCGGGTTTTGCGTCTTCCTGACAACGACATCCCCCCACCAAGGGAACTTCGAGTTGGACCTTAGCTTCTCATGCTCAAGCTAATGCAGTTGAGCAAGTATCTCGCAAAGACCTACGGAAGACTGGGATACCGCCCAACTTGAGGCATGTTCTCAGATCGACCTTGAGGTGAAAGAGTGCATGTCCTTGAGCTTCTAGATTGATCATCCCGTGACGGCATTCATGGCGCAAGACAAATAGCCCTTATCGTCTGGTCAATCTACCACGATCAAGATCTGACATCATCATATGACAATCAGTGGATAGAAGCACTGAGTCATGGCATTCTAAGCCGTCTGCAGTGCATTAGCTGTATCCTTGAGCAGCAATATCCAGACATGTGACTCACTCATAGTTTGTAGATCTGTACAGCTTGATGCGTATATAGCGCGCTAGGCGAATGCCAGGTACGATATCGATAGCGCATCCAGCTGGTAGAGGTTCAACCATGATAGAAATCATACCGCACGCCAAATTCCAGCTACAATTCACCTTCGAATCCTCGATAACAAAGACAGTGTTATCGATGCAGCCTTTAGGTCACAGCAAGGTGTTCTTTCCTTTTGCTCACATGAAAGGACCTTGACTCAACACTACCATCCCACCATTTCCAACGGTCCGCAGCATACCAGCCCCGCCATGGATCGGAGGAGGAAGCGTATGACCCTGTTCAGTTTCTACAAATTGTTATCACTCGCGAAACGGCGCTAACACGCCGCTCTGCACATAGGTGAACTGCGCGACCTCAATGCACGAGCTTGGGCAGGGGAGAAAGGTACATGAGCTGCAGCCCCCACCTTTCCTCAAGTCCCTGGGCTCAGATCTGTGACAGACATCTACCCAACCAACAATTCTCTTGACTCCTCGCTGAAGAAAAATACGGCCTTCATCAAGCGGTTGCGAACAGCTATTACAGCTCCCACCCTCAATACCTTCCTTCAGGAGATTCGGATTCTGTCGCTACACAAATACCTTTCCGAGATAATCTCGGCCTGCTACGAAGGACTCTGCAAGCTCAAGTCCCCTGGAGAGATTGCAGCTGGGATCGAGATTGTCAGCGCGTTGCACCAAAGATTTGGACCTTTGGAGTTCACGACGTATCTGGGATGGCTTCTGGGCCGGGGTATGAGCACGCCGGAAAAGGCGCAACTAAAAGCATTGGGGGCGGACGCCAGAGAGAAGGAAGAGAAGGAGCGGCTGGCCAGACAGAGGGTTTTGCTGAAGGTGGTCACCGAGCTATGGCTCGTGGGATTTTTGAAGAGCTTGGAAGATGTTGCTAGGCCTGAAGATGCGGCAGCTCCAGTCAGCAAAGGAACAGATCAGCTTATCAGGAGTAAGTCCGTAGTCAACGGTGTCAGATCAGACGATACTACGGATGCGGAGCCCTTTCCTCTTGAAGTACTCAAGGATCTACTTGGACACGATCGAGAGCACATGAACCTGCCATTAGTGGTGGCCTTTGTCAAGAGCTTCGGATGGGACGTGCTTGGCGTCAACGCCTCTGCAACTGAGAGTCGCAAAGTTGTCGAAGCGGATGGCGCAACCACAAGTGCTGCAGATGAACCAGGCTCTGCTGACGAAGACAATGTTGTTGATTTACTTGGAAACGATCCTCCATTCACCTCCACGGAGCTTCAGGAACGCTTCAAAAACATTCTCAATCGCTACTTCGAAGATGTCAAAGCCCATGTAACCCGAGACCAGAAAATGCTGGCTGCTCAAGGGCGCCGCAACGCTGAGGCCTATGTCAAGTCTGGCGAAGTCTTTGAAGACCGACAGGCAAACTATGAGAAGCAGATCAAAACGCAGGAGAAGCTCTTAGCCAACGCCCAGATTTTGTGCGATGCTCTAAGCGCTGATATGCCTGATCTACAAGAGAAGAACACTTCAGACGCAGTGACTAATGGTGGCATTGGGTTGGTTAAAACCGGAGAGTACCTGCGTGGCCAGGCTGATGGTGCAGGGATCTGGGAAGATGAGGAAGAACGCCGCTTCTATGAGAACTTGATTGATCTAAAGGATAGAGTTCCGAGCATTTTGCTTGAGGATGTGAAGAAGAAGAAGGCCGACGGCGATGAGCAAATCGGCAGGAAGTTGAATGGTACTGTTGGGAGTGGGATTGCTACAGAGAACGGAGACAAGGCACACACCGATGCTGTGACGTCAGCCACCGAAGCAACGCCGACGGACACCGACGATCAGTCTACTGCCATTGCCAATAAGACTGTGGGAGCTCAGGTCGACGCACTCCTGGCCCGCCTTCCTGACCTTTCGAGTAAGGAGATGATCGATCAGGCCGCCATTGATTTCTGCTTTCTCAACTCCAAAGCATCAAGGAATCGTCTTCGGAAAGCTGTCCAAGAGGTGCCAAAAGGACGATCAGACCTGCTTCCATCATATTGTCGACTTGTTGCTACACTTGGTAAGTATATGCCCGATATCACTCAAGGAGTAGTCTCCTACCTCGACGATGAATTCCGAAGCCTACAGCGTCGGAAGCAGAAGGACTTCCTTGGCCAGGTACGCACGAGCAATATTCGCTACTTAGCTGAGTTGACTAAGTTCGGGGTTGTCCCTGAGCATATCATCTTCCACTGCCTCAAAGTCGGCCTAGATGACTTCTCCAGGATGAACATTGAGATCATTTGCAATTTGCTGGAGAATTGTGGGCGGTATCTACTTCGTAATCCGGAGACGTCTCCGAGGATGACTTCCTTTCTTGAGACTCTCCAGCGCAAGAAAGGCGCTCAGCATCTCGGCCAACAAGAGCGTATGCTGATTGAAAATGCTATGTACTACGTCGATCCTCCGCAGAGAGCAGCTATACAGCAGAAGGAGAGGACACCTGTCGACCTGTTCATTCGAAAGCTCATCTACTTGGATATGAACAAGCGTAACTACACCAAGGTGCTAAAGTCGATTAGAAAGCTTCACTGGGAAGAGCAGGCCGTAAGTCAATACCAATAGCATTGGTCGTAACTGTGCTAACGGACGGCAGGTGGTGAAGACGTTGGAGAAAATCTTTTCAAAGCCTGGAAAAGTGAAGTATAGCAACATACATCTCCTTGCCATTCTTGCCGGAGCTCTTTACCGCTATCATCAATACTTCGTTATCACTGTAGTGGACAATTTGTTGGAACAAATTACCTTAGGCCTCGAACAGAATGATTTCAAGTTCAATCAGCGCCGTATTGCGGAAGTCAAGTATCTCGGAGAGCTTTACAACTACAAGATGGTGGATTCGCCGGTCATCTTCGACACCTTATACCGTATCGTTACGTTCGGGCACGGCAAGTCTTCAGAAAACTCTTCATGATTGTAGGACGTCCCAGTATACTAACATGCGTTGCAGAAAGCGGCACTCCTATATCAGGCCGCCTCAATCCTCTTGACATGCCAGATGACTTCTTCCGCATCCGTCTGGTCTGCAATGTGCTAGATACTTGCGGGGTCTGCTTCGACCGAGGCACAGCTAAGAAGAAGCTGGATTTTTTCCTCACGTTCTTCCAGGTAACAGCTTTGTCGGGCTTTCCTTCCATTCGTGCTGACAGTCTACAAGTATTATATCTACACCAAGGAAACCCTCCCAATGGACATTGATTTCATAATTCAAGACACTTTTGCACTCACTAGGCCACAATGGAGCTTGTCTACTAATCTTGACGAAGCCGGTCGCTCCTTTGCGGAGGCTGTAGCACAGAACTACAAGGCCCGGGAATCTGGAAAGCCTGCGGAACCCGATGAAAGTGACGACGATACCTCGTCTGAGGATGGAGTTGAGGAAGACGAGCTCCCAATTCCTGAAGCTGAGGAAGTCCAGTCCTCTGGTGAAGAGATCGAGGCCGAAGTTTGTTTTCTTGTCTCCATCTTGCAGTCCGAGCTTCATGTCGCTAACAATGGACACAGACGCAGGCCAACGGTGAAAATCACGCTCCTGAATCAGACTCCGACGAAGAGAAGATCGTCGTCACACGCCAGGAAGAAGAGCGAGACCCCGAGGCAGATGCTGACTTTGATCGAGAGCTTGCAAAGTTGATGGCTGAAAGCTTAGACTCACGCAAATTCGATCGCAAGCCAATGTTCGATGTTCCGTTACCCATGCGACGTGCGCCTCGGGATGCATCCTCTGCTGCCGAAGACAGTCCTGGAGAAGGTGCTGCGACGCCTCCGAATACTATGGCTTTCTCTCTGATGACAAAGCGAGGTAACCGGCAGCAGGTATTTGAAACAGGATACAATAACCCTAAAGGTGATGTCGCTGACCTTCCGTCCAGACTCGGACCATCGAATTGCCTTCGGATTCGCACTTCGCAATGGCCATGAAGACGCAACAGCAGGCCGAGCGCGAAGAGCAACAGCGCATCAAGAATTTGGTGTTGAATTATGACTTACGAGATGACGCTGATGCGCATGAGGGTGAAAAAGACTATTTCAATTACGTCTTGCAACCAAACACGAATACTAAGGGATCTGAAGGCCTCGAGAGGCACAGTGCTTCTCACGCATCGCACCCGCATACCAGACCTGCTGACAAGTCTGGCACGAACCGCAGCGGTCAGCGCGCAAGGAAGTTACAGCTCAGTGATGTCGACTGGTATGACCAGAAGCCGGGCTCTAAATCCTGGCAGCAAGTGGTCAAGAGGACCTATGGCTGATGTGCCCGCAACGGGGCCTATAGGACATGATTCGATCGGATGCGTCCTTTTCGACAATTGAACCATCTACTGCGAATGCAATCCGTGCTTCTACCAGTTGCCTGCGAGCGATTGCCTGTCAGGTAACCGTCTCCTTTGGGGTGGCTACTACGCCAAGCGCTGCGCCTCTTCCTATATCGCCGTCAGAGCCAGGGGAGCGCAGCTTGCGAGGAGATACTCAGATGCGTACGATCAGAGCGAAGTCGAATGCAGGTGGAAGTTGGAGGCGGATCAGGCCTAGGGTTCAGCCAGGCAATGCTGAATCGGTTAGAGATTGCGGGTTCTCCAAAATTGTCACTTTCTCCACTCTTTACGTCGTCTGCATTCAAACTCTTGTGCTTTGGCTCGTCAGGTGTCTGAGTGGATGGAGGATCTGGTCGCAAATCACTCTTTAAGTTTGCGTATGGAAGGTACCTTAGTAACGACAGGTGGAGCGGCGAAACTTTGAGCAGATACGGAGGTTTACGGGATTGATGTTCCGTGTTCGGAATGCCCGCTGCAGTTCAAGGATTCATCAATACCTTAGGTACCGCTCCCAAGCTCATCGATGTTTGTTGAGCATGCACCCTCAGAAAACTCTGTTCCCACTCGCATATACGAGGTATCTCACCCCTCGGGCATCACCGGATCACGTGGCGACCCCATTGTCTTTGATTTCCGCGCATACTTTAGAGGTCCTTTGCCTGCCTTACCTTATGGTTTGCGGCGTGAACGCATGCAAGTATGTGGTGCAGGCCAGCGATGATCCCGCCTTGCTATTCCCAGCCTATTTCTGGAGAGACGCCGTCGCACGTTGATTCACGTTCCACAATGATGAATCCTTCGTCATATATGTAACTGGAGCAGGTCAAACTCCGCTTGGTGTTCCCGAAACTTGGACTGCTCTTTGAGGTCATAACACAGGGCGCTCAGATTACCGCTTGATGCTCTGATACTTTGACGACGAATGTTTCAGCAACACCATGAATGAGCCAAAACGTTGGCTGAACCTACACATACGATCGGCAAAGGGGTGACCCCTGAAGTAATGAGACAGCGCTATAATCCTTGCTGGATCAGGCGGGGGGGCTAAATTTAGATGGTTCCCGCGCGCATATGGAGTTTTGTACCTTATCGTAAGATTCATAATGTTAAGAACTCAGGCTTCAAACTGATGAAGACATTGCTCAGTCTTCATGTCATAATGACAGTAAACACATTCTTTAATGAAGAAGCGTCAACACCAAGCATTCACTGCAGCTGTGAAGTGAGAAATAACGCGTAAAATCATCATACTCACGCCCACCTTGGTGAACTAAAACACTGGCTGCTCACTGAGGAGCCAAGCCTGTGCACAATTTTGAAGGTGTTACACATATCTTTTCATCAACCTTATGGACAGTGACACAAGTACAGTTCATGAGCGCATTAGATCTGATCGGTCAAGATTAATGTCTTGGGCATTGACTAAACTTTCCTAACATACCCGCTCCGGCGGCTTTTGGTAATCTGATCATGTACCTGATTAGCGGCGGGTTGACATGCAGAAGAAACACCGGCGCGCTCCGATAGCGCCCAACCGAGTGGGCCGCTTGAAATCCAATGATGCGGTCTACTTGGATTCGCTATCCCCCAGCAGCGCTCGCTTTTTTGAACTTGCAAGAAGCAGCCAATAGATACATGTACCAACCTGAACGTGACGTCCCCTATGAGAACAACTATCTCTTGTGGCCTATGTCCATCCCACTAACCACGTCATTCGCTGACCCAACTTACTCCTCTCGTTCAGGACCTTCATTCACTGCGTTCCACATACCAATGCTTTTCTCTCATATGTCTTGATACGAGGTGCTTCTCAATACTCCTGGAGAGAATGAATTGCAGCCTCCGACTATCGATGAACTTCCGACTCGTACGAATCAACGATACCTCAACTTGATAGTCAGTACCTGGTACACACCTGGCTACCCGGCTTGCCGGCTTCCATAAGTGCGCATATCCGCTGGAAATCCCGTGAATTGCCAACAATCGGCCCTACTGAATTAACGTAATAACTGTACAGCCGAAGTTTGAACATTTCAGTCCATTCAAAGCCGATCTCAGACCTTTATCCAGAGTCGGTTGACAGCGGGAGAGACACCTCTTAGACCGGCTGAACGCACGAAGATAGCCAACCAACGTCCTCACAGCTCATCATCTTCGGACCAATACTTCGCCTCACCAGAATCTGAAGTGTGAAGGTTCGTGTCCACCATATGTGATCCGTCCTTCTTTAGTGACATCGTTAGAGCGTTTTCGATTCCGAGTCTGTAGGACAGCTAGAGCCTTCCTGGCGACATTTGTACGACGAAGCAATCATTCGCTATTCGCATCACTCTTCTTCTTCAATAAGTGCTTGCCGCCGTTGGATAACCAGTACGGTCATCGACCCGCATCTACCTCACGGTGCTCAACCAAGGTTATATTCTCAAGCTGTATCTCCTGGATACATTGATCTCTCTTCGCCATCTGGTTGCTTGAGATGGGGGATTACGTCAATGGCGTGCCGCCAATCACGGCGCCTTGGCCGAAAGCAGACGTACGTTAAGCTCAACGGAGAGGAAAGCTTGACAGGAGTGGCAGGCTGACGTTCTTGGGATTCAGATCGTGTATGTCTCAATCATGGGAACCCTTATGCTTGCGGCGTTTCTCGAGTGGATGCTGTGGCTCGCGGCGTTCCTATACTGCCTGGTGAAGGTCTTTCAAAAAGCCGAACACTGGAGCATTCGACTTTTGGCAGTGGTAATGATGGTACTGTTCACAGCGTTAAGGTGAGCTCCTCAGTATAACTTCCGGCGGTATAAGGCTGACGCTGAGGGTATGTAGAGCTATTTTCCTTCCGATAATGATTGTAACCCTACCTTTACCCGCACAAATCACTCAATATTTCCCGCTGCAGATGGTGTCATTCTTGCAATCGTTCGCCTTCTATTCTTTCGCTGGACTATTGACAATACCTTGGCTTTTTTGCATATACCAACTGGTGACGAACTCATTGGGACGAACCAAGCGGATAAAGCATGTACTGGACGAAACATCGGCTCCGAAGACCGTTATAGTAATGCCGGTGTATAAAGAAGATCCGGAGATTCTGGTCACTGCGATCGACTCCGTGGTCGATTGCGATTACCCTCCATCGTGCCTTCACGTCTTTCTTTCCTTCGATGGTGATCAGGAGGACGAATTATACCTCAAAACGATCGAGAAGCTTGGCGTGCCCTTGACGCTTGAGAGCTATCCCAAGAGTATCGATGTCACGTATCGGACCGCTAGGATAACCGTGTCGAGGTTTCCGCATGGGGGAAAGAGACACTGCCAGAAGTCAACATTCAAGCTTATCGACAAGATCTACACCGAATACCTTAAGCGTAACGACAATCTTTTCATTCTGTTCATCGATTCGGACTGTATACTGGACAATGTGTGCATCCAGAATTTCATGTATGAGATGGTAAGTTGGGAATCCCTCTTCTTAGGTTGTTCCATGAGGCCGAGGAATGCTGGAATGATTGCGTCACCCACAACAGTTGTCTCGTGTAGATGATTCAATCTCCATTCTTTCAGCTTCTCGCGCTTTGTCGGGTGAAGTTGAAGCAGTTATCTAGATTGAAAGATGCTAATTATGGATCTTGCAATATGTAGGAGCTCAAACCTGGAAGTAAACAGAACATGCTTGCCATGACTGGAATCATCACGTCGACGACCGTCAAGAATTCCTTGATCACTCTGTTGCAAGACATGGAGTACATACATGGACAACTCTTCGAACGTTCTGTAGAGTCTGGCTGCGGATCCGTCACTTGCCTTCCAGGCGCCTTAACCATGCTTCGATTCTCGGCCTTCCGGAAAATGGCCAAATACTATTTTGCGGACAAGGCTGAGCAGTGTGACGACCTCTTCGATTATGGGAAATGTCATCTGGGCGAAGACCGTTGGCTGACGCATCTGTTCATGATTGGGGCCAAAGAAAAGTACCAGATCCAGTTGTGTATGGGAGCTTTCTGCAAAACCGAAGCTGTCCAGACGTACCGAAGCCTGCTGAAACAACGTCGGAGATGGTTCTTGGGCTTTATAACCAACGAGGTTTGCATGTTGACAGACATCCGGCTTTGGAGGAGATATCCATTGCTGTGCATTGTGAGATTCATGCAGAACACCATTCGGACAACTGCGCTACTCTTCTTAATAATGGTCCTTTCGATCATCACAACATCGAATAAGATCAAGAACTTACCAGTTGGGTTCATCGCAGTGTCTCTTGGGCTTAACTGGTTACTCATGCTTTATTTCGGTGCCAAACTTCGGCGGTACAAGATATGGCTGTATCCCGTCATGTTCGTCATCAACCCTTTCTTCAATTGGATTTACATGGTCTATGGTATCTTCACTGCAGGTCAGCGCACCTGGGGAGGGCCCAGAGCAGATGCTGGCGCAGCAAGCCCAGATACCACACCACAGCAGGCTATTGAGCACGCAGAAGCAACTGGTGACGATCTTAATATTGTACCGGAGACCTTTATACCTGCTGCTCACGCGCAACGTCCTGGACGGAAAGCTCCTGTCCCATTACAGCCCTCCGACCACTTAGAAGGGCGCTTCGCTCTTGCGGAGAGGCTTCCAGGAGGGTGGTATCAGCAAGGGAACGATTCGGGCCTTACGCTACCAAACACGGTGCCAAGGAATCCAAATGCACATCATATCCCGCTACATCCGCGCGACTCCTTCGATTCTGTTATTTCGAACACAACTGGCGTCATTTCCGTATACATGCCACGGCGTGTGGAGAGCATCATGGGCGATGAAGATCGCAGGAAATACCTGTTCGCACAACAAGCACAACGAGAACCGGGTGGTGCATATATGAATCAGCAATCACACGGTCAGGTCTACGATGTCGCAGACGAACAGGATCATAAGGGTGCTTGGAGCGAATCTGTGGAGTCACTTGGGTCAGAGGACCCATATCCTCAAGAATACCAGCGACCACCGCATTCAAGAGAGAGCAGCTACAACAGTATCCACGCTCCCGGCTCGGAATCTCCGAATATCCAGCCAGCGATGTCTAGCAGTCCAGCCACTGAATTCGGCAACTGGTCGAACGGGAGATTGGCCGTTCCTGAAGCGTCACTCAACCCCGGCGAGAGGGTCTCGATAGCGTCGAGGAACGGCAAAAACGCAAAGAGCCCCCTCGCACGACGGAGTTTTCAGAGGAGTGCTGGCGAGGGAGGCTTCGAGATGGCGCAGTGGCAACAACAGCAGGCACTAATGGACGATGGTCCCGAATCACATCAGTTACCTCAGGAGGCAGAGTCGAGGGATAATCTGGAGAGGAAGAGGAGAGGTCGGTCAAGGTAAACGCCTGAGAATGAAGGTGGTTTGGTGTAAATGCAAAAGCCTCAAAGCGTGTTCCCTTTTTGCATCTGGACAAGGCGTTGGGCAGCGTCATTCCAGGCTCAAAAGCGTTTCCTATTGTACAGCATCAGGCATAAGCGTCGTGTTTTTGAAGCGTTTAAGCCTTTGTCATTGCTCCTAGGGTTTCCTCTGATTTCCTTGTGTGGCATAAGAGCGCGCGGGCATAGGAAGGCGTTGGGACTCTCTGCAGCATGCAATCCCTTTTGGCAGTCCAACGCAGAAGCATCTGAGTCTGCCAAGTAATTCAGATAGTCTAATTCTTCCTGAATGTGGCCTACACCCCGGGAGAGATGTGTACGTTCTATGATGTGATGCCTTAGGGCTCAGAGGAACTCCGCGACACTTCTGGCCTAGGGTCAACACTGCGTAATGACGTCAATAATCGATGCACTGGTAGTTACGATGAATTGCGCAGACAAGTCATGTTCAATATAGAGACGGTATGCGAAAATGAGCGGTGTCGACTAGCTTGACCTCGTTAGTAGACTAGTGACATCTAGCTGCCAAGTGTCAAGTGTGTGTGTGCTGTACCAGAGTGAATGAGGCTCTGCGGGTTTTAGATGGCTCGAGAAGAATCTCGACAAACTTCGAAACTTGGGAAAACACACAACTGGTGCAACGTCACAATTCACAGTCCCGCCGCAAACTTCAACAACCGCATTTCTCAACACTCAAATCATCACTGAAGCTCCATCGCTGCTCAGTCAAGACATCCTGAAGCTTGAAGATTGTTGGCGATCATTTCTTTGTCTAGCAAACACCAGCAAGATGAGCGTAGTGGGGGTTGATCTGGGTACTCTCAATACCGCGATTGCGGTCGCGCGGAATCGCGGTGTTGATGTCGTACGTGCCTCTGACCCCATCGATAGCTCTTGACTTATACTGACATTCTTGTAGATCACTAACGAGGTTTCAAATCGAGCTACACCGTATGCTGTCCTGCGATCTTCATCGCTGCTTCTTACACTGACTTTACCTATCCAGGTCTCTCGTAGGGTTTGGACCCAAGAGTCGATACCTCGGCGAGCCCGCAAAAACACAGGAGATCTCGAATCTCAAGAACACCGTCGGCTCGCTCAAGCGATTAGCAGGCCGATCTCTCAACGATCCCGATGTGCAGATAGAGCAAGATTATGTATCCGCACCACTCGTCGATATCAATGGTCAGGTTGGCGCGGAAGTCACATACTTGGGGAAGAAGGAGCAATTTACGGCTACACAACTCGTCTCGATGTTTCTCAGCAAAGTCAAAGCCACCGCGTCCGCAGAGCTGAAGCTACCTGTTTCAGACATCGTCATGAGCGTACCGCCATGGTTCACGGACGTGCAGAGGAGGAGCTTGATGGATGCCGCGGAAATTGCAGGTCTGAAGCTGTTGAGGCTGATCAACGACACGACTGCTACCGCACTGGGTTATGGTATCACGAAGCTTGACCTTCCTACTGCCGACGAGAAGCCAAGACGGGTGGCATTTGTGGATATCGGACACAGCAACTATACCTGCTCGATAGTGGAGTTCAAGAAGGGCGAGCTAGCTGTAAGATCTACGACTTCTGACCGGCACTTTGGTGGACGCAACTTCGACAAGGCGCTTGTCGATCACTTCGCTAAGGAGTTTAAAGAAAAGTATAAGATTGATATCAAGACCAACCCGAAAGCTCTTGTGCGTGTTGCAGCGGCAGCGGAGAAGTTGAAGAAGATCCTCTCGGCCAACGCACAGGCGCCTCTCAACATTGAGTCTCTCATGAACGATGTTGATGTGCAATCGATGCTGAAGCGGGAAGACCTAGAAGAGCTAGTCAAGCCATTGCTAGAACGCGCCACGGTACCTCTGGAGCAGGCTCTTGCTGAAGCGAAGCTGAAGATCGAGGATATCGACGCTATCGAAATGGTTGGTGGGTGCACGCGGGTGCCTTCACTGAAGGAGAAGATTAGCACATTCTTCGGCAAACCGCTCTCTTTCACTCTCAACCAGGACGAGGCTGTTGCTCGTGGATGTGCTTTCAGCTGCGCCATTCTTTCCCCAGTCTTCCGCGTGCGTGACTTCTCCGTACACGACATTGTCAATTACCCCATCGAATTTACTTGGGAGCAATCGCCGGATATCCCAGATGAAGATACCAGCTTGACGGTTTTCAACAAGGGCAATGTTATGCCATCAACAAAGATCCTAACCTTTTACCGGAAACAGCCATTTGACCTCGAGGCTCGATATGCCAAGCCGGAGATGCTGCCTGGTAAGATGAACCCTTGGATTGGACGGTTCTCGGTCAAGGGTGTCAAGGCAGATTCGAAGGACGACTTTATGATTTGCAAGCTAAAGGCAAGACTTAATCTGCACGGTATTTTGAACGTGGAGTCAGGGTATTATGTGGAGGATGTGGAGGTTGAGGAACCAATACCGGAAGAGAAGGATGCGGAAAAGAAGGATGCGGAAAAGAAGGATGCGGAAAAGAAGGATGGTGATGTAAGTTTGATTTTGATTTATCACTGTCTCAACGGACACAAAGGATTTGCTGACAGGAGCAATATAACAGGCTATGGAAACAGATCAACCAAATGGCAGCGCAGAAGCTAAACCGAAGACACGCAAAGTCAAGAAGCAGGTTCGTAAAGGCGACTTACCGCTTTCTGCCGGTACTGCGTCGCTTGACCAAGCCACCAAAGATGCGGCAGCCGAGAAGGAGAACTCAATGTTCATGGAAGATAAGCTTGTTCTGGACACAGAAGACAAGAAGAACGAGCTTGAGAGTTACATCTACGAACTTAGAGGCAAGATCGATGATCAATACTCGGAGTTTGCGAACGAGGAGGAAAAGACAAAGCTGAAGGAAAAGCTGGAGCAGAGCGAGGTATGCATATTTATCATTTCCTGACAATGCGAAATAAAACAGCAACACTCACGATTGACGCAGGACTGGCTCTATGACGAAGGCGACGATGCAACAAAAGCCGTTTACGTCTCGAAGATGGACGAGATCCGCTTCATCGCCGGCCCCATCGTCCAGCGCTACATGGACAAAGTCGAAGCCGAACGCCAAGCCGTACAGAAGGTGGAAGAGGAGAAGGCGGCGAAAAAGAAAGAGGAGATGGAAGCGAAGAAGAAAGCGGAGGAAGAAGCCAAGAAGGCGGCCGAACCGAAGAAGTCGGAGAAGGAGGACGAGGACATGAAAGACGCGGATGTACTGAGACCCGATGCCGTTGAAGAACCGTCGGAGGGGGACAAGAAATGAGCGTAGACTGTGGCTTTAAGAAGCGATTCGATCGTTTGTGTGTGCGCGCGCGTGTGTGTTGATGGGGCTAGAAGATGGCAGCAAGTGGAAAGCAGTCGGACCGACAGAACAGCGGGGTTGATGGCCTTGCAGCTCTTGCCCATCATCATCTTCTTCTTCTTTTTCCCACGACCTCATCTTTCCCCTTGCTCTCCGATGTCGCTACTTCTACATAGATCACGATAGATACAATGAAAGACCAATGCCTCACCGCTCAACGGAACTACACACGTCTCCCACTCCCTCCTCCTTTCACCACATTGTCATCTTCATCTCTCTTATCGAATTCCTAAAAGCACCCTTGCCCGCCCAACGGGCAGACTGTAATAATAGCTAAAGGAATCCTATCAGTCACACCCATGCCCACTATACTTCCCACCCTCCCTCTCTTTCAGGCCCTGAGCCCGTCTGTCTCTGCCTGGTATATATATAAAAAAAACCAAAAAAAATGAAAAAAATGAAAAAAAGAAGGGGGGAGAGGCACATATCTTCCACTCCCCCACTCTTCCGGCCCGCTCCTCTATTTCCAGTCATTGCTGCCCGAAGATATAGTGATGCGACGTCTGTGAGTAGGAGATGGGGGTAGGAGGTGAGGAGTAGGAGGTGAGGAGTAGGAGGTAAGAAGTAGGAGGTGAGGGGGGTGGTGC
>JAABUP010006975.1_pt1 | contig 15561 bp, 15 predicted proteins | sample 5559201 | NCBI WGS metagenome assembly JAABUP01 (sample SAMN10711887, study PRJNA513373) | rock metagenome | isolation source: Antarctica rocks | place: Antarctica
ACTTTAACACATGGTTAATGTATGTTAACTCACAATGATAGGTTTTGATTTGATTGATGCTAACTGAGTTTTTAATCATGTGATATTTTCTGAGTTCTTTTCTGAGTTCTACATGCCTCAAACAACATCAATCTTCATACTCAATCTTTAAACCTCATTTTCTTTTACAAAACTTATACTTCTCTGTGCATTCTTTCATCATCTCTTCAGTCACTGCAAATGCAACTCTCATGCCTCTTTGACCTTTTGCTACTAACAGCAAATAATGTTACTTGAGCTCTCAAATAATATGATGAATAAATCAATATTTCAGTCACCATAATTACATGCAGAAGATATGATGTTTGATCTTGAACAAGATGATGCTTTTAACACAGCATTATGTGAGATCTGTGATGAAGTGAAAAAGTCTTGCAAAAAGATAACAGCAAAGCAGGTGAAGGTGTTGAGCATTTAATTTGATTATGACAGTTCATACTTGACACTGAAACAAAAAAAGACAATATTTATGAAATACTTTGTCATGCACTTGAAAGACAACGGTCTTCAATCACTGCAATACTATGAAGACAAATTACAATGTCTTTCTATTACAGAAACTGTTTAATCAAAGACAGTAGACTATATTAAAGTTAATCATTTAAAGTGTTACTACATTGAGCTGAAGAATCTGATTGAGCAACTTTGCAAGTTGAAGCTGTTTAACAATTTTGAACTTCACAAGCACAGTCATGCTTTTATGAGATGCAAGAAATTGCCCCTGTATGAGAAAGCTTATACAATAGATATACCTCAGCTGAATTGAATGTTACTTTAAAGAGAAGGTGTGAGCAATAGCAAAAGACAGTTGGGAAATTGCTTGACAGATTAAATTATACATCAAATCAATAAGCAGTGAGATGAAGTTGTGCAAAACATAGAACAGGCACCTACACCTGACTTGCACTTATTAAGAAACATGAGGCATAGTTTAAACAGTACGCTGTTTCTGTGGTACCTGATTAAGGGTTTCATGATGTTATGCAAGAAGGTGAATGATAAAGGGAAAAAATACTACAAGAAAGAGTATAAGGTTGCAGAGGTTAAAAAAGAGAAAGTCATTGACTGTTAAAGAGAGAAAAACCCCTATATGATACTAGCAGATGACTCAGTTTCTCTTTACAGAATCTGATCTGCAGATCTGATGAATAAACTGAACAAAATTGATTAAGAAACAATTTGATATGAAAGAAGAAGATACATTACTCTTCTCAGAGAGACTGAGAAGAAGATGCAAAAGCTAATTACCTTCTGAAGAGACTGTGAGCTTGTCACTGGTTAAAGAACCTCACCTTTGCCTCAGTGACCAGATTCAAAGATCAAGATGTGAGGGCTCAAAATGCCACTATACTTGAAGAAATGACTAGATGTGATTGAGACAAAGTTTGGCAGATTAACTGACAAGGGCAAAAGGTTAAGATTGATTGAAATTTCATGTTGAAAGAAAGCAATTCTCAACAGTGAAACTGAGTCTATTGCATCTGATACTCATCTCCCACAATTACTGCTCAATGAACTGAATGTTGTGTGGCAAGGCCGTGATTGACTGAAGCTCAAAGAGACAGAAGATTCAATGATTGCCAGAATAAGCCAATGAAGAAAGTCAGAACAGCGCCAAGGTTGTGAAGAGGGACCTCAAGCTTTGCCACAACTTGTTAGTGACTCAGAAGAACTGGCGCCAAAAGAAATGCGTCAGATCCAAGAGAAACAATTCAGAGGAGCACGTCGTCGGTCCAGAACAAAGATTATGATGACAGAGGACTGGGGGGATAGGCTTCGACCCAGGCCAAAGACTACTTGGCGCGACAGGCTTCGATCTAGGCTGGACGCCTTCAGTGCTTCATGCGATAGGACCACAGAAGCAGTGACGCAAATTGTGAAGCTCAGGGATATCATCAAACAATATGACGGGAAAGCATCCAAGGAAATGCGGCAAGCAGCTATGAAAGGTCACGCCACCACTTCCCTTACACAGAAAGCAGACATATCTGGTACACAGTCTCGTTTCAACGGAGCCTCTCCCCAAGCCATACCTGCCGTCGGCGCAAAATCAACGAGAGCGAAAAACTCCAGACGTCAGTCCTCCTACCAAGCTAGCGGGGTGCAACCGCAAGGTATACAAAAGACTCACAGCGGCAAACGAAGACAGACTCGTGGGCTCATAGGGGCTGCGCTGACGACCGAACATAAACAAGGGCTTCTGTACCTCCTTACGCCACCTCAATCATAGTGAGTTCTATATGTTCGTTCAATGGAGCTTCACGGCTTCCAAGCTTCAATGCAGAGTAGGAATGAATCCGAGTCTCACAACCCGCCCTAGCACGAGAAGTCCAGTAAGAGACACCATGGTGACACGGCAACAGACAAGCAGGCCATGCACTCCTATCACAGTCTCCCGGGTGTGGAGATGAACAGGAGCTTATCAGAACTATCACAAAGGGAGTGGTCTCTTGAGGGACCAGGACAACAGGAAACTACCTGCAGTACGGAAAGCTCTTTGAGGAGATTAGGGATAGATAGAAACATTCTGCAACAATGATATAATGTATGATAGGATGATCAATGCATTCAGCATAGCGATATGGCGTTTAGGAAAAGAGAAACAGGCAAAAGGCACTTTTGAGCGAGGACCGAGCGTGAGCATCGTGAGGTGTTAGTTTTTTTTTGATGAAAGCAGTTCGGAGCAAGCTGTACTATACGATGATACTTTCTGACGCATGATCAATGGCAAATGAAGAAGATCCTATGTGGCACACTACGATAACCGCGTGCGTATAAACCATAGATGATGATGCTTCATTATTGAATGATGATCAATACCGGTATCTCCCAGTTGTGCTGCTTGGAGGAAACCTCAAATGAAATGAATTTAGAAAACAATGCTGTAAATGATACAGCACATTTCACTTAACTGGCTAGAAAGACTATGTACAAAAGAATCTGTGTGACCCATTTGTGCTCTCTCCACCTCATGCCGTCAAGATGGCTGACGCAAAGATACAGGAAATCCCTCATATATAGCAGCTGTGCGCATACTGACTATCACCAGAGAGCTTCTCAACAAGCTCTGCACAAGCTAACGTACATCCCACCATTCCCACATTGAGTACGAAGTCGGTCTCCTCGAAGAGCACAAGTTCACCGCAGACCCACTATCAATCCTTCAAACAGCCGTACGATCACACACACAAGTCCTCATATCATGTCGCAACAACCGCAAACTTCTTGCGAGAGTGAAGGCTTTCAATAGACATTGCAATGTGAAGGAGATGTGGACGGAGACACCGAAGACAAGCACGGGGAAGAAGGGGAGGCCCGTTAATAAGGATCGGGTTATTAGCAAGATGTGAGTTTGGAGGGCGTTCTATGGGCAGAAGTTGCGTTGATGAAGAAGATGTGGTTATTCTGGTGTTGTTGAGTTGATGTTGCAGAAGTAAGGTAGTCATGACGAGAGAACGGACGAAACTGAGCGTACTTGGACAAAGTCATATGTGATTATGAACTCAAATCCAAGAGCTTTGAATGTCTACAGCAAATGCCACAATTCAGGGTCTTTTCGTAAGAGATTCGGCGCGAAGACGGGGTGGATTTGAGTCGAGTCAGGCTGCTGCACCTTGTACAGGTTGCCAACACCTTTGGGGAGCTAATTCACATTGATACTTGGCTAAATACTATTTTCAATGCTTCTCCGATGTGTATGAAGTGACCAGCGACGCTTACCAAATTCCGACCCTTAGCGGCGGGATTTCCGAGATGCAGGATGTAATCTTCCCCTTCGAAGTGATGATAATTCATTGAAAGTGAATTGTTTAGAGATGTAAAAGCTTGTAGCAGCATCTCGAGAGAGACAAACAGATGTTGGTATTGAAAGATCATCTTTCGCTAATTAGGAGATAGAAGAAGGAAATGCACCTTGAGAAATTAGCAATGTGGTGCCCGGTGTACTCGGGCGTAGGATGAGAATGATGCATAGGAATTTGGTTTCTTTTGCTACAGAAACTAACACACCCTTCATGAAAACCCTTGCGGTACTACTAGATACAGCTCCTGCAACATCGAAAGGGTCCTTGGTGAAGGAATGCTTGGCAAAGTTTGAATTAAAGAGGGAGCAGAAAAGCAAGGAGAATAGATGAGTAGAGAATAAGAGCCACGAGGACCACTAAAGAAACCAACTGAATAAACAAAGCTCCAACCACTCCAATCTGAAACCATCTCAACGAATCTGGCGACGCCGGCCTCGATATTTCTTTTTGAGTTTCGTAGAGTAGCGCACTTGAATCATCTGTTTAGTCCTGCAGCGAAGGGCAGCACAGATCTCATCCCACGAGCAGCCATGCTCTGTCATCTCGAGCACTGTCCTATCCTCCTCTTCTGTCCATGGGACTCTTTTCATTGATTGAGACGAGGATACGGGCAACCTAGAGTATGCTCAAGCCTTGCTTGAGTTTGTATCCTTGCTCGATGTCTTGCAAGGATCCCTCAAGACCTCCGAGTGTATCGGGAGTTGAAGATGTTCCGAGATTGGAGGTAGCGCAAATTCAAGATTGTACGTTATCTTATCGCCAATACTGGTACGCTTCAGAAATCCTGTGAAAGCCCATTTCCGATACTCAGCCACGGGAAGCCGCCTTCAAGACTTTCTGGAATGACGCTCGTCGCCTATAGGGGATGGCGGACGCCCGTGTTCAGCCTGAGATTGAGATGCATCGCTGGTCTCCATTGGGCTTTGCACATGGATACACTCACTCTCGGCAAAGAGTCTCCGTCGCTTTGCAGGGAGTGGGTATTCATCGTCATTGTCCTCCGTAGCATTGTGGATGCAGCTGGTCTCTTTAGCCACACCCGAGGGCAGCCACTTCTCCCCCTGTTGGCCCGACACATTGTCGTTATCCTGACATTTCGTTGCCTTAACTGCTCCATCTTGCACTTTCAGGAAGTAGACCACAGGTTCCTCTGACATGCTTCAGGCGATTCCATCATTATGCTCGTTGATCCGGCGTGGTGATGACCCATGAGAGGATTTGAGAGAGTGAGATGAATCTGAGACAGCAGCTGACCTCTCCTGTTCCTTAAGCCTGAGGGACGGACCCTCATCAATGTGGCAGCCAGCCTCGACATCATATCAGTCATGAACGGACGAGTCGACAGACTGACTCAGCTCTGCTGTGAGATCTCGAGTTAGATGGGTATTGTGTAGTCTCAAATCTGGTCCAGCTCTGCTTTCACTACCGTGAATAGAAGTGGCCTCAGCCTCATCCTCAACATCTGTGCTGATTGCGTTGTTGTCTTCAATAACTACCGGAGAATCTGCGTGATGTTAGCGGAATTCTTCTTACAGCAAAGGAGATCGGGGACACTTACCTTGACTACCTCGATTTTCGCCTTCCTGGCCAGCCAAACTTGAGCACACTTGGTAGTGGAGAGCAGACTTCTCGGAATGCTGAAGGGCAGGCTCAAGTGAAGGCCCTGCTGCTGTAAGAACCATGGGCAGATGAGGGCGTAGCAACTCCTCAATGGTCGGAAGGTAGTTGCTGTCTGAGTCATTGTCAGAAAAGCTGAGGCTGCTGCTGACTGTGTCTTTGTTTAAATGAGATTAGCAGAAAACCTGTAATGAGCTTTTTGGTCGTACCTTGTAAGCTGACGATGTCATCTCTATTTGTCTTGAGCTGTGATGCAACATTCTCCCTCTTATTGGGAGTGGCCGTCATTCCCGATTCACGTTGGCCAGAGATGTCGAGTGTACAATTCAGATTCTTACGCTCCATTGATAGTGCTTGGGTCAGAGAGGTGATTGCATGTTGATTCTGAGTATGAGCCTGTAATGGTGCATGAAGAGTTTGATGACAGGAAGAGGGTTTCAGTGAAGGTTGGTAAAACTCAACGTATTCCATATTGACAGTAGCCATGATGAAGGGATGCAAAAGCGGGGAAAGAGAAGAACACAGGTTGAGAGTACTGACTTTGGAAGGAGTGAAAGAGGCAAGATATATACACTGACAAGCCCTCTGCCAAACTCAGCCATTTCTGCTCCACACCAACTCTGATTCCTCTTCTTGCAGTTCACATTTGCTGCAATGTCTCCGATCCTGGTTAATATCACAGTGCGTGAAATCCTCAGCTCGCGATCCATTTCTGAGCTCTGACAAGACGCACATTTTTCAGCTCCGTCCTTTCTCACCTTCAGCGATGATCGGGAAATGATGCCAGAATCGGTCAATTCTGCTTCATCGTCGTCTGCATCTATCTCCCAATCTGTCAACACTTGCATCCAGCCCAGTCAGGCTTCGCCTTCACAATCTTCCTCATCAGACAGGCTGTGTAATGCAGGTGGTCTTCTACTCAGACAGCTGTGCAAGGCCATGTGAGATGTTGCAACCCTCAGTGTGTCATGTCAGCGACCCTCAAACTGCCTTCATGTGTTCAGACTCCTTCTTATCTTGTGAGTGTCTTGAATACACCCCATCTGAGATCACACAGTCTGCTGTCCTGAGATGCTCTACAGCCTTTGTGCAGCTTCAATGATTCAATCTGTCCTTTCTACATGTGCAGATGCCTGTTCTTCATGAAGCAAGTCAGTCAGAAACCAGTCACACCGCATTTCACATCAGCATAGTCAGACAGAAGCCAGCTACACGTCTTTGTGAGGCATTTTCTTCATTGATCAGATAGTGATTGCAACAGCACTGTCAAACAGAGCCTGTCTGAATCCCCTCATTATGTCTTCAAAAAGATAAGCTTGTGTGATGTGACCTTGAGTCACAAGCATATGCAGTTCACCTTGTGTTTCTTGTATGTCAATTAATGCAGTGACCTCTGAAGGTGAGAATCACAATCAAAGAGCAGATTGATGATTTAGACAAACTGATCATGTCACCTCAGTGTTTAGCTGCAGTCAAGCAATCATAACATGAGTGAGTTTAAGCAGACAAGAAGTGAGCACACATAATGAGACTGAGAGTTTGAGCATGTCAGCAAGTGTTGAGAAGAAAAGAAAAGAATGAAAGAAGAACATGAATGAAGAGCAGAGAGTGTCTGCTCTTTTATAGTTGTTAAAAGCGGCGCCAGACCCGTGCACACACCTTGTCTGATGCAAAGAACGTTAAACCTGAGGGGGTTAACATCATGCAAGCTTTTATAAATTAAAAATCTTCATTTATTAGTCATTTCTTTATAAAAGTAAATTATTAATCATAATTCTTTAAAGTAAAAACTGAAATAAGATGTTTCTTCATAAATAAGTTGTTAAAGTTTATTATGTAGCTTATGATGATCATCAGTACATGATATAAGAATAGAAAATGATTAAAAGATAATAAAATGTATTAAGAAAATTAAAATTAAAATAAAATAAAGATATATATAAAACAGTAAGTACTTATTTATCTTATTGACTTATATTAAGCTATTAAATGATAATGCTCACTTTAAGTCACTGTTTGCTTATTTATCTGAAATAAGACACATATTGTCATAAGTTAAACTTATACTAAGAACTTGTGATCTAGTTGCTTATTAAGACTTTAAGAGTAAAGCACATTATCTTCTTACTTCTGTATGAAGCTTTTCTTTTCTTTTCATAATATTCTTCTTGTATTTAAAAATTATCAATTGAGTGTCAGTCACATTGCAAACTCATAACATTAAAATACTATTCTCATTTAAACCTGATCTACATTAAAGATCTTATTATACAATTGTTAAAATCAGTGCAGAATGAGTGCAGAAATCTCTATGACAAATGAAGTAAAGACTGTTGCTGAGAAGATTTGTTTTTAAGCACAAATACTTATAACAAAACTACACAGCATAAAGAGTTGTACAGAGAAGAACATGTGAAACATAAAGACTCATACAGATCTTCTTTACATCTTTATGATGAATTAAGACAATCTCACATTAACTACATCAGTAAATACAGCTATCTCAACATCAGCTGTTGCAACATTATCTTCTTCTCAAAAATCAGTCAATTGTATGAACAGTCTCATTTTAAAGCAGCTCATTGCAGCAATAAGTGTGAATCAGCACTTAAAACAGTGTCTCTTTGATTCACTCAAATTTGAAGAAAAAAGAGTGAAATTCAGATCTTGACTATAACAAATTGTTGTTAAATTGAATGTGAACATGTCAGACAACAATGTCAGTGTGCAATTCTAATACTTACACAGTCAGTTTGAAGAGTTGACTTTAAGTCAGATCACACCTTGAATTGTGACTTGTATTAAGTCAAACAAAGTTTTAAATCATACAATCATTGAGAAGCTGATCAATCAGCTTCAACATGTGTACAATGACTTAGAATCAAAGAAAAGAGCAACTTGTATCTTAAAAGCTTTAAAACAGAAAGAAAAATCATTTGCTAAACATCTGATCACCTTTAAACAAACACTGTTAAAAGCAGCAGACTTAAAATGAGATGATGCTGTTAAAAAAACATTTCTTAATAACAGTCTGAATATAACACTCATGTAAGCTTTGATTGTTATCTCAATCTCTGTGTCATATGATGAGTACATTATCTTGCTACAGCAAGTCAGTCACAACTTAAACTCAATTCAAAAGGCTGTTACTCAAGAGTGTCAAATGACAACTATTATCATCACACAACAGTCTCACATAAACAACATGAACTGAGAACTCACTGAGCACATCATTGTCACAGCTATAAAAATTAAAGAAAGATGCAAAACACAATGAGTGTCAGAGAAGAAAGTGACAAAATGTCATATAAAACAACTATGCATGCACTGTGAAAATAATGATCACTTTATTAAGAACTGCAAACTTCTGTCTGCTGTATGATCTCACATCATCAACATTGTTGTTGCTGAGACTGTGAAGAAAGTGACAAAAGAAGAGAAGAACTCAAAAAAAAGTAGCTTTTAGCAGAAGTTGCAGCTGAGAGTGTACAAAATGTGATAAAAGCTGAAAGAAGTTTAAGAAACAGATGAACAGTGCTCTCTTCACTATATCAACATTAATCAATAAGAAATCATATACACATACCTTATATAACACAGAGTGTCTGTTTTATGAAATAATTACTTCTCACTTTGCTAAAAATCACAATCTACAGCGCATGAAGATAAGATCTTGTATGATTACAGAGTTTGATGAATCTTCAAATTCATCAGTATATGAAGTAGCTGTTGTATAAATTGATATCAATGAACATCAGAAGTTAAGAACATTCTTTTATATTGTTTTTAAGTTAACATTCTATGATCTTATACTAAATCTATCATGAATGAAGCAGAACAAGATCATATTGAATGCAGACAGAGTTTTTTTTACAGTTGAATTTACAGAAACTATTGTACAAAACAGAAAAGCTTCTGCTAAAAGTGAGTTCAATCATGTTATGATGTCAGCTATGTTCTTTACAAATCTTGTACAGAAGAAAGAAGAGAAACAAAAAGAGATTGAGGTGTTCTCAGTCAGCATGATTGATATTGAAAAAGTCTTAACCTCACAGAAGAAGACTGACCTGAGAACTATACTCTCTGATCATTATTATGAGTTTTTAAATGTATTTGATTGTACAATGACTGAGAAATCGCCTTCTTTAAAAGAAGAAGACACAGATCACTGAATTGAACTAGAAGAAATAGATGAAAAAGAGTCAAAAGTACTCTGAGATTCTCTATACAACATGATGAGAGAGAAGCTACTAGTGTTGCACAAGACATTAACAGAACTTTTGAATAAGCAGTTCATATAAGTCAGTAACTCATTTGCTGCAATGTCTGTTTTGTTTGTACAGAAGTCAGAAGATGAACTTTGATTTTGTGTGAACTACTGTGATTTAAACTGAATCACTCAGAAGAATTGTTATCTTCTTTCATTGATATATAAGACTCTGTGAAACATCAGATGAGCTCAATGATACATTAAGTTAAATGTCATAGCAGCATTTCACAAGATTCAGATTGCTGCAGAGAACAAATGAAAGACAACATTTTATACAAGATATGAGTTATATAAATGAATGATGACTTCTTTTGAGTTAGTCAATGTCTCAAGCACATTTCAGAGATATATCAACTGAGTCTTGCAGAACTTTTTAAATAAGTTTTGTTCAGCCTATGTGAATGATATTTTTATTTTCACTGATAAGTCTTTGCATCAGCATTGAAATCATGTACAAAGAGTATTACTATGACTTTGAGAAGTTGACTTACAGATTGACATTGATAAATGTGAGTTTGAAGTCAAGTCAATCAAGTATCTAAAGTTCATTTTGAAAGTTGAAAAGAGCATACAAATGAACCCTCAGAAGATAAAGACAATTATGAACTGATAAGTCTTTAGATCAGTAAAGAGAGTACAGAGTTTCATAGACTTTTTAAACTTTTATTAAAAGTTCATTAAGAACTTTCCTAATCTGATTATGTCAATGATGACTCTCATATAAAAGAACACATCTTTTAAGTAAATTGAGAAAGCTGATCAAGATTTTCAGAAGCTAAAGACTATGTTCATTTCAGTGCTGATTTTAGTTCTGTTTAATCATACATGTACAACTGTGATGAAAACAGATTTCTCAGATTGATGCATAAATGAAACTCTGTTACAGTTAATGAACAATGTGTGAAGACTCTATGTTTACTATTCAAAGAATAATGCACCTGCAGAGTGCAATTATGAGATTTATGATAAAGAGATGCTGATCATCATACAATGCTTGAAAGAGTGAGATGCAGAGTTGAGAAGTGTGTCAAGTTTTCAGATTTGTACAGATCACAAAAATCTGAAATACTTTATGACAGTTAAAAAGCTTACAGAGCAACAAATGAGGTTGTCTTTAATACTGTTGCAATACAACTTCTTCATACTATACTTGCTGAGCAAGCAGAATGAAAGAGCAGATGCTTTATTGAGACAAAAGCAGAATGTGTCAATGAATCTCTCAGATGACAGAGTACAACATTGTATAATGCAGATAATACATTCTGAGATGATAAGTAAGCCTATACAGGTCATCTCAATGACAGTAGCAGACATATCAGTCTCTGTGCTCATACAAGATCAGAACTTGTTCAGTGAGATTATGAACCTCAAACAGATGTGAGTGAATGCTGAAGCAAAAGATGAGTCATATGATGAGCTTTGTCAGACAATTCATGAGAAACAAAGATCATTTTCTACTGTTTTAAAAGTGAGAGTATTCATAACAGAATGCTTCTTGAGTGATGAAGAAAAGGTACTCTTTCACAGAAGACACTGAGTGCTGTTCTCAGAACTTCTTTATACAGAACTGATTCAGTATACACATGACTCAACAATGACTGAACACTTAAAAAGAGATGTAACTGATGCTTTTTTATTATGACAGTTCTTTTAACCTGAGATGCTACAGAATGTTTGTACATTCTGTCAAAATTGTAACAAATGCTGTATAAACAACAGCTGAAAAGATCACTGACAAAGCTTCTTGAAGCCTTTACCTGTACTGAAGCAGATTTGACAGAAGATATTTATTGCTTTTATAGTAGATTCATCATCAAGTGAGAGTTGTATAAACCTTTTAATAATTACAGATTGTCTTAGCAAGAAGATAATACTTGAACTGTGCAAGAATATAACTGCAGAATGAGTGACTCAGACATTTGTATGACATTTTTATTGAGCTCATGAGCTTTTTATCACAATAGTCTCAGATTGAGACACTCAGTTTGTGAGCAGTTTATGAAAGAGAGTCTGTTAACTTTTAAAGATTGTATGAAGAATGTTCACAGCATATCACCTGAAAACTGACAGAGCAACTGAGCAGATGAATCAGAATGTTGAGCTGTACATTTGTATGTTCTTCAATTATAGTCAGAACAACTGAGCAAGTCTGCTTCTCATGACTGAGCTAGTTATAAACAATCATAACTCTGTCTTAACAGAGGTGAGTCTCTTCTTCTTGTTTTATAAGTATCACATGAAGTCTTTACAACTACTTGAGAAGTTAAAGCCTGTACAATCTGTGAAAAGTTCAGTACAAAAAGCTGATCAAATTGTACAGAAGATGAAAGAAGTCACAGAGTGAGCACAGATAACTATGACTGTCACTCAGCAGATACAGAAGAAAACATTAAATCAGAGAAGACAGCAGTCTTATGACTTTAAGAAAGAAGACAAGATTTGACTAAATTTAAAGAACATACATATGAATCATTTATGTAAGAAGTTTAATGTGAAGAATGTCAAGTACATCATTGTTAAGAAGATTAGCTCACATTTCTTCTGTTTGAACACACTGCTGAGTATTCATAATGTGTTTCACTCAGTCATGCTTCAGTCAGCAGTCATGAATGCTCTCTTTTCTCAGTGTACAACAGATCTGCAACCTTTGCTGTAAATAGTGAATGATGAAGAAGAATTTGAAATAAACAAGATTTTGAGAGAGAAGCTCATACAACAAAGAGAAGAATCTAAGAAGAAGTACTTAATAAAATGAGTTGACTATACTTAATCTACATAAGAATCAGCCTCAGCTCTGCAGAACACAGTGATGATGAACTGATGAAAGTTAATGTAACCTGAGGTTGCTAAATTTTAACTGTATGAGTTGACATCATCAGCCTACACCTAATTCAAATCATATGAAGTTCATGATTTAGTGTTGAGTTTATTTGATTTATTTCTATGCTAATTACTAATGATGCCTTCTTGATTTCACTGAAGCTACTTGTTCTGAGCATCACACAAAGATGAGGCATACAGCTCAGATGTCATACACAGCTCATATAACTAAACCTATACTAGAAGCAATGTAAGAAAAGAAAAAAAAGTCATATGTATCTAAAGGTTGAGGTCAATAACAACTGTCTCTGTCAGCAGTGAGATTGATGCAATTTGTCTCAACTTAGCAATGCACTCATTCTCATTAACACTGTTGTTGTTCTCATCATCTGAGATGACAATGAGCACATCATTATTGCATACAGAGTAGTGAGCAGTGTGATCATGTCACTTGCAGTTGCTGCAACACTCACTGAAATGTTCTGACATATGATAACATTTCAAAAAAAGCGTCATATTGTGTTTCTGACTGTCAGTACAATCAGCAGAAATCAACACACCTCAACTTTAAATCAGAATTGCATTAATGTACAACAGCTAATGAGTTCTCATCTGAGCTGATGTGATACAGTTCTGTATGAACAAAACATTGTCACTGAACAGAGTAAGAATGACCATTGTCTGAAAGAAGTAAGTGTATAAAGCAAGCTGCTGTTGATCAACTCAAAGAACAGAATTAACATTAATGTTTACAAGAACAAGAGCAGCAATGTAAGCATTGTACAAGATGAGAGCTCTACAAGTTGTCAGCTTTGAGACACATATTTGTATGACACTTACATGATGATGATTGTTGTTGTTGTTGTTGCTGCTGAGCTTGTCATACAAGAGTCAGTGCTGAAATGTATTAATCAAGAAAGATTTCACATACAAGAGATAAGAGTGAAGAAGTTGAAGAAAAAAGAAAAAGAGATTTGAGGTGAGAAGGTTATAACTCACTTCACTGACAGATAAACTGAAGTGAATTGTTGAAGAAAACCATGTGTCAGCAAGCAATAAAAAAATTTCATCTGTGAACCTTACTTGTACAAAGCAGACAAACACATGTTAACAGACATTGACAACTGTATGACAACCTTTTCAGATGCTTAAGGCACAACCTTAAAGAAAAAAAAAGAGATGATGTCATAAGTTAAACTCATACTAAGGTCTTATGATCTAATTGCTTACTAAGACTTTAAGACTAAAGCACATTATCTTCTTGCTTTTGTATGAAGCTTTTCTTTTTTCTTCATAGTATTCTTCTTGTATTTAGAAATTATCAATTGAGCATTGATCTCATTACAAACCTGTAACAGATGTTTACATAAATATTGCTATTGATGAGCTTACAGATAAGTCTCTTTCTTGTTAACTACTTTATTAACTGTATTATAGATAATTTTCTTTGTTGTTTTATCTGTTCAGCACAGTCTTAGACCTCTTTCTCTCTCTGTCACTGCTTTTTTGCTGTTGATGAAACCTTTTTGAAGGCTCATTTTGTGCAGTCACTTCTTCTTGCTGTCATCATTTATGTCAACAGACAAAATACACTTTTAGCCTGAGCAGTGATGAAGTTAAAGTCTCAAGAATTATGAGAATACTTTTTTTGACATTTGAGAAGAACTATACCAAAGGTCTCATCAGAGAAATGCATCTTAATGTTAGGTCATGACAAAGAATTGCTGAAGGCTGAAGAGATGCTTGAAAATCAGATGATTAAGGCATATTACTGTCATCATCTTAAAGAAAACTTTGTTATGAAGTTTAAATGTGAACTGACCTCTCTGTTTTAATCTGCTGCTTGTGCAAGAACTTCTTCAGCATTTGAAACAGTTATAAATAAAATCAAGAATGTGAAGATCTCTGCAGAGACATATTTAAAAGATATAGTAAGTTAGATCTTTATTCTTCTGCACAGTTAACTTTAGTTTATAGAATCAAAAGCTATAAACAACAGCCTTCTTTTCTGATCATCAATATGGTCACTTTATCAGTAATATTGTTGAGTCTTTAAACAAGACTTTAAAGCTAAATCAAGAGCTATTTATTGTGAACCTTCTTGACAGCATCTGACATCAAGTAATAAAGCAAAGAGAAAGTCATCTGACAGCAATAACTAAGTGTATAGAAGAGGGAACTCAATACACTATCTTTGTGACTATAAAGGTTCAAAAGAAACAGAAGTGAGCACAGAGTAACAGAGTAAGTTATCTTCTATCTATTAAGTAAATACTAATGATTCTATAGGTACAATTATTCTCTTTCTCAGAAGAACATGTCATACAGTCTGATAACAGCATTCATCTTGTCAATTTAACAGCAGACACTTGTATCTGCTATCAGTATCAAGTCAACAGCATTTTATGTGATCATGTCATGATCTGCATATTCACTCAAGGTTTGATCTTGAAGTCTTTTCTTTCTTGAGTTCTGTTCACTGAGATCTGAGCAGCAATCTTTGCTGTTGCTCTTTCTTCTGTCAACATTACTCATCTCAACTCAGTGACAGATGATTTATGCAACTCTTTAATCACTTAAGTGTCTCATGAATGACTGAAGAAGAAATGAATACAATGAGAAAATGTCTGAGCACCTTAAGAATTACAACAGAAGAACATGAGGTCAGTGATTGCATCAGCAGAGCATGACCTTCATCAGTGTGACATGTGTGATGAGTCAAACCACAATGTCATCACTTGTTAAAGGCCTCATCAGTAAAACAACAACAGTGAAGACAGAGAAGACAGTGATGACAATAAGGCAGTGACAACAGTGAGACAGTGAAATTTAAAGACAACAACATGAGTAGAGACAATGACATAGCAGCAGTGAGGTTAGCAATAGTCACAATATGTGTATAGAACATAGTATTCTTTATTTTACTTTGCAGAATAGAATATTCTTTATTTTACTTTGCAGGGTAAAATATTCTTTTATTTAGATTTGCAGAGTATTAGATCGGAAGAGCGT
>JAABUP010006976.1_pt1 | contig 15559 bp, 30 predicted proteins | sample 5559201 | NCBI WGS metagenome assembly JAABUP01 (sample SAMN10711887, study PRJNA513373) | rock metagenome | isolation source: Antarctica rocks | place: Antarctica
GCTTCTTGGATGAATACCATAATGCGTAATTTGATCTTTTCTCAGAGCACTCAGTGCCATTCCCATGCTGGACTTAGGGTTCAGGCCTGACAGGACCAAAGTTGCAACAAGGTAGTCACCACAATGTCTGGCGCCATGGACAGCAGGCGCACTCTTCTAATGATGTGGAATGCCTGCTGAATAACACGACTACATGCAGCCAGCGTCTCAAGGTGCACGCCATACAAGACCATGCTTTCACAGGTAGCATGTGTGCGAATGACTCAGGGTACCAAACAGCCTAATGTGTAGTCTGCCTGATGCTATCTGCCCTGGCCCATGGTCGACAGTGTCAAGGCAGCACAAGAGATTCAAGACATCTGTGCTGTTGCGCACTGTTCTGTGCTGATATGCATGCAAACTAGATGCCTCCACCCACCATCCTCCCCCTGCCCCTTGCCCTCCCACCACCCTGGAGCTGCTGATGCAGGTGATGTTTCTGATGAGGAGTCTGGGAAGTAGTGCACCAAAGGACTGACCTGTGAGCATGACGCCGAGGGCAGTGATGCCGGCAGAGGCGTGTAGCTGATGTGCAATGGGAAGAGCAAGTGCCATGGTCACGCTCCTGGGAATCATAGCTGCTGTCAGACCTGCGCGTGGCACATGGATGTGAATGTATGAAGTGTTGTGCGCAAGAAAACAGACCTGTTGGCTCAACATCCACATGTGTGGCTGAGAGGGAGCTTTTATAAGCATGCACCGATGATTCCTCAAATGAAGGAGGGAGTCTTGTTGCCAATGCGCATCTCCTGTTATCAACATCCCAAATTGCAACTTGTATCACAGGCATTCAACCTTTGTATCATTAACACAGTGGCATGATGTGGACACGGGCTGCAAACTGACTGAGTTTCCTGAGTTATGACAGAAATAAACATGCACATCAGTGGAGGAAAGCCTGCTAAGATCAGGACCTGCCAGTCTGCACAGGACAGCAGTGTTGATCATGCACAGCGAACACGCATGCACACTAATGAAGAAAAGGCTTCTCAGATCAAAGCCCAGCAGTCTGCAAAGAACAGCAGCCAATCACCAACAGAGAACACACATGCACAGTACCAGAGGACAGTACCAGAGGACAGTACCAGAGTACCAATCTGCAAAGGACAACAGCTGATCATGAATAGGGAATACACATGTAGCCTAACGGAGGAAGGCCTACTGGAATCAAGCCCTGCCAATCTGCAAAGAACAGCAGCCAATCACGAACAGGAAACACAGATACAAACTAGCAGGAGAAGGCCTACTGGCATCAAGGCCCGCCAGTCTGCAAAGGACAGCAGTGCCAAGCATGGACACCCCAGCAGAGACTACGCAGGAGCCCAGGATCTCAGGTGCATGCCGCACCATCAGACGCCGCTGGTCAAAAATCTTGAAAGCAAAGGATAAAATGATGACGCCCAGGAAGCTCATCAGGAAGTCGCCGGCGCCATACAGGCCAGCACCCTGCAGCACGTGGCAACATGAATTCCTTTTCTTACATTCTTTTTGTCGCATGCATTCTTTTTGTCGTGTTCATTTTGTTGCATTCTTTTTGTTGCATTTTCTTGGTCGCATGGTTGGACAGAGCACCTGTTGGGCATGCCTTTGTAAAGTTGGCAAGCTGTGTGGGGTGAGGGCAAGGCAATGCTACAAAGTTCATGCTAAAACAAGGTGCAGGATGTTGCTCTTGGATAGCTGCTGAAAGCAAGGTGACAAGCAGCAGCAGCAGCAGCAGCAGCAGCAGCAGCAGCAGCAGCAGCAAGTGCAAGTGACAAGCAGCAGCAGCAACAGGTGACAAGCAGCAGCAGCAGCAGCAGCAACAACAGGTGACAAGCAGCAGCAGCAGCAGCAGCAGCAGCAGCAGCAGCAGCAGCAGCAGCAGCAGCAGCGTAGGATGTCAGGTAGCTTTGCAGCATCTAGCAAGTAGCCCATGCAAGTTGCAAAACCATTCCCAGGAGTCACAGCATTGACCACCCAGCAGGTCAGAACAATAAAATGCAGCAAAGTCAATGACAACAGCATCATACCTTTGTCAGGTAGCTTTGCAATGTTTGCTGGTAGCCCATGCCTGTTGCCACACCAAAGACAGCAGCTCCAGCATTGATCACCAAGCAGGTCACAATGATGGGGTGCAGAATTCGATTGGCAGGTGCTGGAAGGAGGGAGCCTATCAGGGTGCCTTCTAGGGTGGCAGCTAGTAGGCAAGGGAAGGTCATGTAGATGGCCCAGCCGTGGTTGACGCATGCTAGAGCCACAGAGACTGCTGCTACCCCACCTGCGCAGAAGCTGCTTCTTCAGCTCAGAGGACTCAGACAGGTGTAGGGCTTAGAAAACTCAGATATGGGTAGGGCTCAGAGGACTCAAATTAGTGCAGCGCTCAGAGGACTCAAATGAGTGTAGGGCTCACAGGACTCAATTGAGTGCAGGGCTCACAGGACTCAGCTGACTGTACATCATCAGGTGACAACTCTAGCTGTTGCCATGGGCTACTTCAGATTCCTACTATTGAGCTGCAAAACCTTTGCAGGCTTCAGGCCTGCCAAGTTGATTGACACAGCAACACTTGTGTTTTACTTGGAAGACAGCCAAGAAGGTGATGGGCGCAAGAGAGAAATAAGCATTGTGGCATTTACTGCAGGTGGGTGCATGAAAAACACTCAAACAGAGTGTGAAGAAGCAGACTTGCTGAAGTACCTGTGAACTCATCTGTGTGGTAAGTACCTGAAGATAATCAAAGTAGGGCACAGCGTGGCCAGCAACAATGGGGAAAAACAATAAACTGGGCTGCATCAACAAAGGCAGCACATACCCCAGGTGATGAAGTGCATCCTGCCGAACGGGGGCAAGGCGGCAGCAGTGGGGGCGTCCAGCATCTCTGTCTGTACGTACTTGCGTACCAGGAATGCCACTTGGGCTGTGGAGAGCAGAGTGAGTGGCATGCCAATGGCAACCACACCAAACATCTTGGCCAGTGACGTGCCTGCATGGCATCCTTGCACTGGCCGGTGCACAGTATGGGACATGAACATACACATTACTGTGTTTTATTTCACTTGTTGCAGGTGTGGTTGATGTTGACGATATTTATAGAATGGGTGTTGTCACAATCCATCTCACTGTTGTTTTACTACTGTTCTTACTATGCTTGTTTCATCCCACCTGGGTACAGTGAGGTTGTCAATGCAGCTGCATGCATGTAAGAAGCAGAGTGTGAGGCAGGCATGTGCAACACCAAATGTCAGCAACAACTTTCATGATGTGCAAGCACATGGGAAACGCCATGGCGCCGAACATCTGACAAGACAGCAAGGCACAAATTTGAACAACCATCAGACAACCAGCCACATGCACAATGCCAAGCGACTGCGCAATCAACAAAGGCCTCTTGCGTCTCTTCAGCATACCTCTATGTTCAGTTATCAGTTCAGTGCCCTGAATGATCAAAATGTAACAGTGCAGGAAACTAGCCTCCTGACACGCTAGCACTGCGCCTTTTACCTCAGCTCTGCTGCATATAAACAGCAGTTGATTGACACTCTCTTAGTTGTAGCATGCTTTGTGTACAGACGCACCTTCAATGCCTTGAATGGTGAGAGGTAGGACAGCCAAAGCAGGCACATAAAAGGCGCCAAGCCACCGCTGAATCCACAGAATTGCCGGGTCAAACCACCTCACCAGTTTCTCAGCTTTTGCAGGGGATACCTTGACAATGATGGCCAGGGATGAAATGATAGTGAACATTCCTGTCACACGTGACAACGCTGCATTGCTCCATTGTTGTATTGGCTGACTGGGGATTGTAAACAAGAAAAACAACACGACAGCATGGATTTGCTTGGCTTTGGTTGTGAAAAAAAGAAGGCAAAAGCATGGGGGGCAGCAATCAAGACATAAGAGGCCTGCCTAGGTTGAACACAGTATCTCTGCAAGCCTGTCTGATCAGCAATGGCTTCCTGCTGCACAGGAGCAAGCATTTGCAATAGTTCTGTGTGCATGACTCCCACAATGGACGCTCCTCATGGCATATGCATGTCTGTCCCAATTGCACAAAGGCATAGCAAAGATTTATCAGGGCTTGCAGCAGTGACACAATGCAAAGATAGTTGATTACCTATCAGGGCACTAGGAAATTGTATATCCAGAGCATGTGTGAGCTTGCTGAGGCCGGTGTTCATGCCGTACAACAACAGGATGGCCAGTGAGAAGTGAGGCAGGGTGCCGGGCATCTCTTCCGGCTGCTCTTGTCCAGGCTCATCTTTGTGGTCTTTTTTCATCTCCATCTGCCTACAGAAACAGCAGCAGCAGCTCTTCTAAGGCAGATGCAGTCAGCCTTTTTGCATGCAGGTCTGCCACACTAGACACTGAGATTGTTGGAGGTTTTAGTTGTGACATCCACACATCAGAACGGCCCCAACAATATGACTGCCTGTGCAACCAGGGAGAGGTGGGATGCCCTGCTTTGTTTGACACATGCCCTTCGATGAGCCTGACAGGCTCACAGTATGTAACAAGGGATACTCAGCAATAGAGCAGGCAATGATGCCAGTGGAGGAGGCAAATCAGTAGCAGCTGTGGCCTGATGGCACTAGGCTAAACATGACAAGGCAGAGTAGATTCGGTGATCTGCAATGCAAATGGAAGGTGTTCATGCAAATGCTGGCAATTACCCTTTACTAGCAGGTGGCGCGTCAGCTTCAGCTTCTATGAACTCATCAGCCTACATGGTAAGCAGAGTTGTGACTATCGTGTCAGGAGCAGAGGCAGCCAGATACTTGAAGCTATTTAGCATCTTTGCAGTGCATTTTAGCAGACTGCAGGCAGCAGTGTGTCCGTTTGTTCATACCTACCAGTCTGTTGGTGGGCAATTCATCTCTCCGGGCTGCGTATAATTGCGTCCGTGGCGCCTGAATCAAGTTTCTGCCTGAATTTGCACTTACAACTGTCAGTGGTCTCCACAGGTGAGCTGACTGTTGTGTCTTATGCGACATGATCAATGCAACTGCGCCGCTTGCAGCCTTATCCTTCCACGAACCGGTCAGCAGCTTTCCAACGGAAGGTTGGTCACGGACAGGCGTGAGAAGGTCGTGCACAACTGGTCGGCATGTGCAGAGAGCACCGTACCAGCTTTGCCAGGTGTTAAACTGACGGTCACCGGGCAAGATGCGACAGTAGAATACGGTAAGGTTGCCGTGCAAGGGTGACGAGGTCCCTGAACGGGGCGACAGCGACAACTGATCTGTGTACACCCCTTGAACGGTAGTCGTGATTGGACCTGTGTACAGCGCGCAACCGAGGCAGTGCTTTGCCAGCTGCAGAAGCAGCCGCCTGGGGTAGCGAACGTTTCTGCAGACGGCAGCATTGCTTCCGAAACAGTTGACTTGATAGTGCACCCGAGCTGGATTGCGGAGGGAAAGGGGCCAAAGGCGTTTTGCAGGTCAAGTGTCTGCAAAAGGCCCTCTGATCATGCGTGAACGGTGTCGTAGCAAAACATTCACCAACAGCGTGCGGATTTCAGACCTGAAGCACTTGCAGTTGCACTTGGAGATAAGTTTGTATCACTACTTCGGGTCAGGGCAATGCAGGGCGCACTGACCAGCTTTCAAGTACAGGCCCACGTCACTAGGTGCCAGCAGCGACCTTGCTGCGGAAGTCTACGTCGTCAAGTGCCTTTCACGTCTCATCAAGCGCCAGCAGGTATGTCGACGTTGCACGTTCAAATGACTTAAATGTCCGCTCTGCGCTGATCAGCATGTTTCCTCTGCAGCTGAGTCAGTCCTGCACAGACACAGAGGAGGCAAAGAGCAGTGGCGTCAGCAATTTCTGCATAGACAACCCACCAGGAAGCTTCAGACCTGCTGCTCATCAGAAAGCGGTGACAGTCCCCCAGTATGTCTCGAGGCTTGAGACACAGCAGCTGTTGCCCTTTCACTGTCTTCTGCGGGAGACCTTTTGTATTCTGCTGGCATACACCGCTCAAATACTTTGTTGACACTTGCCCCACTTTGTTGCATGTCCTGTTCTTGAACAGCATGGAGAAATACGCAACATCATGTGTGTCATTTTTTTGCAGAAAAATACTGAGTTTGGCTACTCTCGCAAAGATGTGCTTATCATCGGTGTAAGCATTTTTGGAGGCGGATTTGCTATGTACTATGGCCTGCAAGCTGGAGGCTTATCACCAGGCATTGCTGGCAATTTCGTACAATTGTTTGTTGTACTTGGACTGTGTATTGGCTGGATTGGATCCTACATCTTCAGAGTTGCCAACAAGGTCAGCTGCGTTGTGTTGCCATCCATGACTGTACTGTCCTGTATTGAGCTGTGTCACATGGCATGATCAGCTCATGCTATGTGTCATTGAGCACACCATTGTAACTGAGCAAGCTAATGAGTCCAAGCAACCAGCTAGGGTAATGTTGACACAAAGAACTTCAAGTTGGCATGATGCAGGATATGACATACGTGAAGCAGCTTGAGAATTACGAGGAAGAAGTTATGGCTAAGAGGTTGGAAGAAATGCCTGAAAGTGAACGGGAAAAGTTGATGGCAAGTGTTGAGGCTGAGAAAGAGAGAAGACAAGCGCGGCAGCAGCAGTCAAAGTGAAATGCGTGTGTTGTAGTACGTCAAATTCCAGATTGCCTGCAGTTCAATACAGAGCCTCCTTGCTCAGGTGGTGGCTGCACATAATGGCTCTGTTCTGTGCTGATAGTGAGTCCTTCTTTTATAGCTCTGTATGCTATTGGACCAATTCTGAAACTCCGTCATGTTTGAGACTTGCAGCAGGTTTATGTGCCACAATCGTGCTAGTTATGTGAGGTGCCATAACACTGCTGGAGGGCATCTGCATTATGGCACAACCATTGGGTCTCTAGGGCTATACATGTAATCAGTAGGGAATTGGTGATTTTACAAGTTTATGGATGTTCATACCATATCAAATAATGTCAGCGAGGGGAATGGGTGACCTGACAGCTACAACTGTGCATGTGTATGAATGCATTGGCGGAGTCTTGTCCCATGCTTTGTCCTCCGCCAACTTTATCACAGCAAGTACGTTGGCACATGTGCACATCTGTTCAGTACCAAAACTGACTGTTGCAGCTTGACCTCGAACTGCCAGCCTCAAGAGGAAAGTTTCAAAACTGCGCCATTGTCACCAGATGAACCGTGCTATGCTGTGGTCAGGCCATTGGAATGATCTAAACAGGAAGATGTAGACTGTCGCTGCGTTTGTCAAAGCATAAGCTGCTATGATGAGCCTGAGCTGTGAAGCTGATGCCGGCTGCATATGGAGAACAACCATGGCAAACGGAATTGTGAAGTACCTGCAAAGAGACTCACATCAGGTGAATGTCAGCCTTGAAGGCAACCAGAGACAATACAGGCAGACATGTCGTGGCGTAGTGACAAATGTGTCTGTGCATGTGGCATGCTTCATGTTATGCATTCTGTGTAACACAATACTGTCATTTATGTTTCTGCCTTGCCATTGACAGCTTCAGGTCTGCTGAGGGTGTCAAGGTGCACACACTTCAGCAATATAGGACCATCATTGTTGATGCACAGATGCTGTGACCACTCAGGTTTCAGCCAAGTCTACAGCATGGACACCAAGCACTGTCTTTGTACACAACACATGCAAAGTGCAAGAAATTACCTGAATTCAATCAGCCAGGCAGGCACAAGAGTTACTACCGTGCACAAGGTCATCAGGAGGGCACATGACTTGGACTGCTGTGCCGTTACACTGTTCCATATGCTCCAGCCAGAATGTACATACAGAGGTATTAGTGCATATCTGGCCGCTGGAGACCTTGCAAAGATGTCTTTCCAGATGTAGAAGGTGTAGTGCCTGCAAGCAGCCACATTGGGGTTTCAGATATGCAGAGCAACTGTCGGGCCACAAGCAGCTTTTCTTGTAATTCCGGCACTTGCAATAAAGACAGCATGGATGATGCACAATGCGTGCACCAGCACGGCTCAAGAGTCAAGTGAAAGAATGAACAAATGCTGAGTGAGTGAGTGAGTGAGTGAGTGAGTGAGTGAGTGAGTGAGTTAGTTATTTATTGGATGAGTCAATGATTGGATTGAACGAACGAAACAAAACATGAGAGAATGCATGATTCACTGCATGCATGCATGAAGGAGGCAGGCAGGGTATGAAGGCAAATGAGACAGGTCACTGCAAAGTTGCGTCTCACACACGTGGTGTACAGCCTGTATTCTGCTTTACGTCATGTGTATTCATGTCGCTGCTCATGAGAACACAGGAAGGTTCATGGTAAATTACCTGTTATCAGCAACAAGATACGGATGGACCATTGTGAACTTGATGACAAGCAGACCTAGAATGGCAGTAACGCTCAACAGCTTCGCACTGGTCTGGAGTGGCTGCCTGTGTAGGGCCTGTTGCAGACTCATCAGAGCTTCACTTAACCTGCACAACACTAAACACACTCAGACCAGTCTTGACCAATGCAAGCCTCATCAGCAACTAAGATTGCATGTCTGCGTGGACAGTGTGCGTCTGTCCTGTACATACCTCTCACTATTTGAGACAGCCTTTGTTCTGGCATGCTTTCAATGCAGGCCAAGCTGTCACAACAGCAAATAGTTTGTGCAGTGTGAGAAAGATTGGGAACAATTTAGCTATGCAGACTCAGCTGCAGCTTGTGAGAGACCAGTAGCACAACTAAGTCCTCAATCACACGTCTGTGTCAAGGCTTATGTCAACTTTGCACCAGCCATAGTGAACAAATCGCATCAGAAGCGACCATGACCAACCTGCTGCTAACTACATGAGTTGCTGTTTTGCACATGCTGTGTTGTTGGCATCCTGAAGCTGCATTGTTGGTATCACAGCTGCCACACACAGGATTGATAGAGGACCTGCCTGCTGATCAACCCCTGTTCAGAGACAAGGGCAGGCCAAGAGGCTCACCTGGCAGGGCTGAAATGAAAGCTCGCCAGGGCTACGGCAGTGAACAGCACAAAGTACAGCGGCTGCATGAGGTGCTTCACAGGTGTGTGTGCTGTCTTGTCCCCAAGCACAATGCCCCCATTCCACACCACAAAGGCAGCAAAGATCAGGGGCACAAGGATCAATGCCCAAAGGTCTGCCAGCAGAACATACTTCAGACGCCAGGCTCTTTCAACGGCAAACAGGAGCTGCTGTGGTAGCGCTTCTGGGATTGGCTTGTCTGACTTGGCTTTGAGGCAGCGCTTCAACACCGACATCTGCAGACTCACACTGCAAGGCTGCAAACTGGAGAATGAACTCATACCATGCCCTTTTGAAGGAATACAATAAATGCACCAAGAGTGCCTCAGTATTTGCTGGTAAGCCGCATTCAAATCAATGCTTGGGTACTGACCATGCACAGCAGCAGCTGGACAGACCAAGGTGATGCATGCATGACGCTGACATTGCATGGGCCGACCGATGTCATAAGCCTGAACGTAAAGGCTGGCATCAGCCACGCCATGCAATGTCAGCATCATGCATGCATCACCTTGATCTGTCCAAGGCCCTGAAGCAGGTGTCAGCCCATCTTCAACAGATGTCTCAGGCTGATGCTAGTCTGCATTGTGTGTGGCAGCATGTGGATGGCATGATACTTACTACATTGTGCCAGGCAGATCTGCGTATTGTCACATCAAGTACGCTGTTGGGTACTGCTGAATGTCACGTAAAATAAAGTATTCTTTGATCAAAACAAGCAGGAATTGCTTGCATGATCAGGAGAGGGAAGCAGGCCTACCCCTATGATGAAGCACACCCATACAGCATTTGTCTGCCTGAACAGCACAGCCCAGCCTGCTAGTAATGCGCTGACCTTGTATCTGAGTTTTAAGCAGGCCTGCAAGACAGACACCACCAGTGTAGAAAAGAAAACCAAGGAAAAGGCTACGCCTTTTTACGTCAATTCAATGAGAAGCGAAGTATTATAAAGGGCACACCAGTGTATTGTGGCATCTCCCAACAAGACTTATCACTGTACAGTCATATGACTACCAATCGAATAAACAACACAGGTGCTCTTGTCAATGAGGTGGCGAGAGATTTGTACAGTCCTGTATGCCTATATGCTATACTAAGGCATGCAGATCCATCGGAGCACTGCACTAAATAAAAGCCACAAAAAAGTTGACGCTCTGGTCATAGCTAAATAGTTTGTAAGTGAAAAATTCATTATAGCTTGCAGTAGAACGCAGATATTGCAAGCAAGTTGCCATTGCCTATGCATGTTGTTGGCTGTAAGGGCACGCCTGCAGGCAGAAGGGACTCACCAAATACGAAGCCATGACAAACGTGAGGGAGCCCACATCTGTGTAGTACAGGAAGTGGAAAAAGAAATGTAAAGGGAACAGCACCAGTAGCCAGGCCTGCAAGATCAGGCTGTTTCTGCACAAGCTTGTAGACTATCAATGCGATGTGCTTTCCAAGTGTCAAGCTCAGATGTTCTGGTGCAACAGCCAGAGCAGCGCACAGGATTCATCACTGTGGATGTCCCATTGAGCAGGCTTTATACTGTGATTGAACACTGTCAAGCTTCGTTGAACAGCATGCCAACACTAAATCAAAACGTCCATGTGCTGCATATGGCTCAGAGTTAGGTTGTCATGCTACTGCTGATGCATAGGCCAGTGACTCACGACACAGATGATGTCATGCCAAGCAAGAGATCTAATGCAACCATGCGTTGGAAGAATGCTCGCGCCTGCTTACCATCTCAGTGGAGACAGCAGAGGAAGCCGCTGGATGAAGTAGCTGGTATACATTCCGCAAGAGAACGAAGCAAATCACCCCAAGCACCAAATTGCAGCTTCTCAGCAGTGTTGTGTTGCAGCCCTGAACCTGTGCACAGAAATGCAAACACATGCTGGGACTCTAACAAGCTAAGGCACTTTGGTTGCAGATTTTGCCACAAACTAGTAGCGGCATATGACATATGATGTAGCTGATTTTTGATTGAGCTGTGGACAGTGCGTTGATTGCAAGCATGCAGCTGCGACAAGACCAATGCAAGGTGAGCACGATGTTGCATTGTGCCGTGCTGACTGTGGCTATAAAGTGTACCAGTGGCAAGTATTGATCAGGCAGACACACACTGCCCAATAGCTGAAGTGTGCGAGCGTGAGCAGTGCCAATAATGTACAGTCCTGGGAATGTAGTGATCTTTGTATCCCACCGGCGGAACAAGCCTGAACAATACCTTTGCGTTTGTGGAACGTGAAACGGTTCATCCTGCATCAGGGGTATGGCATGTGCTTTGCAATAGCAGTGTCAGGTTGTAAGTAAGAAAGGCGATGACAATACTTACCTCACCATGTACGGCTCAGGAGCGTGCGTGTGAAACATCCACGCAAAAGCGAGTAAAAGGGGAAATAGCACAGTACATGAGGCTGGCAAGCCACTCATTGTGCTGATCGTCACGTCACGTACAATGCCATGTATCAAGTGGTCGTGATTGCGTCTCAGAAAGGCGCAGAGAACTCTTGTGTTCTAGACATTCCGCAGTCGCGATCACCGCTCGCAACTAAAAGAAATGGGGAACTGGGGAACAGACTGGGGAATACAAAATGCACTGACATATCGGGTACACAGAGAAGATGAAGTGTGCACCTGGTCGCAAGATTTATACATTTTTGAAAGTCGCTAAACATTGCCTGTCGAGACTTGGCTTGCACATCCTCTCACGACAAGGAATGTGACCGCTCGTGGGACCCAGGTCACAAGACTATATAAGAATTCCACAGATGCATGTTCAAGTACATACAAACATGTTTAGCTGCAGCGTCTTGGCGACCAGCACATTAAACGCTCTCATGATCATGCATGCATGGTAAGTCGCATTGGGAATCAGCATTGGTGACATCGATGTCAATCAATTGCCAGCATCTAGATGCGATCTGGCTGCTGTAAGTGAGGAAGGCTCCGCCCGAATCTGCGATAAGATACGCGATTGCGCAACAGTCGCAAGGCGATGACAATTTTCCACCAGCATGCAGCTGCCTTTGCAAGGGCGAATGGCGCACGTGGAGAGCTGCACGTGCTGATAAGGCATGAGATTGCAGTGCGGATCCTGGGAGATCCTGTTTCGCGTGATTGCGGAAGCTCGACGTGCATAAATCTTGACCTATCCTCTGCAGGTACTCAAGCATTCGCAATTAAGCAATTCTTTCTGTTGCATCTCTAGTTCGCCTTTGAGCCTGTCAGTCTCAAGCAAACATGGCCTACGCGTTGGCCGATCGTGTCACTTGCAAGAGTGCAACCTGCTCCACAAAGAGTCTTCTGAGACCAAGCTCTCGCGTCGCCACGATCACGCGAAGCCCTGTTGAGGCTCGTCGCACTGTGCGCCAAGGGGCTAGCAGTCGTGATGGACCAAACTGGGTGCTTGATGAACCAAAGCGGCTGTGGGAGATCGGCAGCCGATACTGGTAAGCCAATTTTCAACTTCGCTTGCGCGTTCTGCCGTCAGCGAGACTGAGCCCTTCAGAGCAATGTCATTGCATACGCTCGATACTGTGCAGCTCGCTTGCATCACTCGCACTTTCACGTTCCTTCGATCAGCATGCTCTCTCTTGCACGACTGGCGCATCGGACATTGGACAGCGGCTAGATGTTTTCTTTCTGTCTCTAGGCTACCGTTCAACAACTTCGAGCCTCCCGAGTACTTGGACGGCAGCTTGCGTAAGTGTTTGCTTGGCTAAGTCTCGCCGTAACGTTTCCTTCGCGCCAGTTTGTTGTCCTTCGCGCCACTTCGTCACCCGTTTCTTTTGCAATATTGCTGCAGCCGGTGACCGGGGCTTCGACCCTTTGAGGCTAGGAGCAACATGGGGAAATCCTCCCGATGAGTCTGACTCTTCTCAGAGCCGCATCGGCTGGCTGGTAGGCTGCTGATTTTGCTGCAAGTGTTTAAGCCGTGTCGTACAGCGCGTTGAAGTGATGCATGCTGCAGCTGGAGGGTGAGTTGTACAACGGCCGTGTGGCAATGCTGGCTGTGGTCGGTATCCTGACTGTGGAAGCCCTGGGCCGTGGTCCCTGGTGGCAGGCATACAACACAGTAAGCTTCTCAAATCTGCATGTCAGCAAGTAGTGCAGTCCATTTGCTGGTGATCCTGCTTCTGATCTCAGCAATCACTTTGGCTGCAGCAACATTATCACTGTGTGCTTCTGTACTGAATGATGAGATTATTGCCTGCAGAGCAGCTGGCCTGCTGGTCAGTATGCAGCAGTAGTGGTGGCAGTGCATTTGGCCTTTGCTCTTCTGGAGAAGCAGCGCCTTGAAAACTTTGAAGAGAAGGGTGAGGTGAGCTACGTCATATTGTACTGCATGACAAGGTAGCAAAGTGCTCGCACTGCAGCCTCACAATTAGACTTGCACAGCAGTTCTCATACGTACACACATGTGTCCATGCCAGCATTGCATGCTGGTTTGCAATGGTGTAGCAGGCACATGGCCTCTCTATATTTGCTTGTGTTGCGCGAGGTATATGTACAGCTGTGTGCATTTTGCTGTAACAATCAAATGTGCACATGTGCAATCATGCTTGACTACCATAGTCAAGGTGTGTATCAAGTGCTGACACATGTTATGCTTGCAGGCTGGTCACTTTGGACAGGCTCCCTTCGACCCTGCTGGCTTGACAGATGACTACAAGCGCCAGGCTGAGGTACACTGTGCTGCTCTCACATGGCAATCACACGGGCATAGCATCAAGTGGTGCTGGTGCTTTCTCTGTCTGCGCATCAGTATGTCGTCGGGCTGATGCTTTGGTCTGCCAGTCAGCACCAGGCATGCTTTGGTCGGGCAGATGACTGAATGTCTAGATCAGATGCAAACGAACAAGGAGTTATCTCTGACTGTCTTTGGCTGTCCATCAAGGCATACGTCCCCCTTTGCCGCTGCATTTACTAGGCTCGACACAAAAGCGTTGGCTCATGCTGAGGGTCCATGCATCTGTCCGTTTCTGCATACACCTGCCTATAGTCTCGTGTCTGCCAATTTGTTGCACCCCAAGGAGCGCTTGTTCAGGCCACAACATGGTTTGACATCAGAAACCTATGCACAGCATTCTACCTGGGGCACAGTACGAATCACCAGAAATTCAGCAGAACATTCTATTGCTGCAGGTGCGCAATGCCCGGCTGGGAATGCTGGCAGTTGGAGGCTTTGCAGTGCAGGCCTGGGTGACCGGCAAGGGACCCATCCAGAACGCAATCGACCACCTGAAAGACCCCTTCGGCCAGAACAGTGAGTTGGCTTCTGTCATGCCTTTTGTGTCCACCCAAATGTGTGAGGGTGACTCGTGTCACCAAATGCTGGCTGCTAGTACCATTCATACCTTTGTGCTATACAACTGAGCTCTTCAGTGCTTATAGTGCTGCATCATGCTGTTGGCATTGCTGGCCTGGATGCATGATGGACCAAGTCATTTTAGAGGTGGGGCGTTGGATAGTGTGTGTCTACCATGAGCTTGGTCTTGTTGCTGGATAGCAGTAAAATGTGAGCTGAGCGGCTATACCAAAGCTTATGTGAGCCTTGTGTGATCCGTTTGTTGAGGTGACCCACATGTGATGCTTGGAAGATGTGACTCACATGTGCGTCTGTTGGGTGCAGTCTTCACCCAGGGGGAGAAGGGGCTGCAGGTCACTGGCATCTTCTTGGTGTTTGCTGTTGGCTTGCACCTGATTGAGGCTGTGCGCAACTCTGCTCAGAAGAAGAGCAACGGCAAGAGCAGCCGCGGCAGCCTTGCCTGATGAGGCTTTGTGGTAGAGAGGCTGTTGGTGTATAACCAGTGGCTGCAAGGTGTAATCAATGGTGTCAGAATACTCTAGTGTTATGGCAGCAATGATGATGACTCAGTCAGGACGCAGTTTCAAGTCAATAATGATGTATCAATAGAGCACTGCCGCAGGTTTTGATTTTGCTAAAAATGCCCAAGTGTGTGTACACCATGCAAACAGTAGGGAGACCAGAGTGCAAGCAGTCTAGTGCAAACAGTAAAGTGCAGCGATTTTGATCAGTAGCTGTGTTGGATTTTGAGCTATCAGTGAAAAGCGGAGTGAAAGTATGTGAGTACAGTGTCTAAAGCCCAATTCTGAATGCTGCTCAGCTTCAAGTGTCTGTTCAGATCAACCCTGAAAATTTGCCCTGTTGTGTAACAATTTCAAGACAGTTTTAGTTGACAGATGCTGGCTATGCCCTTGCAGTTATTGCGGAACAATCTTGTCCATCTGCTGAAACTCGACAGCTAAGCTGGCAAGCCAAGCTGGGCAATGATGCATACCAAAGTATATGCCTGCAAAAGATCTTGTGTATCTGAGATCCAATCTATCAAGGAAAAGATCTTTTGCGCACTGACTGCTCAAAAGCTCCATGCAGCGCTGCTCTGCTCAACAGCTGGCTTACCATGCAACAGCCTGCATGCGAGGGTACAGAGCACACAGTGAAGCTGAAGACGTTGCAAGCGCTCATGCATGACACATGCCCTGCATGGGCGCGTACTCAAGGTCTTGCAGTCCCTCGAACTT
>JAABUP010006977.1_pt1 | contig 15559 bp, 18 predicted proteins | sample 5559201 | NCBI WGS metagenome assembly JAABUP01 (sample SAMN10711887, study PRJNA513373) | rock metagenome | isolation source: Antarctica rocks | place: Antarctica
TAATTCAGTAGACAATTCGCTAAGCTCGGTGGACAAATCCAAGCTACACCGAACTGTTAGTACTAACATAGTTTACCGAACACATAAGATACATATGCAAAATCTTAATCTCAGTCTCTATCATAATGATGACAGTCAGTCACCTTAATTTCTAACTGAAATAAGTCTCTTATATTGTAGAATTAATAGAATGTTAATTTTAGTGTCAGTTTTCTGACTCTGACAGTATTTATGTTATTTAGTACTAACATAAGTACTTCAGTTCATAGCAATGTTAATATTAACATTAATACTAAGCTGAGTTCTCTCTGTGCTCTGTTTTTCTTAATTCATTTAACAGCAGATTACTATTCTTAGTACTAAGGAAATTTACATATATCTTATGTATACTAGACAGAATAAATCTCGGTGGATAGAAGATTTGAGTCCCGACACACCCTGTTTTCTAACCACCGAGCTTCCGGTTTTATCCACCGACCTATAAGCTCGTAGTTTATATTCTGGCCTCGTATACAAGCTACGGTGACTTTTCTCCCACACGTCAATATTAGCGCTTCGGCTACTGGCGTCTGCGGACCGGTCAAGAAAGCTTGTTTTCGACTGTGGGGAATCCATATCCATATTTGCCCATCATCTTTAGGCCGTAGTCTTCCTAGGTATCTCGATTTACACGAACCATGGCTCCAGAAGCTCGGATAGAAGGTGGTCAAAGGCGAAAATCCACAGTCGCGAAACTTGCTGGAAAATTTCGACGAGGGAGTGCAATCTCTCCCGAGACTGAACAGCTAGATGCAAGTGGTGGAGGAAGAAAGAGCAGTGCCGCTTTTTTAGACCGGAGAAGATCAAGTATCGCATCTTCATCGAGTAGTGGTCCGGTGAAGTTAGGGTTGCCATTGAGAGTCACGAAGTCAGGGTCAGAGAAACCTAAAGACGAAGATGAATCCAGCCAACCTTCTGTACCGTGAGCACCCCCGAGTTTGGTGAAGGATTTGGCAAGAAGCTGATTGAGAAGAAGGAACAAAGTCGTAGCACTGTTCTTCGCTCTGCCGAACGAGCTCCAGATCCACATCCTGCGTGAGCTTACCTTTGGCGACATCCTCTCTCTACGCCTCAGCAATTCCTCCTTCTATCATCTAATAAATCAGAACGAGTCGCCCATAATACGCCGTTGCATTAAGCACGACGCACACTCACTCTCCCTAGATCTTTGGCCACCTCCACAACCACCCAAGCCAGCAACTATCTTCTACCTCCGGGGTTTGACGCACCGCAGCCTCATAGCCTGGGATCTTGCAACCCACATCGCAGACTTTATCATGATAAAGATCTGTCGCCGAACAACCACCAGTCAACAAGAAGGTTTCAACCCTCAACATGTTCGGATCAGATCTAGGGCCCAGCCCCTAATCCTTACTCTCTACCATTTCTTTGAATCCTACCGCAACATTCTACTAGTGCCCATCATGAACGAAGCACGAGTCTCCTCGAATAGTACACCCCTGTACGAACCACCGCAGGTCAGTCTCGGTGGTGCCCACAGCCCCTGTGATTTCCTCAACGCCGAGAAAAGGATCATTGACGGCTACGATTCCAAGCAATTACTGCAAGTACATCAGATGTACAAGCTCCTCCTTGCCGCTTTCGTACGCAAGCTACGGCCTCCGTCATACGCCGGCCGATTTGAACGCTCGCTACGAGGCTGGAGCAAGACACCGGCATCGCAGGACGACATCGTCAAAGTCCTCGTCCTAGGTGGTATTAGAGAAGTGAAGCGAATCATCGAGATCAAGACCTATGCGGCGAGGAGGAAGTCCCTAGACGAATTCATCGAGGGGCTCAAGCTGCCCAAAGATGATAGAGAGGGTGGCGATCGCGTTACCATAGTGACTGAGCCGCCAATTGCATTCTCTGCCAATTCGACGCTGGTGGCGAACTCGGTCGAGGGCTTTGTTACGGCTTTCCTCAACGAGGAGATGATTGGAAGGATCGCACCTTTGTTACCGGAGCTGCGGCATATCTGGAGCAATACAGCGGAAGCAACGCTCCTGGATAAGGGTGTTATTCGTAGCGTACATGAGATTCCCACTATGCGGGAGTTTATTGAGTCATTGATGAGGGATGAAGATAGTGGTGGTAGGAACGATGAATTGCATGATGGGGTATACGAAGATACTAGTGATGGCGAAGAAGAGAGGATCGGAATTGAGGGACTGGCGCTGAGTTGAAACCAGGGAATCAACGGGATGATTTGAAAGTGCACGTCTTGAGCCTGGATATCTGTGTGATTGCAGAAAGAGCTCCATTCAACTATGTCCATGTCCATGGAGCCTTTGTTACATCACGACAAGGGTTGAAGACAATACGAAGGCATGCGAACAGGAGATCAACAATTCAGTCATTCTCTACGAATCGATGGTCGTGCTCATCCAAGCCTGACAATCCTCAACTCCAAGACCACAAGACCATCACCCACGATCTCAACCGCACACTTCTAGCAGCAAGCTTTCCAAGCGCTTACTATTCCCTCTCCAGAGCCGCTGAAACCAAACCTCAAACAACACCTCTCGAATCTCCACTGCGCTGGCAATACGTGCTCAATCTCTGAGCGAGAAAGGTCGCCATTGTACCTACCGTAGTATTCCCAACTGCGTACTACCGAGCATCCCAAAGCCCGATAATCGTGCACCGTATGATCTATACCTGCATTATCAGGTCCACATGTATCAGTAGGATCGAGGTATCCAGCTACAAGCACGTCCGGGCTAATAGGAAAGGTCTTGTATCAGGTGGTGGAGCAAGCTGGGACCTTTTTCACCGGAGGGTAGTATTGAGTGGACAGTGGATGTGCAGAGGCTCTGACTGGGTGTAGACTATGGTAGGTTTCCGCAGGTACGGGCCTGTGGTCGTGGCAAGGGCACGTGTGGGTTTGAGAAACGGGGGAAATATGGAAGGGGCCGTACAGCCTTCGACGTCAGAGCTTTGGTAGTATGATGTGTTTCTATCTTAGAAAGCTTTTGAGCGCCTTCTATGAGCTGCGATATTCCTTTGCAACGCCAAGCTATCACCTACCTACATTTCCAGAAGAGATTGAACAGACGTATTGTCGCCCCGTAAACGCGCTGGACCGTCTATGCAGGCTGCTCGTATGCTCTTTTGATCATTCTTGCGAACTCTGCTAAACAGTCAGCCCACTGTGTCTACACTTGGCACACCCTAAGAACGACTTACGATTGAACTGCACATTCTCCCTAACAACCGTACCCTTCGCCTCATTCTCCTTATTAACCGGCACCCTCACCACGCCCTTAATGCCCTCCGTCTCATCGATTCCCCACCCACACACCTCACCCACAAACCTCTCAAACTCCGCCCCGCCAAGCGCCAACCACCCCTCCAACACACCCCTCTCCACCTCCCTGCACGTCTGACTCACACTCACCGCGATCCTCACACGCATCAGTTCCTCGAACCCACTCACGTCCGCGATCAGGTCCGCGTACAGGTCGTCGCTGTCGAGGGTGGTCCAGAAGCCTTTGTAGTCCGCGCCCGAGAGGAGCGTGTTGAGCGTTGCTAGTTTCTGGACGGCTTCGGAGAGGGGCGCGTCGCCGGCGGCGGGGGAGGAGAGGGACGTGGATGTCGGGGAGAGGATGTGCGGGGGGAGGAGGTGCAGGCAGAGACTGAAGTCCGGGGAGGGGAAGACGGTGAGGGCTTTGACGAGGATGTTGGTTGTTGTTTCGTCGCGGGTGAGGTGCGGGTTGAATTGGTATCTGGAGGGTTCGCGGAGTGGGTTAGCTTGAGGTGTTCTTGATTGAGCGAGGTGGGTTGTAGAGAGGGTGGAGAGTGGAGGGGGTTCAGATAGAGCTAATAAACTTTGCTTCAGAGGGCTGGGACTGATTCAAGGTCCGCTTGCCCGTCAGGTAATAGGAAACATTGTAATCCGTCATCATGTGATATATCTTCGGATTGGGGATCTTGTTCGAGCGCGAGAGGGCAGACTCACAGCTTCAATAGAGCTAGATTGGCATAGCAGTCGTATGTCCGATCCTCGCATTGCTGCGTGACATAATCTTGGAACACCGCGGTCGTTTCGGGATTGTATCTATCGAGACCATTCAGGATTGCATCAATATGTTCTGGCCGATCCGGCGCATAGTCGAAGGGGACGCCCATGGTAACTGTGCGCTCGTTGATATTGGCCAGATCTTTGAGGTTATTCAAAATTAAAAGTTGCGCACAGCTGAACCTAAGCGAGAGGGAAAGAGTTCCCGAGGCTCCTCGTCGCTCAGCGACGACGAGGCTCACTTGTTTAACGACAGGTTACAGATACATACATGTATCATTGCAACAGAAACACACCGAGAGTGCACAGCTGCTTGAATTGGATGATGTGTTTTCCAAGCTACCAGTGGCCATAATAATGCTCGTCCAAACACCCTTGCCGTGATGCAGCCTACGTTTACCCAAACGCCAATTGCTCATAGAGATAATGATGGACGAGAATGCTACTCAGTGACCAATGCTTCTTCTCGATTGCGCCGAACTTGCTGCAGCTTTTTCGCCAGGGTCGCACGTAGCTTCTTGTTAACGGACCACTCCACTTGCATCTTTTTCATCCTTAGGCCTGCTACAACCATATACACAACAGATCGCAGGCTAGTCTTCTTCTGACGGTTTTTCAGTTTGGGTTTAATTCCCATTTCTGCGAGTATCTGTAAATCCGCAGTGTTGCTGATTTACTCGTCAGTATACCTACGGAGATTGGAAGACAATCAAAGACATACCAAGCATTATACATCTCAATCTGCTTCAGGAAGTACTTCTTCTGGTAGGCCAGGTTTAGTCTGAATTCTTCTTCCCGGAAACACTTCGCACGCAAATACTGGATCTGCTTCACTAGTCCTTTAAGCTCAAGTTGATGTCTTTTCTCCTTCTCTTGGATCTCTTCCTCAAGCCGTCCCAGCTCTGTGGAGTTGCCCGGATGCAGACTGCTGATCGACATGTTGGGGAATCGCACGCGATGGTTCATGGCCTTGCGCTCTTCTTCCCACACTTGCTGCTGGCGTGCCATGTCATCCACGGCGCGCTCATAGCGGCGTTGGAGGGTTTCGAGTTCGGCAGTTGCAGCATTGGCTCTCTGCGTTTGTTGGCCACGCTCTTCGCGGACTCGCTTGAGCTGGGTGCGAAGCTCTTTCTCTCTAGAAGCAAACGACTGGATCTTGGCATCTCGCGCAGACATTTGCATTTGAAGGTCTTCGACTTCAAGCTTGGCGTCTTTCAGCATCTCGTGAAGGTCCTTACGCTCTTCAGCGATTGTACGATCTCCCTGGTCTAATCGTGCGTTGTGAAGATCTTTCTCAAGACGTTGAATCTTTGTACGCAACCGGCCAATGTTCTGCTCCGCAGAGGTGTTCTTGGCGAGCTGTTCCTCTTGCTGGAGACGACAGTCCGCAATTTCTTGTTCCAAGACTTCGCCGTCATGATCGAATGCATCAGCCCTTGCCCGCGACTCGCGCTCCACAGCGGCGACCTTGCGTTGAGCTTCCCGCTCTACCTCTTTAGCTTTTGAGCGAAGATCTTTCATCTGGTGATGAGCTTCAGCAAGCTGTCGTCTGACTTCGATAACCTCACTTTTGCGAGCAGAGCCACCTATAGATGACCTGGGCGAGTCGACCACAAGTTTTGTGATCTCGGCTTCGTGAAGTTGTCGTTCGATATCTGCGATGTTGTGCTTCAAATCGCGAACTGTCTCCTTGTGAGAGGCCTCACGCTGTAAATAATCCGTCTCCTTCTTACGTGCCGCGGAAAGGTCTCTTCGGATCGTGGATAGTTCAACTGCGGCATCATCGCCAACGTTGTCCGACTGTAGATGATTCTCGAGCTCTTCCACATGAAGCTCAAGACGCTGCACCTTTTGCTTCGCGGAGTTGAGCTCTCGGTCTCTCCCGTCAGATAAGACTGCCAGTCTCTTGCGCAGATCAGCTACTTCCGTGCTGAGGCGTCCTTCCTCTGAGCCTGCCCGCTCGATCTCAGCTTCCAAACCCTTCTCTATGGCTTCATTTTTCTCGATCAAGCCTTTCCGCTCATCCCGCAATCTAACAGCGTCGCTTTCTAGTCTGAGCTTGGCTTTGCGCAAGTCAATCTTCTCTTGGTCATATCTGAACCTCTCGTCCACCTGGCCTTGCATCTGATTGAGCAGAATTTTCATCTCGTCTCTCTCAGCCTCGATTTCGGCAGCTGAAGCTCGCAAAGTTTGCAGCTCCATGTTCTTATTTGCGAGCTCATCCTGGAATTTCTGTTTCTCGGTCTTGACCTTTTGCAGCTGCGCTTCGACATCCCGGAGCCGCGAACTCACCTGCTCCTTCGAACCCTGTCCGGCCTCAAAATCACCCTGGAAGATTTCGATCTCTACTCGAGCGTCCGCATGTGCAGCTTCGGCCTTTGCCAAATCTTGCTTTGCGGTGTGCAGTTGTCGTCTCAACCCTTCGGCTTCTTGTCTAGCGGCAGAGACGTCTACCTTTGTGCGATCGACTTCGTCGTCAAGACTGCTCTGGAGTATCTCGATCTCATCCTCTAAGCCCTGTATCTTCTCATTCAGGTTATGTTCCTCGCGTTTAGTAAGTCGTAGTTCTTCTTTGACGCGAGACAATCCTGATCGTGCTTCTTCGAATGCTTGCCGCTTCGTATCGATCTCACCTTCGAGCTCCTGGATCTGACGATTCAGTACGGCTTCCTCGCTGTCGTGACGTTGCCTCTCGCTATCTAGGGCTTCCTGTAGCTTCATCTCTCGGCCGGACAAGGTACCCTCACTTTCTTGCAGCTTTTGGATGGTCCGCTTAAGACCGGCTGCCTGTGCATCAGCCTTCTCACGCTGAGACTCGAGACCTCGTCGTAGACTCTCCCAATGATCTTGTCCGGCTGCAAACTGGCTTTCCTTACTTTCGAGTTCCCTTCGGATATCATCAATGTCGTCCGTCAGGCGTTCAATCTCATCTTTGCCTTGACTTCGAAAAGCGCGTTCATTATCCAGAGCATGCCGTTGCTCATCTTTAAGATTTGCCTCAAGCTCCTTCACAGTAGCCTGAGCCTTCCGGAGCTCCTTTTGCAGACTCTGAGATTCTGTAGTCAAGGCATCGTGACGAGATTGTAGAAGGTCCTTCTCTTCTTTCTTGTTGCGCAACTCATCCGATATCTGCTCGAGACGTGCCCTGGCGGACTCCCTCTCATGTTGCGCCAGCTCGAGTTGATCCTGAAGCTTGTGCTCTCGCATACCAGTCTCCTTGTCTAACTCGTCAACCTTGTCTTGGAGCCTTGTTGCCAAGCGGACACTGTCGTCAAACTTTTCCCGTAGCTGGGCATGTTCCTCGCGCAGTGCATCCAAATTGGTTTGGAGCCTGTTTGCTTTATCCTCCAGCTGCCGGCTTAGACCTTTCGTACTGAAGGATTTGTTTGCCATTTCGTCACGGAGCTATTTGAAGATAACGTTAGAAAGCTGACCGTTGCGATGAATTCGACTAACACTTGCCTCGTTCAAGTCATCCTCTGCACGCTGCTTCTCGTCGCGCGCCTCCTGGCGGTGCTCTCGTGCTTTTGACGCTTCAGATTCCGCATGCTCAACCTTATCTCGAAGGTCTTGAACTTCCTTCTGAGCGGATTCCAAATACTCTTCCAACTCTGCAACAGCGGCTGAGTCCTTATTAGCATGCTCCTTGAGCTCGTCCTGTCTCCACAGTTAGTTAAGTCCATTATACTGGGACAGCAAATTATACGGACAATCTCTTCTTCTCTTTCTTCAATAATCCGGTCTTTCTCGCCCATATCTGCCTGCAAGTCCTCGATCTCATCCCGCAGCTTCCCAGCTTCTACGTCCTGCTCTTCCACTGCGCGCAGGTTCTCTTTCAGCTCCTCGATAATATGCTCCTTCTCCTCGATAGCCTTTTTAAGGTTCTCGAGCTCTTCGTGGAGGCTTGCATCTGCATGCTTCTGCTTCACCTTATCCTTGAGGTCAGTAAATTGTGACTGGTAAGCTTCCAGGTCATGCTCGGCTTGGCCTAAATTCTTCTTATATCGATGAAGCTCCTTCTGCATAGTGACCCTGGTGACTTTAAGCTCCGTGTTCTCCTTAAGCGCAGCCTCGTTGAGCCCTGGACCGGACTTTCGGAGCGCTTCTTCGAGGTAGTGAATCTTAAGTTTCAAGCCAAAGTTCTCTTTTTCTATCTTGTTGATGATCTGGATTGATTGTATAAGCTTCTATAATTGTGATAATTATCTTCTCTCAGAAAGCTTACATTTTCCTGCTCCCTCAGAGTCATCATATTAGCCCCATCTGCCAACAGCCCACCGCCATCTCTCTTCGGCAACGTGGCTAACGGAGTCGATTGCGCACTGCTACTCGCTACTTGCGGTACTGGCGTTCCCTCATCTTCCCCTCCCAGTGAGGTCCCGGTTTCATCTCCATACACAGCGGAGCTTTCTGCAGCGGGCAGAGCCGGGCTATCAACAATGCTCGCATGTCCTGGCTTGAGGAAGGCTGGAGTTTGTGGAACGCCATTCTGCTGTCCGTTCCGCAGTAGATTCTTCTTTGTAACACTCTTCATCAATGGTGTGAATTCACCGTGTACCGGTGCTGCTGAAAGATTACGCCTGTCAGCGAAGGGCGCGCGAGTCCGGGGTGTATTGAGGTCAAGACCGCGACGGTTGTTGCGAATTTGCGTGATGAGATCGTTCTTTTCTTTTGCTGGCACTTGGAACGAGTTCTCAACAGAGAGGCTCTCGAGGCTGTTATTCACGAAGGTTGCGTTGCCGGCGTCTGTGCGCGGTGTCTCGATGTAGTGCTCCGCCATGACTGGGCCACGTTCATGAAGTTCTGTTTAGTCTATCAAGTCAGCTCCAGACAAGAGCATGGTCTTTCTGAGTTCATGATGACACTCCTTGGTAAGAGAATTGCTCCGACACAGTCAAGTGGACGTGTTTGTTTACTCGCGCAGATCCTAGCATTATCGGCTCGATAGGCGAAGGCGCTAAAACGCGACGACATGTGATCAAGCTCTTTTTCTCTTCACCCCGCCAGCTCAACCCGGCCGATGCATTCGAGTATCCTACCATGGACGGCCCCAAAGATGACTTGAAGTGGTTTGGTGAAGGATTTGATGGATTTCCAAAACGACTACCGGAGGATTGCGTAGAATACACTCTCTACATAATCGATTCGAAGCTCCAAGATGCGGACGTCCGGGCGAGACTTCGAGATGTGCAAACAGCTGCCACAAATCTTACGAAGAAGTTATTGAAGAACTACATATGGCAGCGAGACGGCTTTGGATTTGAGCTAGTTCGTGAAGATGGTAAGGTTGGACTTCCCACTTCTTTTCTAACAGTACTGCGCTAATGATTGTGTCTTGGGCAGGTCTCAGCTTACTACGAGGACGAAACAACTATGGGGACTCGGTGGAGGATGAATGGCTTATAGTGTACCTGCTGCGCGAACTCAGTAGGGGGTTTCCTGAGTTATGGATCAAGGTTGTGGATACCGATGGCGAGTTTCTGCTCATCGAAGCAGCCAACGCGCTGCCGCGATGGCTTAATGCTGAGATTGCGGACAATAGGGTGGGTACACTGCTTCCGGATTACTAAAGTAGGAAGATGGATGCACTGACATTGATGGATAGATATGGCTTCACGATGGAAACCTTCTGATCATTCCTCTCCAGCAGCCGCCAACAGCAGCTCAGAAGACTGTGCCGATATCTCGCCCACTTACTACAAAAGAAGCCCGTAATTTCATTGCCGATAACGCCTCTAAGCTCCTACACTCACCAATGGCTGAGTCAGAAGCATTTTATCGCCTCCACAATTATCCAAAGCAGATAGAGGATAGCATGCACCACGCAATCATCATCATTCCTCGGAAAGTGGCATACATTTTGCATGAGAATGCGGCACACATCAGCCAGGCAGTCGAGGCATTCTACCTTCGCGATCCCATAGCGTTGAAGCCTCTACAAGCCAAGGACATTGGAAGACTGATATTCCCGCCCGAGGACTTGGTCACCGTCAGTGTTAAATTCACGAAAGTTGGCTATGCGCAGCTCAAGAGTCAGCAATTCTCTGCACCACCGGTATGGGATGGCAGGTTGCTGTCGAATCAGGGTTCGAAGGATTATGCTCGGGCAGAGATGGGCATGAAAGTCACTTGCGGCTTTGAGATGCTAGTCTCCGATCCGCAAAATAAAGATAAGAGATCGGTTCGTGGAATTAAGTTGATTCTTGAAGACGTTAAGAGCGGCGAAGAGCACTTACCCTCAGATGAGGAAGTGGCGAAGTGGGAGAAGAGGGACGATGATGACAAGTGGCTAGACATCAACTTCGAGGACTTCGAACGTGAGCTAGCAGGAAAAGCGAGGAAACACCCGGAAAGGGCGAATGGTAATTTTGGCGAGAAGTCTACGCAGGAGAATTTGAGGAAGATGGTTGAGAGATTCGAGGATTTCCTAAACGATGATGCCGCTGGTGCTGAGGGTGTGGAGTTGAAGGACTCCATGGATTTTGACGATGATGATGACGATGAGAGCGAAGTTAGCAGTGACGGTGAGGACAAGGCCGTCTCGTTCGATGAGAAGGAGTTTGCTAGGATGATGAGGGAGATGATGGGGATGCCAGCGGATGAGGAGGACGATTCTCCACCATCACCTGTCCATGGTCAAGGTGTTGCAAGAATTGAAAATACCGACTCGGATGATGAAGAAGGCGATGAAGGGGAAGAGATCAGAAAGGTGATGCAGCGGATGGAAGCTGAACTCAACGAGGCGGGCGCGCTGAATCTGGACCCAACGCCGAAGAAAATCGCCGCTACACAAACAGCTCTCAAGGGCAAGAAAACGAAGTGTGATGTCGCCGCTCCCGCTGGTGAAGGTGAAGATGAAGAGAAGGACAGCAGCGATGAAGATGATGTAAACATCGACTTCAATCTAGCCAAAAATCTTCTAGAAAGCTTCAAGAGCCAGGGGGGCATGGCCGGACCTGGCGGTAATCTAATGGGCGTGATGGGCATTCAATTACCACGTGACGCGGACGACACGCTACCTTAGTGAGGTATTTTGCGGCTTGGATCATGCGCCACCTTAGCAGTAGGCACTGTTCTTGGTGCAAAAGAGCGGTTTCAAGCGTAGGGTTGAGGGAACTGAGCGGCATCAAAGACACGGACAACTTGAAACATCGCATTAGAGGATACTGCGATTTGCGACTCCCGACAAGTGCATCCAGTTCTTGCGAACCACTATCTAAATCTGGACGGCAAGCAGCGAAGCGTATATCAAAAATACTAGACCACAGGGTCCATATGGCGATGCAACTGTCCCCAATAAGCTGCGGCCATTTAAAGGGCTGGAGATTTATGTATCTGGCAGCAGGAAGTTAGTCGTAGGTCAATTAAAAATGTACGTAATGAGATACTCTGGCTTCCTTCTACATCGAACTAAGATCTCCACGTCGCTCAGGAATCTAAAGCATTGGCAATGGCATTAGTCCATTCCTGGTGCAGCCTTGAGCATCCTCATAGTGACGCTTACCCTCGTTTGTTATCTTCTGCAGGAGCGGCTCACCGACACTTAGCCTGCTCAAGATTGTTCCGGTATTTCATACGTGCCCACGCTTATGCAGCCGTGGCCGGCCAGTGCTTCAAGCCTCATCGAAGGACCTTGGATATCGCCATGACACTGGGCCTCTGACAATCCCTCCACCGTGGCTGTGGACGGGTGTTCAAAACATGCTGCAAAGATGGCGTGCCCAACAAAACAGCTCACTCAAATACAGCCGATGGACGATACCGATTCTGCTACCTCACGTTTACTGGGCCGACCTGCAAGTATCTACAAGTCCCCATGCAACATGGCTTGTTCGTGGGAGCAGGTGTCCCAAACGGCCCAGCTACCGAACACAATTTTGCCCAGGAAGACTGCTAGGCCACGATGAGCGCGCATTACGATGTCAAGGAGGCGACAAGACCGAAGCCGTTGCCATGTGGTCCGGAATAGATGCAGCTGCGCAAGGGGCGGCGGATGATTATTGACATCAATCTTCCGAGTTACGACCACCTGAAGGGAATGATGTGCACCGAGACACCGCGAGCAATGTCTTAGTATCCACCATGCAGGACTGGGGTCTTGATAGTTGCATAAGTGGGCGGTGTAGTATTGGTCCAGCAGTCTGAATATCATCCGAGGCGGGCCACTGATCGAGTCTTCATGCCGAGAGTTTACGGCGACCTTCTGGAATGTCGACAAGTCTTGCTTGGTACGACCATGCCATGTGCTGGTTGAAGCTTATCCAAGTCTTCATGTGGATCGGCTCGGCTCAGAACTTAGTGGTTTTACCGACGCTTGACGATCTTGCCGCGAGACGAATGATACAAGCGCCCGTTGCTAATTCGATATCTTCAAGCGGGCCCTGTAACCTTAAGTTGACGGTACGAGTGCTCTCTTACCTTAGTCTCAGACGAGGTACAGACGGACATGCGTGCATCGTCCACTGCCGGGCTTATCGTGCGTCGATTTCAATCGTCCATAGTTGCCGATTCTTCAGTTTCCTTCACCTGCGTTTCAGGACAGCTGGCGCTCCACTCAAACAATCGAAGACGCCAATCGGGTTTCGTACCGATCTTGATGATAGTCACGAGAAAGGTCCGAGTACATGTTCTCCTGCCGTTAGCAAGCTAGCAATTCGACAGATGACGAATCCGGTGGCTTTGGCGTCACCTGCATGCGATTGACTTTGCGATAGTGGCGTGAAGTGGTGTACTGTACCAGTCGTGTACCTGGATGCAGACCGGGCTCTGAAACACGGATACGGCAAGCCACAGAGTGACGCTGGTCTCGAGCCCTCCACCCTCCACCCTCCACCCTCCACCCTCCACCCTTCACCCTCAACCCGAGATTCTTGACGGTCGACCCCGGCCATACACCGGCGGGGATCGACATGATGCCGCTAAGCTTGTTGATTTGCACATTGCCCCTCACTTTCTTTTGTGCGCATACTACAAAACTGTTGTCTTTGCAGCTGTTGCTCCGCGCACTCTCTTCCGATTGAAATTCTGATGCATACTATTCTTCCGGCCATTGTTCATTCTTTCAACGTCGTTGTGTCCTTTTTATAGCCCTGCAAGACACTGTTAATCAGCCTCCGACTACTTCGTCGCATCCTTGCGGCTCCTCCTCCTCGACAGAAGGTTCACTGTCTCATAGCCTGTCCGAAGCGGACTTCAATCAATCATCATGTCCGATCCCAAGAGGTTCTCGGAGAGGGTGTGTCATCGCAGAGGAATCCATAATGGAGCAGGAGCTGACTATGGGATCCAGTCTCCCGTTGAGAGTTACGATGAAAAGTTCTCGGAAAAGGTGAGTCCCATGAAGTCAATATGCCGCGTATTCGTGACCTGATAGATGGAGTTCTACAGTCTCCTGTTGAGCGCAGCGACTACGAAGGGCTGCAAGTCGATATGCGAGAAAAAAGAGGGTTTGACTCTCACCAAGCCCTGACGAGCAGTGCCAAGTTGAAGGAGTTGGAGGGTCTTCAGGCGTCGCCGACGACACCGATGGGCATGCCTTTTCGTTTCAGTGAGAAACCAGCATTGATCGACGACCTTGTTGCAGAACCAAAACCTAAAGATCACCGGATATGCGGTATGCGACGGAAGTCTTTCTGGATCTTCTTTGGTGTGATCCTTGGAATCATCATCATCGCAGCGATCATTGGAGGCGCTGTAGGAGGGACAAGAAGTCATGGTTCGGCGCTCTCGACTTCACCGCCATCAACATCACCGCCACCCGCTTCTCTACCGTAAGTACTGATCCCTTCAGGCTCCGCAGTCGGCTGGCTAATATATTCCATGACCTAGTCCTTACGATGTCATGGCCGCATCGCCTATCGAAGCGATGGCTTTTGAGAGCAATAACAGCCAAAGCGGTGGAGTACAGAGCCTGCGGCTTCATTACCAGTCAGTCAATGGCAATATCAAGGAGCTCAAATACGACGGAATACTGGCTGGATGGCAAAGCGCGACGTGGGCTCATCTCCTAGCCAGCAAACGGCGCATCTTTTACTAAAGCACGTTTAGGCCAATATTCACGGATGCTCGAAATCACACTGGTCTCGCTTCGTATACTTACTTGAACGACACAGTGCTGATGGTACGTACGGACTGAGAACAGACATGTCTCGGCTCAATCGCATCTGACTGCGTAATACAGGCCACGTTGATCTATCAAGGCGCCAATGGTTACCTGCAAGAGAAGAGGAAGAAAGCAGCCTCCGGTGATACATGGTTGCCTGGTTCTTTAAATAGCTTGAACCTCCAAACCAACGGCAGCTTCAATCTACAATCCGATCCAGCAGACGCCAACCCTGGCAACGACTGGGATGGTTTACGTATGGCGGCCGTGTACTCGAACGAGTTTTCGGAAGGGCCTGGTGGGCGGATATACTACCACTTCACCGCACAGAACGGTAAGCAATGGGTACAAGAGATTAAATGGGACCAGACAAACGATACTTGGTATACCGGTGCGGCTTTGAGTGGCGCCTCACCAAACTCGCATATCGCCGCAACGATCGACGAGCAGCACAAGGCCGTGAGGGTTTTCTATTGCACAGGAAATGAGACATTGGAGGAGTCCTGGCTGAACCTGACTCAGTCGAATGGCACTTACCAGCCTGGTAAGACCTTTGCGTCTAAATGGTTGTCAGAACCTCGCTGAGCTGACATGCTCCGTTAGGCATAAAGATTCCTAACCTTTTGGCCAAAAACGACGCCGACATCGCCGCCCTCAGTGTCAATGGTAGCACTCTGGTTTACTATTACTCCGACGTCGGCACGCCCGGTATTCACGAACTCAATATCACCGGCGCTCCCGGCAACAACTCGGAGACCTCCCGCAACGGTACTATTGTCGCCGAGCCCGCCCTTCTCTCGGACGGTGGGGCAGTATCGCTTTATACACCTATTACCGCTGCTTTAGGTCAACTGCCAGGCATGACTCCGGAGATACATGTGTTCTACGCGGATAACACCATCTCGACAACGAGCGGGTACTCGAGATTGAGCGATGTCAGCAGGCCGGTGGATAATAACACGTGGCCGACCTCGAATTACGGCAGTAGTGACGGGCAGATCCAATTACCACTTGGCACCGAATCAGCAAATCCGAGTTGACCTTTGATTGGAGGTCCCTTCTACTCTGTTGTAATCCTTTCAATGATACCAAGGGTTAGGTTTCATTTTTTCTGACCTCTCATTAATGTCGTATGATCATTTAGAATCTAGACCAATCACCATGTATCTCTCTTCATCCAAGTCCACGTCTACTGCCTAACGGACGTCATCAATCCTGTCGCAGACGACCCCTTCCAGCCAGTCTCCTACCCCCACGCACTCTAAGACCCCCAAGACTCGACTCTCCCTCCATCCTCCCGTTTACTTTTCGAGCCAATCCTTCACCTTCACCTTCCTCTCCCTCTCCCTCTAGCCTCCCATCCGAAATCCCACTCAACAACCCTCCGCCTAAGCAGC
>JAABUP010006978.1_pt1 | contig 15558 bp, 16 predicted proteins | sample 5559201 | NCBI WGS metagenome assembly JAABUP01 (sample SAMN10711887, study PRJNA513373) | rock metagenome | isolation source: Antarctica rocks | place: Antarctica
CATGACTGGTGCGAGCCAAGAGCGCTATAACATGAAGATGGTCCTTGAATTTGTGTGGAAAAGAACAGTTACATACGACGGAGGTTGTAAGGTTAGCCCCACGGTAGACCTAAACCCAAAGCGTCTTCCGCTACACAGTAGAGACTGAACTCCGTGCCCTGGGAACAAATGTAAGTGCACAAGTTGCACTCACTCCAGAGAATGGCAGCGTCTTGGATTTCATCCTTTGAATTCATAGAAATGCATTGAAGAAACTTCCCAATACGCTTCCGATTACTCAAATACCCTAAGATTCTCGTACTTTTCGCGAACAACCAGTAAAGGCCGTGGTATCAGTTCTTTGAGTTATTCCGATTAGGAACTGCATGGAAAGTTGGAAGTTCCAGCAGTGAAGACCTCTCAGGACTGTGCGTAGGAGATCTGTGACGGCTTCAGCATCGCTTTGCTGCCTCTGTCGAAGTCTGAGGACTGTATAGACTCGGCACGCTTGTCGTACGATTCGCGATGAATCGCATTTCTAGTACAACGATGACCAGCTATCCTAACAAATGCTGTGTTAGCAATCTTTCCTTAAGAAGGAGTAATCGCAAGTTTACCCTTAATAGGGTGGATCTTGTCATGGTAATGGATACCGTTAGGGTATGTGAACCACGTTCAACTCTCATCCATTGGCGACCATCATGACGACTTCACGCAACCATAGGGACAGTCCGAGCGACTAATGTGACCGGTCAATTCAGACTAGAATTCGAAACAGTGAGAGGCTTACTGTATGGCAATTTGGAAGTGATGGTGGCAGGTCCAATACCCCAGCTGAGAGGCTGGTGGAGATTGCGCGGCTGGCGGAGACTGCGCGGCTGGCGGATATTGAGATTGTCTGGAGAAGTTACGAAAGTCAAAATGACGGACGTTGAATTGAAGATGTATGTTGATTTGGAAGGGGCCCATACGAAGCATAATGGTTGTTATTCTGAGAGTAGCCTTGAGTATAATTCTGCTGATGCTGCTGCTCCTGCTGCCCTTGACTTTGATACGTCTGGTTCGCATTAGGGTCAACAAAACCTTGATTAGGATTGCAGCTCTGATATTGCTGATTTGATGGAACAAAGGTGCTGTTGTTCATCATTGGTGGAGAGGCTTGCATGTAGCCCTGGTAAAAGGCACCGGAACCAGATGCAGAAGCCGATTGCGATGACGTCGAATAGTAAAACCTCTGATTCGAGCCAGAGTTGGAAGACGAGTATTGGTATGGCGGTGTTGGTCGAGGGGCAGCTTGTGTCATTGTGCTACGAGGGCGTTTCTTTTCGGTCAAGCCGCGTAGCTTGAGGCCAGTATGGTCGTTATGCATATCGGCAGGAGCATAATCGTTACCGTACAAGTCATTAGGTCTATACTGAGGTTCGCTATAGTCTTGATCTGCCTCGGACCGACTATGGAAATGTGACACGGCAAGGATCTTGTTCTTGGTTTCGCGCGCGAGGCCCATCTCTAAGAGCCAACTTTCACGGGTACAGCCCTAACCTGGATATTCCGTCAATCACAACACCGAGCTGAGCGAAGCAAGAGGCGGTCTGCAGTACATGCCTTCTACTTGATGAATTCGCTGTAGTCAGCCTTGGTGGAATAAAGCCTAGACTTGGGAGAGCCTTGCTGGCAACAACAGTGGAACTCGAAATCCTGGGACTGGTAAGTCAACGGACTGTCTTGGAGGATAGAATTTTCAGTCGATAAGGATAGACCCAGGTGGGCTATGACCAACATTTATGTTTTCAGCTGGAAGATCGATGCTGCCTGAATGGCGGACGCCTTGATTCGTAGCCTTGCGACACTTGTGTATCCCAAGCCGAAGAGCAAGAGGCTCTGCTCATCGTTTGTATCCATGCAGTTCATCGCGTGCGCGGAGGGTTCATTGTTTTCTGACCAATAAGGGACCACGAAAGGTGTCGGTTATGCCGATATCAAGGGTGGAAAGCACAAGGCTGCGGTGGCTGAGCGAAAAGGCTGCATGACACCACTGACCAGGTGAGAGAAGTCATTGGTGGAGGTCTGAACACATGGTTGGGCTCTGCACAAAGCTCAGCCTTGCCCTCCGCCCACGCCTTAGAATCATATAATCCCTAGCATCCGATGCGGTCCTGCGAACAGAACGAGAACGTCATAGCACAATACTCATACCCTTGAAGTTTCAAGCTATCTCGCTTCCGCTTGAAACCCCAGGACGAACTGACGGCGATGCCACCCACGCCTTCGAGCTTCCAGCAGCCCGCATTGGTGGTCCAGAGCCAGCAAACGCAACTTCTGCCGTCACAGTATCCGTCACCGCACAACCAGCAATTCCAGACCCAGCCGCCGCATCACCAACCGCCTCTGATACCGTCAAAATTCACAGCGCAAGGCCAATGGCCGAATCCTCATCTCTCGTCGCCGCATCACCAACCGCCTCTGATACCGTCAAAATTCACAGCGCAAGGCCAATGGCCGAATCCTCATCTCTCGCCGCCGCTCACGCCTCCGTCACAGGCGGAAATGGATAATAAGCCCTGGAAATATTTGGGATATCCAGGCTTTTCAACATGGAGTGCCTCCTCAAAAGACGCCTTTGTTCTCCGACGATTCAACGCAACACATGCAAGGGTCATCCTTTACATGCAAGATCAGAGAGTCAAGAAAGAAGATGAACTAGCATACCTAGATCGATGTTGCGTAACATGCCCAGGTGATATTGATAATGGGACTTTTCGATATGACTTCGAGCCGCAACGTAATATTCTGCTGGACGATCTTCGTGTTCGGCTCAAGGAGTACGGTAAGCCGAACGACGTCCTCATGGGCGGTAGCCACGGAAGTTCGCCGTTGGGATCCAACGCGCTTCGCAATGGGACTCGCCGAAGATATCAATGACTGGCTGATGGCAACAACAGATGAATTCGTCTTAGCGCACCGGCAATTACGATCTGATCCCAGGGCTTCCAGTCACGAGGTCAAAAATGTCAAAAACTGGTTCTTCAATAATAATTATCCTATTCATGGGGAAGAGACTCACTTCATCAATACGGATGATGACCTCGTCTCCCTAGTACCAAAAGTCCGAACGCCGCTGCGGCGTTTTCTTGATCTGTTTGTTTGTTTTCGATTATTCCTTTTCTTCCGCGTACGGCCGGTCAGTTAAATCCTTCTTCTTCCAGGCCTGGCCTTTGCTAACTGTGCGCCATGGTGTGACTGCAGCGCAAATGGCACCACTATCCCAATTGGTATGAATCCGAAACTACAAAGTACCATAGCGACTCCAGGATGGACGCGCTCGTAACGTTCGTAATTACATCAGTCGGACTGGGGATGCTTATAGGACCACTTTGGCTGCTGAAGCATCAAATCGACGAAACGACAAGATTGCAGATAATATCCTCGTGTTTAGTCGTTTTCTCCGGTCTCTTGAGTATAGTAACGGTAGCAAAGCCCTTCGAAACACTGGCTGCAACGGCTGCGTAAGCTTCCCCATTTCCCCTACACGTGGCAACGGACAAAGCATTCTGATTTGGACAGATACGGTGCCGTTCTCATGGTCTTCATGCAGCTCGGGTCAGGCCCGATTGGGGTCTGAGATTACCTTGCGTCCTGGTTGGAAACCAAGAAGCGGAAAGCGGCATTAAACAAGCCTTGGAGTCAAGGAGCTCTGCATTCTTCAGGCAATCAGTGTTGGGGACAGAACAGGACAACACCGCCACGTAGACAGCAGATGAGCAAAGGTGCGAGTATGAAATGGCAAGAGATATACAGCAATTATATCGAACATCGGAAGTGGCACACTCTGAAGTCACGAGTTCGCCATGCATACTTGGAAACTAGCGCCAGTATCGCCATCGCACAGCACTGTATGCAGACATAAGATCTGCACCGAATAGCAAGAGCAAATTTGCCCATCCAGACTCCTTACCCCATCGATAAATTATCTTTATTCAACGATTTATGCAGCGCCGGATTTGGATATACCGTTACTCTCCCCACTTCTTCGCCTCCATCCCTTCCGGTGGACTAGTGTCTACTTTCCCCTTCCCGACTTCCGCCCAGTTGGTACTAAGTGCCGTACCATTACTCTCTTGGTAGCTTTTCATCATCGCCCTCCTCGTGTCTGGATCAGCATCTTTGTACAGCTTCTTGAAGAAACCATTCACCGGGTCCCCATCCTCGTCGTAGTCGAAGTCATCGGCGTCTTCTTCCGTAACGCCATCGGATTCCCCTTCTTTCTTTTCTTTCTTCTTACGCTTCTTGGTGAGGTCATCTGCAAGTTTATCCCAGTTTTTCGGGCCCGTTTTTGAGGACGTGGGGTAGGATGGGGCATGTTGGTGGGCATGGGCTGCGAGGCCTGTCGGATCGCGGCGCAAAGGAAGTTCAGGTAACTCTGGTGAGGGGTTGTTGGGATCCTTCTCTTCCTCAACGGGTAAGACGCCCTCTAACGATGGCCATTTCTGCCCCGGTGTCTTCTTGCTGAGCTTTATCTCAATCTTTGTGGATTTTATGTCATAGGTAGAGCGTACGATATCAATGGGTGCAAAGAGTGGATATAACGCGAGATTATAATCGGATCCTGTGACTAATGGGAAAGATATTGTGACCTGCGCATGTATCAACTGCTGCATGATCCAGGATTTGGGCGCGGCCTTACTGATTGATGCTCAATGTCCACTATTTGCTTATCACTGTCCCTAGGCACACCTTTCGCGAAGAGTTCGATGGTAACATGATCCGCTGTTTGATACCATTCATGCCTTATTTTATTTGCCGGTGTCTGCACAGCCACCGCGATAACGTCCACGTTACTTTCGTCGGCGGCTTTTTTGGAGTTTTCCTCCATCTTATCGTCCTTCTTTTCCCTCACCTTGGTTCCTAGACTAGGTAATTCGACATCTGGCACGTCCTTTACCGTGACCTCTCTGCCGTTCGCGCCTGCTCCTAAACCTTTAAGCTTCCCTTCGACTTTCTTCTCCCAGATCAGCAAGCTGCTCTCTTTCTCATTCAACCGCCTGACGATCCCAAAGCAATGCCCGGCATCTGCGTAGCGCTCTAGACCAAACAGTGCAATCGCACGCCTTAGTTGTGCTTGTGCAATCAATTCCCTCTTGCCGCGCTGGGTAGCTAGATTGACTGCAATCTCCGCATCTTGAAGTGCCGCGGCATAGTCTGGTGGTGACGAGCGTTGGTGAGCTGTGCTACGTTTGATGTAGTAGTCTACTGCGCCAGGTGAGTGGGAGATGGCAGCGGAGTATTGAATCACTGCCTCGGCGAACCTGCCATCTTTGAGCGCCGATGCGCCTCGAGCGGCTTGGTCCATAATATTGTAGAGTTCTAATCTTGTCTCTGTAGCTTTGATGTGATTATCAGATAGCACAGCTTATGCGCGAACAACAGTGAGTTCAGAAGTAGTTCGAGATATGGAGTGTTCCGGGGAACGAAAGTTCGTGAAGCCGTTTGCCAATCCGCCAAGCTAGGCTGTTTGACACTTCGCATTGAACTTTCACCATGAAGTCCACCCTCCTCTGAATGGAATACACTGACCTGAGTGGATATGGCAGGAAAAGAGCGGCCAGCGCGCAAACTCGCTAATGGCAATGCTTACCACGGGGATAAAGAGCCAGCACTGGAAGATGGTGCCAATATCACAACAGAAAAAACAGATTACTCGCGATGGAGACTGCTGGATGAACGAGGCCGACAGACTTGGCACTATCTGGACAGCGATGAGGAGCTCAAGACATGGCCACAGAGTACAGCCGACAAGTACCATATAGGGCTTCCAACCGTAACATGGACCCTTTCCTAGTTGACAACCTACGAAGAGCTTATAAACATACAGAATCTCCCAGCTCTGCCACCAGCTAAGACCCCTCTGTCCTCCGTCAGCAATGCTCTCTCCTTCTTCTCTCACCTCCAACTTCCACCTGGAAATTGGGCTTGTGAATACGGAGGTCCCATGTTCCTCCTTCCTGGTCTCGTCATCGCATGGCATGTCACTCAAACACCCGTACCTGCTTCTCATGCCACGGAGATCAAGAGCTATTTATTTGCCCGTCAGAATCGTGAGGATGGAGGGTGGGGCCTACACATCGAAGGGGAGAGTACTGTGTTCGGCACCGCCATGAATTATGTGGTACTAAGATTACTGGGTGTGAGTGAAGAGGATAAGAGAATGGTAAAGGCAAGGGGGACACTTTATAAGCTCGGTGGTGCAGTTAATGGACCGCATTGGGCCAAGTTCTGGTTGAGTGTATTAGGAGTCATGGAATGGGATGCTGTAAACCCGGTCCCTCCTGAACTTTGGTAGGATTGTTTCCGATAAACTTGGGTGACAAGCCTAGAGATGCTCATGCGTAACTCTAGGCTTCTCCCTGACTGGGTACCAATAGCTCCATGGCGTTGGTGGATCCACATGCGACAAGTATTCCTTCCAATGTCCTACATCTACTCAAAACGTTTCTCCTACCCTACCACTCCTCTGACCCGTCAGCTCCGCGAAGAGCTCTATACTTCGCCGTACGAATCCATCAATTTTCTCTCCCACCGCAATAGCATTTCCCCTCGTGACAATTACCATCCAAAAACGTTCTTTCTCAATTCCATCAACTGGGCCCTCGTCAACGTTTGGAACCCTTACCTGCGTCTCAACTCGCTTGCTAAGAGAGCGGAAGACTGGGCATTTAATCTTATCCGTCGTGAAGACGAGAACACAGACTACGCCAACCTTGGTCCAGTCAATGGCCCCATGAACTTACTAGCCTGCTACATCCACGACGGCGAAGACAGCTACTCAGTCCGACGCCATCGAGAGCGTATGCATGACTTCCTTTGGATGAAGGACGAAGGCATGCTCATGAACGGAACGAACGGCGTGCAGACATGGGACACGTCATTCCTGATCCAAGCGGTAGTAGAGGCAGGCCTGGCGCAAGATCCGAAATGGAAACCAATGCTCCTCAAAGCGCTAGAATTCTTAGACGATCAACAAATACGAGAAGACTGCGAAGAACAAGAAATCTGCTACCGACAACGCAGAAAAGGCGCGTGGGCATTCAGCACGCGAGAGCAAGGCTACACGGTCAGCGACTGCACCAGCGAAGCCCTCAAAGCCGTCATCCTCCTCCAACACACCCCGGGCTTCCCCACCCTAATCTCAGACTCACGCCTCGAAGACGCAATCGACACCCTCCTGACCATGCAAAACCCCTCGGGCGGCTTCGCCTCCTACGAACCGACCCGCGGCTCCCCATACCTCGAATACCTCAACGCGGCCGAAGTCTTCGGCCGCATCATGATCGAATACGACTACCCGGAATGCACGACCGCCGTCGTCACCGCCCTCTCCCTCTTCGCACACTACCACCCGCACCACCTCCCCACCGCCATCCGCACCGTCACCGCCGCCGCCCTGGCCTACGTCCGCCGCGCCCAACGCCCCGACGGCTCCTGGTACGGCAGCTGGGGCATCTGCTTCACGTACGCGGGCATGTTCGCGCTCGAAGCGCTCGCCAGCGCCGGCGAAACCTACACCAACAGCGCGCGCGTGCGCCGAGCCTGCGCCTTCTTCCTCACCAAGCAGATGGACGACGGCGGCTGGGGCGAGAGCTATCGCGGCTGCGAGACGGGAATCTACACGCACCACGAGCGCAGCCAGGTCGTGCAGACGGCGTGGGCGTGTATTGCGCTGATGGAGGCGGGCTTTCCGCACAGGGACCCGGTGGAGAGGGCGCTGAGGATGGTCATGCGCAGGCAGAGGGCGAACGGCGAGTGGGCGCAGGAGGCGATCGAGGGCGTTTTCAATAAGAGCTGGTACGTACTTCCCGTCCCCTCATGATTTGATTTGTACTCGGTTTGCTTGCTTCCGGGAGAGATTTGCTGACGCTGACGCCGATGATGATGTCCGCGTCGTAGTATGATCTCCTACCCCAACTACAAGTTCATCTTCCCGATCAAGGCGCTGGGCATGTTTGCCAAACGGTTTGGAGATGTGGAATTACTCTGAACCCACTTAGTACCAGGGTCAGTTCGCACAATTGGCTGAAGATGGAGATGATTGTGCAACGCTAGAAGTAGATATCCACAACAGCAGCTTCAGATTTGGGACAGCAACTAGTCCACTCCTATAGCTACGACCCATACACCTTCAAGTCACCTGGGCAGTCTACATTCTCAAAGTAAGGTGGTGCGGACGGCCCAGTAAACGCTCTATTCGCATGTACTCTACGTGCCACAAACACATTACGATTCACTTCTCGAAAGTATTTCAGGGACTTCCACAAATACCCGCTATACTTTTAACGTAGCATCGGAAGCCAGCAGCCCAAGCGTTTCAAAGCCACCCAGCAAGACCGAACCCTCCAGGATTCGCTAGGTGTGCGTACTTGGGATAGACACGTCAGAGCGCGTTTTCCTTCTTGAACTTATCCCACGCCTCGTTCAGCGTACTGAACACGGCACCACTGATCATCTTCTGCTCCGTCGTCGCAGTCGGCGGTAACTAAAATTCCGTATCAGCTTTCTCCGCGTCTTCGTCCTCTAAATCTCTACAAGGGGTGGAGGGGAGATAACGGACCTTGTCAGGATGCACCTTAGCAATCCCCTTCATATACACGACCTTGACCTTATTCGTCAGCACAAGCTCATGCAGTCCGACCTTCTTCCACCCGGCTTCTGGCCACAAGACTGTATCCAAGCTGCCGAGTAATGCACGCAGATTATCCTGTTTTCCATTCTTCCAAGCCGAAAGCTTCGCATCCACTGAATCCGCGAGGGCGAATTTCTCGTCGTCTGCTTTCTCCGCTGCGGCGTTAGCGGCTCGTAACCTCGTAACCGCCTCCGCTGACGGAGCAGTCGATTTCTGAGTTCGAGCGGACAGCTCATCTACTGCTGACTGCTTCATCGGCAGCGGGGCTTTCTTAGCTGGTGGTGGCCTTCGCGTGACTGGTCGTGATCTACAACCAGCAGCTTTCTCAGAACGATCGCGGCCCCGAATGCTCGCGCTGCCACCATGGCCTGCTTCTACGGTTTCCCGCCACACGTTCGCTGCTTCGTCCCAACGCTCCAGTTGCTCGAGAGCTTCGGCCTTTCTCATCAGTGCTTTTCCGTAAAATTCGCGCATCTCTTTCAGTCCTTCATTTTGACCGAGAGCTATTGCCTCGCCTTCGCCTCGTGAAGGACCGATCAGTGATAGTGCTGAATCGGCGTCGGAAACTGCTGCCTTCGGTTCGCCTATCTTGAGACGTGTAAGTGCGCGATTGCAGAGGACGATGATGGTTATGGGATGCTGGTCAGGTAGTGAAGAGAGTGCGGTGGTGTAAGCAGAGTGAGCTGCAGAGTAGTCACCGAGTTTGAATGCTTCGGTGCCTTGATGGCGGTGTCTTGCGAATGACGAGAGAACGGACGCGGTGACTGGTGGGATCTTTCTTAGTGACGCTTTCGGACGTGTGAGAATGGGCGTTATCGGTCTTGATGGTTTTACGGACGATTGTGATTGGCTCGTTGAACTGTTCTGTGATGTTGGAGCGGCGGTTGATGGTCGAGGTGGTCGAGTTACAGCTTGAGAGTCGAAGAGAAGATCAGGCTCCGACTCGGCAGGCTTTGGCGCAGGCCTCTTTCGTCTTGCTGGACTGACATATGCAACTGACGATTGTGCCTCGACCGCCGAGCGGCTCAACCTTGCTTTTGATCCATTATCGTAGATGTGCTGAGGTTGTAAGAATTTCGGTTGGGAGGAGATTCGGTCAGTAGAGCCATTTTTCAGTGCTGGTGACTGATCTCTAGAAGATGTGAAGCTTGGCGGTAATCTAGAATTTGGTTCTCTTGGCAATCTTGATGTCTTTGGCTGAGGTCGCGAATCTCCGGACTCAAGCATTAGAGCTTCATTGGTGATACTGTTTTGCTGTACTCCATTCTGAGGACGTTGTTGAGAAGCTCCATCGCGACCAACACTTCTTTTTCGATCCGCCTCTTCATTTCCAGATTTACTAGGTCTTCTGATTTTCGGCCTATGAGCTTCGCCATCTAGATGTGCTGTACGCATCCACTTCGGTTGGTTGGAATCGCTGTCGGAATTCAGTTCAGCTACAGCTTTTGCGCCAGTTTTCCACAACGAGTTAACAGACTTGATGAGATTGTTGCTAATATCTGCTGCGTATCGTGCGGCGTCCTTTTCTGCATTCGCAGGCGATCTGCTGTCTTGTCGTCGTTGTGATGAGTTAGAACGACTTTCTTGCCGCATCCAGGCCGGCATCGCTGCATCACCTCTAGGATCTTCTTTCTGCGTTGGCCTATCTCCTTTAGGTTCTTCGGACCTGCCGCTACTCTGCGTTCTCATACCCTTTGGTGAGGCCCTTCCACGACCTTTTTGGCTTGACTCTTCGTGTGCCTGACTCAGCAGCCAACCCACAGCAGCTTGAACATCAACTCCAGAGTTGGTCTTTGCTAAAGCCTGCTTGGCCTTTGCTGCTGAAAATCCCATATCTACCAGCTCCGCGATAGCTTGATCTTGCGGGTACACAGCAGCTGGTGGATGAACTACATTGTTATCATCGGTTGGCAGTGTCGATCGTTCCACCCTCGTCAGAGGAGGCAACTCTGAGACTGGCTTGCCCAATAAACCCAACACATCATCCTCATCTGCTCCGTTGGCTTGCGTTGAAACTATCGAGGGTCTTGTTCGGTTCATCTGTCCAAGTCCGAAAGGATCATCTTCATCTTCTACCACTTGTCCTCCATCCCGATTGTGGCCCGCTAGGTCATGAAAGGCCGAGCCGGACGCGGGTTTTAGGACCGGTAGAGCTTGACTCGCGTTTGGTGTACTGCGTCCGTCTGTTGAATCTAAAGGCACAGGAAAGTTGCTCGAAGCATCTACTGGTGCGGTCGAATTAAAAGCAGCCAGTATATCGTCTTCATCGTCGGCAGGCTTCGCTGAGGGTGCTGGGCCTGTGGTTTCGATGCCAGCGAATGGCTTGTTGATGACGTTCGATAGCTTTTGGGCTCCATATCCTTCCGTCCCAGGGTATGTATGAGGTGACGTGACTTGGTCTTTTGTTGCCCTTCCATTGCCAAGCGTATGCCAGAACTGCGAGTGCTGATTGCCAAAATGGGCGTCGAATAGCTTCTGACGCTCCGTCTCTTGCTTCACCTTCTGCTCCTCTAATCGCTTCTGTTGCTCCTGCAATGAAAGGTTTTTGGTGGAGGTCGAAGAGGTAAAGGAAACGAGATTGCTGAAGCTGTCATTTGCTGGTGTAGATGACTTGCTCGGGACGGTTCCGGAAAGCTTTGAGAGGCCGCCGGACGGTTGAGCTGAGAGCGGGGTTGATCGACCAGAGAGCGGTGGCGTATGTCGTAAGCTTGAATAGTAAGATCCAGTGTTCGTGGGGGGACGTTTACTTGATGTGGTATTAGGGGACCAGCTTAGGCCCGAAAGGTCATCCATCTTTGCGGTGCAAGAACACGAGATTGTGGTATGACTTGACACACATGGATTGATGAGGAGGACGTCATATAACGGTGAGCGGCTGTGAAGTCAGTCTATAGAAAAGAATAGTTACTCCACCAGCCCTCACCGTGTTTGATGTTTGTAATTACGATTAGGTCTAGCGTGGACGAAAGCCGAAAGCCACGAATTAGCCACACGTCAGCCACATCCTTCCTGCTGCATAGTGTGAGGAACTTAGTATGCTAGGTAGCCAGTTAAGGCATATCACATCAACGATGATCCTTACAGATGTGATATATCATATGGTCACCTTCCTCCAGCTATCTGACGACCACGCCGGCATTGGGTCGACTACACGTAATAAAGGGTCCCACTACATGACCGAGTCCTTCACAGGAGTGTCACACAGGAAGACTCTTGTGCATGTTTACAATACGTCTGGCATGACCTTTATCACACTTTAGGTGGCTGTCCTGCAAGTACCAGTTGAATATCACATCTTTGACGGGAGCCCTTGACAGGAACAGTAAAGATTGACTCCAACGACGTTGAGACGATCCCGATCTCGACTCATCGAACGATACATAGTTACTTACTACATATAGCTTCAAGCTTGTTCTGAGGCAGGGCCGACATCCGCGAAAAGTGCCACATGCAAGTGCCATCACAGGTATTTAGTGTGGTACGCGATTGCAGCCGAAGCCTCCATCAAGGAACCCCTCGAACCCTAAGCAAAAGCACAGTCCAGATATCCAGCGTATGCTATTCATCCAATGGGGTGTGTTGGCTTCATACACGCCATTGACCCGATGGAACGAATTAGCTGCGGTTGGAGAAGCAAGTGTACGCTAGTTACACACGGAGAGTTACCTTATGGACGAGCTTCTTTATTACCTGAATGTAGATCAGAATACTGAATGTAGATCAGAATACTGAATGTAGATCAGAATACTTAAAGTTACAAAGCTATCCGAATGGTGCACATGATTCAAGGTGTTGTACGACTGAAGCTTCACCTGCAAAGTTGCGTCGAAGTACGGTAAGGTACGAAGTATGTACTCGATACCCTGGACTTGCATGCTGTGCTCGCGCCTCTTCTAACTAGCGAGGTTAAGCCACGGACTACCCTTTACCTCACCTTCCCTTCATCCCTTCCCAGATAACATTAATAACGAGCGCACACCATTCTTTTCTGGAACATTGCCAATATGGGTATGAGTATGAGTATGAGTACTCGCCGAACTGACTCGACCACAACTCACTCACCCGGTACTTGCACTCATGAACGAGCGAGCTCCTCCCGTCCCCTGCCCTTCCTGCAGCACGCCGCTGCTGCGTCTTGGTACCTTGCATGAGCTTTCTGAATTCTCCGGTTTCACAACGGATCGGCGGAGAGACTAGGTCGTGGGCTTGCCCTGTGCTATCTCTCTTCTTCCTTGTACCATACTTTATATTTATCGCATAACATTGTGCTTACCTCTTTCTTATCACTTACGACCTTGTCTATCGCTCACTTGACGACGGAATCACTTTCCGGGTTACCGACCTTGATTCACTGAGACCCTTTACTTTTACCTCTTCGACTTATATTGACGGTCCCAACCGAAAGGAAGGCCTTGTCATTTTGGTGTTCACTGAGACCAGAAATTCTTGCCGACGAAGCGAGCCTCGAAGAAGTCCAGTGGATCACAATCGATAAAGCCGGAATTACCCACTGTTGCAAAGATGGGCCTATTCAATCGCAAACACTCCAAACCCTTGCTGGAAGGCGATGATGACTCTACCACTTCCAATGGCACTCGCGCCTCGAACACATCCACCAAGTCACCTCCTCTATCGAAAACGATGAATGGCGCTGCTGCCTTTCCAGGGCTGGTCAAGCTACCGGACATCTCGCTATCCAAAACCCCCGATCCATCATTGGACCCCGCAGCCTACTTGAGAAGCATACACGCAGTGAGGGAAAGGTCTAAGCTGGTCTTACAGAAAGCTAAGAAGAATCGACTGACACATTTCGACGTGGATCTGTCAAAGTTCAAGGACACGGCTGGCTATGTTTGTTCCATCATCAAGGTGCGCAATCGCTCAATTGAAGAGCAAGGAAAGCGTGATGATAGCTGACGAGTTGTCCGAGTTTTGAAGCGAGACTACGGACCAGACTACAAGTCAGTCCCCCCACACGGCCGCTGGCAACACTTTGACGTTGGCGGTCGTCCGCGCATCGATCAATTACTCGCCTCTTGGCCTTCCCAAATAGACGCTCAGGAGCGGACTCGTCGTTTGATAGACCTCTTTCTTGTTTCCGTCCTCCTCGACGCCGGCGCAGGTTCGAAATGGTCATACAAGAGTAAGGAGTCCGGTAGAATCTACCGGCGAAGCGAAGGGTTGGCAGTGGCGAGCTTGGAGATGTTCAAGGCTGGATTGTTTAGTAGTGATCCGACGGAACCATGCCAAGTAGACGGCGCAGGACTGAAGAGGTTGAACGTGGAGCAATTGGCCAAAGGACTGCAAGTGTCTGGAAGCAACCCTATAGCCGGTTTGGAAGGACGGACGGGATTGTTGATGAGCTTGGCGGATGCTTTGAATAATCAAGACCTCTTCGGTGTGGATGCTCGTCCCGGGAACATGCTCGGTAGTCTCCTCTCTCTCACTTCCTCATCGAGCCAACTAACGGTGCGCATGGGTGCAGACTACCTCCTTTCTCACCCTTCCACTCAAGCCTCCTCAGTCCCCATCGTACCTCTTCCGACGCTTTGGTCTGTCCTCATAGATGGTCTTTCCAGTATCTGGCCAGCCACACGTACTCAGATCGATGGGATTTCCCTCGGTGACGCCTGGCCATGTTCGTCGATGCCACACTCTCCTCCTGCAGAACCGTGGGAGAACATAGTACCCTTCCACAAACTTACTCAATGGCTGTGCTATTCGCTCATGGTACCCATGACGAAACTTCTACACATCCATTTCGCTGGCGCGGAGCTATTGACTGGCTTACCGGAATATCGAAACGGAGGTCTGTTGATCGACACAGGGTTACTAACGTTGAAGGAAACGGAGAGCAAGCGGGGACTGGAGGCATACCGGAGGAATGCGATGCTAGAAGGGCAACCGAACATGGAAGTTGTGCCATTGTTCAACGCCGGTGATGACGTCATTGTTGAATGGAGGGCAGTGACGGTAGGGTTCTTGGACGAGTTACTCGGGGAGGTCAACCGGATGCTGGGACTGAAGTCGAAAGGAGACGCTCTGACGTTGGCGCAGATGCTCGAAGCGGGGACTTGGAAGGTATACTCCATCCCGACGCAACGTAATCGAGCCGCATAGAACAACTGCTGATTTAGCGCAAAGGGCGGCCGCGAGCTCGCAGAAGTTTCGAGACCAAACACCAAGGAGCCACCGATCATGATCCATTCGGACGGGACGATCTTCTAGCCTCATCACGTGGCAAGATGGCTTTTGCTTTGCTTCTTCACGTCTCGGGGACCGGATTTGGTCCCCATATCTCGCGAGGGCGGCGAGAGCGGGAGATTAGCCAGACCCGCTTGTTATCTTGCACCCTAACTTCTGGAGCGCCGAGGACGCACTTGTGGAGATTCGTGATCGTGGGACGACGACTTTACGGAATGAATGGAACGGAATGGAATGTATTTTACCTGTTAGATATCCAATGGACGGAATGGAATGCAACGGAACGTGAGATTGATGAGATGCCCTCCATCAAGATTCTGCTGATCCATCATCGGCGTTCTTTCTTACCACATAAGGTATTCGTACATGAAGGGCGCTCGCTACCGGGTTTAGGTAGGTAGGTACCTAAGATATGTACAGTACATGTAGGTAGGTAGGTGCGATGCTTTTCTCCGGGCGGGGCGGGCAGTAACCGGCTCGCCCAGACCAGACCATAGCACCACCCCGTCGACGAGAGTCCACAACAAGGCTGGGCTGAAATCTTTACCGTATGATACATATCATACAAGCATAGGGCTGTTCAGCTGCTTGGGTACGGACTTGATTGCGGATGCTCTGACTAACTTACAGTTTGGGCAATCGAGTTACTCTCTACGGCTTCGGACCTGTGGTAGTGACGCTGCTCGAGTTGTGATGTT
>JAABUP010006979.1_pt1 | contig 15555 bp, 11 predicted proteins | sample 5559201 | NCBI WGS metagenome assembly JAABUP01 (sample SAMN10711887, study PRJNA513373) | rock metagenome | isolation source: Antarctica rocks | place: Antarctica
GGATGCGCCGCGCCTCCGGGTCCGTGACCCCGCTCAGGTCCAGGTCGTCCAGCATCCCTGCTCTACCCCACCGTGCGCCTACTCATTGGCCCCAGTATACCTGCCCCCGTGTTTTTAGAGTGATACCGTTTAGCTTGTATTCCACTTTAGATGTTGAATAAACAACATAGGGCGGATTACCAATGATCACGTTGAAGCCGCCGCTGTTCATGATGCCGTAGAACTCGCTGAACCAGTGGAAGGGCTGGTGGCTGGCGCGCCAGACGGCGAACGCGCCCGCGTCGGCGGGGTCTTTGCCGTACTCGATGGCAAGGTAGCGGTCGAGCTCGGCGCGCAGCCGGTCGAGATGGGCGCGAACCTCGCGCTTGGCCGCCGCGAAGTCCCCCGCGTCCATGCCCTGCTCGGTCTGCATCCTGTGGAACATCTGGAAAGCGCGGTCGGCGAGCTCGGCGCTCTCCTTGATGCGCTCGGCCACGTTGTCGAAGTCGAGCCTGCGGCCGAGCGCCCCCTGCAGCTCGCCATAGGTGGCGTAGCCGACGAGCGTGTTGCCGGCGCGAATGTTGAAGTCGATGTCGGGTAGCGGCTCGATCTCCTCAGGCCGCTCCAGTTGCGCCACCAGCGTGAGGAACAGCCGCAGCTTGCAGATCTCGACGGCCTCCTCCATGATGTCAACGCCGTAGAGGTTGTTGACGATGATGCTCTTGTGGATGTAGTAGTCGCGGCTGCGGCTGGGGTGGTCGTCGATGCGCGCCAGGATTTTGCGGAAGTCTTCGTACTTCCTGGGGTGGGGCGCGGCCGGCGACGGGGACGCCCCTGCAGTCGCGTCTGGTGCGGCCCCGTGCGCGCGGTCGATGTCGTCGACGAAGCCCTGCATGCGATCGAGGCAGGCGCCGTAGAGCGGCTCCAGGATGTTGAGCGCCGCGAACAGGAACGCGCCCGAGCCGCAGGTGGGGTCGAGCACCGTTACTTTCTCGATAGCGTGATAGAAGGCGGGCAGCGTTTCCGGTCCCTTGCACTCGCGTATGGCGTCCCCAGCGAAGCGGCGCAGGTCGAGGTTGTAGGTCACGAGGTCGTCGATGCCCTGTACCTCGCCGGCCGCGAGCTTGCCGCGAACCTCTTCGTAGCGCGTGCGGTGCGCCACGTGCTCGCGCCACGTTTCGGTCGGCAGGGCGTAGCCGGGGGACGCGGGCCGATTCCAGCCCGTGCGTTGCGTGGTGTCGCGCAGGCCGGCAGCGATCTCTTCGGGTAGCGGGAGGTTTGTGCCGTGGCGCACGGCCGGGTAGATGTAGCGGTCGGGATCATCCCGCAAGAGCCCCGACAGGGCTCCATCTGGCCGGAAGGCCACCGCGCACTCCTTCCTGGCTTGCTCGAAGATAAACGGGATAATCGTGCTTTTGCCGATGTACTCGGTGATGTCCTCCTTGGTGTAGTACGCGCCCATCTGCTTCTGGTTGATGTACTTCTCGAAGATGTAGCCAAGCACGTCGGGGTTGATCTCGTCCCTGACTTCGGTCCTGCCGTTGCTCTGGCGTGTGTTGGTACGCGGCGGACGCTGGTCGAGCGTCCAGTCGTAGGCGTCGAAGAAGGCGAAGATGTTCTCGAACGCCTGGTCAGGGATATGGATGCCCGTGTTGGCGCTTTCCAGCTCGTGGACCTCGAAGAGGCCGCCGTTGAGGTAGGGTACATGGCCCAGCAACTCTTCAAGGTCGCCCCCGCGCGACCCCATGGGCTGGCCCAGCCCCTCGTGGAATAGGCGCAGCAGGAAGTAGCGGTAGAACGTGTGAAACGAGTCATGTCCCTGGCGTTCCCGCATCCGTTGCAGACGGTTGCGCAGGTAATCGGGATCGCCGTCGAGGAAGCCGCGCTTCTGCATGAAGTAGATGAACATGAGCCGGTTGAGCATCAATGAGGCGTACCACCCCTGGTCGGCCACCGACCGGATGCCGTCGATGAACGAGCGGAAGCCGTCGAGTTCTTTACTTGAAGCAGTCGTAGAACTTCTTGGTGACACCCTCGACATCGAAAGCGCGCTTGGCCTTGCCCGACATCGCGCCGATAGTGACGTTCTCCTCGTCCTCCAGGGCCACGGCCAGGACGTCGAGCTTGCGCAGCAGCATGTCGGGCGACTGGCTGGCGTAGAGCACATGCTCGCGGTTGCGGTCGGGCTTACCCGGCTCGCGCTTGACCCACTGCCAGATCTGCCGCGCGCCATCACGATAGGCGATGATGTGCTCGTAGGCGGCCTCGGTGACCTTCTTCTCGATCTTGCGCCGCGTCGCGTAGTCGGGGATGGCCTCGCCGGGGTCGGCGTCGTAGGTGTATGCGATCATGCCCTGCTTCTGCGCCACGGATGTCAAGCGGTACGTGCGCGCGCCGACCTCGACATCGAGTGGCTGGGCTTTATAGTTGTCCCAACCAAGCTCCTCGATGAAGAGCGCGCGCAGGTCGAAGTCACGCAAGGTCTGGCGCGCCGATTGCAACTGAATAGTCATTTTACTAAAGTCATCTTTGCGGAAGCGTATCGGAATCGATATTTATCCTGTTCGGGGGCGTGCGATGCGAAGAGGTCGGGCCGGCTCTCGTCGCAATAGATCTCGAACTTCATGGCGCGTTCCCGCCCGTGTCGGCAAACAAGCCGAGCGAACAAATAATTTGCGGCTCTTGCGCATGCTCCTCTTCGTGGATCAGACACAGCCGATCGTCGTCGCGCAGGGCGATCACCAATTGCGCCAGCGTCTCGTCGTCTACGCCGCCGCGCAGTTGACGGTTGAGCGTGTCGACGGCCGATTGCCGCAACGGATAGCGGTAGATCTCGCCGATAGCTTTATCCAGTTCCTGCGAGGCGAAGAGCGTCCCTTTGAGCGAGTCGGCGTATGCTTTGAGCCGCTCGTAGGTACGGAAGCGCGCGCCGGAGGGGCGGCCTAGCTGACCGCCGACGCGCTGCTCCTCGGCGACGATATGCTCGGCGCCCTGCCGCACAAGCTCATGGTGGGACTGGTGGCGGGGCATGGCCGGTGTATTGGGCGCGCACTCGGCCGCGCGCAGGATCGTCAACTGCGACTCCGTGACGCTTCGACCCTCCTTGTCCACCCATGCCAGCGCATCGTTACCTTCCGCCGAGCGCATGTAGAGCAGCACCCCTTGCGGCTCGGACCGCGTGCCGACGTAGGCGCGCGTGGCGTAGACGACGGGCGGTAGATCGGGGATCGTCTTACGCAGTACCGGGTCGGCGTCGACGGCGTTCTTCCAGATTTGATAGGCGTAGGAGGAGAGGTCCACCTCGGTGTCCGCGTCGCCGTCGAGGATGCCGGCCTTCTCATTGTAGAGGTCGACAAGCGGCCGGTCGTCGTTGTCGTCGTCGAAAAAGGCTTCGTCGGTACCCACGACCTCGGCGTTCTCGCGCAAACGGCGGCGTACCCTACTACGCAGACGAATAATGCGCTCGACACCGTCGGCTGGCAGGAAGGAATAGCAGAGGATACGCTCCGCCTGTTGCCCGATGCGGTCGACGCGCCCCGCACGCTGGATCAGGCGTACGATGGCCCAGGGTAGATCGTAGTTGACGATCACGGCGCAATCTTGCAGGTTCTGGCCTTCCGAGAGCACGTCGGTCGTGATGAGGACGCGCAACTCATCGCCCGGCGGCGTCACTTTGTCGTTGCTCTTGGGGCTGAAGCGCCACGCCAACTCCGTGGGGTCTTGCGACTGGCCGGTAACGCCCGCTACACCCTGTATCCCGAGCGCCTGCAGTTGCGCGGCCAGATAGCGTGTCGTATCGGCGAACTGCGTGAAGACAAGGACCTTATCGGCGGGGTGTGCCTCGACCAGCAACTGCGCCAGGGCCTTGAGCTTGGCGTCGGCCCCCGCGTCCCACGCGCCGCAGGTGTCCAGTACGCCAATCAACGCGCGCGCGTCTGACAGCAGGTCTTTTTTGAGCCCCCTAACGAACAGAGAGGGCGGCAGCCACTTGAAGCGCCGCTTGTACTGCGTGCTGTAGGCCCCGTATACCTGGGTGGCGCGGCGGCGGTACTCATGTTCACCCTTCTCGACACCTTTGACGGTATCGGAAAGCGTCGAGTCGCCACCGTTGTCGTCGTCATCCCCATCGTCGAATAGATTGCGCGCCGCGGCGTCGATGTCCTCGTCGTAGCTCGCGGGCTCCAGCAACTCCGCGCCCTGTGTGCCGAGCGGGATCGGCAGGTCGTGCTCGATGGCGTGCAGCACTACGTAGTTGCGCAGGATATGGCGGTCGATCGACTGCAGGAACGCAGGGCCACCGCTCTCCAAGCGCTTGAATAGGTTGGTGCGGCAGAAGCCCATTAGGCGCTTGCCCGCGCGCGACAAGCCTTCGAGAGTCTTGGCCTCGGTCGCCGTCGGAGGTGTGCGCGGGGCCGGCGCGATGTAGTTGCCAAGGCCGTAGCGCGGCAGGGATAGGCCATTGATTGCGTCGACGACCGTGTCGGAATAAAGACGCGCGTAGGGGTCGTTTGCATCCGCGTCACCGGATCTGACGACAACCGTCCTGGGCACGCGCGCAGGGAAATACGAGCGCGCGCCGCTCTCTAACGTGAGATAGCGCCGCCCCGTCTCATCGTCCTGGTCGGCGTAGTTCTGCTGGATGAAGCCGCGCGTGCGGCGGACCATGTAGAGCCGCATCAAGTCACGCCAGTCGTCGACGTATTCGCTCTTCTCGAAGGCGGCGAGCGAACGAACCGGAGCCTGGTGCATCTGCGTAAACTTTATGTCGCCCAACTCGGCCAGCAGCTTCTCCGGGCGGATACCCAGGTCCTGGTGCTCGGGGACGAAGAGGCGCAGCTGGGACGAAAGATCGAGGTACGTTTTGTTGTAGGGCGTCGCCGACAGCAGGACGCACTTACTGTCGCTCTGCGCGATGTATTCCTGGATGGCGCGATAACGGCGACCTTCGCGATTGCGCAGGTTGTGACTCTCGTCGATGACGACAAGCCTGAAGCGAGCAGGGATGGTCGGAAGTTCCTGCGCCACCGCGTTGATCGACAGTACTTTGGCGCGAAGGCCATACCGCTCGACGTACCCTCGCCACATCTTCACCAGATTCTTCGGACAGATGATGAGCGTGCTCCAGTCGCGGTCATCTTCGAAGATGCGCGCTAGTACAGCTTGGCGTAATTAACCCAGCGATCGGCGCTGGCCTGCGACTGAAGTCGCATGGCAAACGACGGACACTGAAGTGTCTCGACGGCTCGCATAGACCGCCGACTTATTTGAGCCAACGTGTACTAGGGCCGTCGCCATGAGCGTTTTGCCCAGGCCGACGACATCTCCTAAGAGGACGCCGCCACGTTTGTTGACGTGGTGTGCGGCGATCTTGACGGCGGCGGTCTGGAAATCAAAAAGCTGGTCGTGCAAGTCGCGCGGCACGCGGAACTCACTCAAGCCGGCCCGCGCTTCCTGCGACAGGTGATAGGCCATCTTGAGGTAGATGTAGTAGGGGGGCAGCGGCCGCTCTCGCGCCCAACTGCTGTCGATCAGATCGGCCAACTCGTGCGAGATGTCGAGGCACCATTTGTCTGTCCAGCGGTCCTCGAACCACGTCTGTAACTTTCGACAGGCGTCGTGGTCGAGCACGTCGACGTTGAGTTCGCCTTGCTTCTTGAGTTCGGCGAACGTGAGGTTGCTGCTGCCCACGAACCCGACAATCGGGTTGATTGGGTTGTTGAGGTACGAGAGGTAGAGCTTGGCATGCAGCGCGTGGCGCAAGAATAGCTTGACGACGACTTTCTTCGCGCGAATCTGGGCGCTCAGGCGGCGTAAGCCCGCTTCGTCGGCGTTGGTGGGCGCGCCGAAGGCGAGTTGCTCGCGGAACTCCTCGGCCTTGCGCCGCTTGAGTTGCAGTACGGTGGCCTGATCCGGGACATCGTCGGACGTGAGGCTCAGCATCGCGCGCAACTCGTCTTGCGGCAGCGGCTGCATCCCGACCAGCAGCCGGCAGCACGCGCCGTCCCCGCCGGGCCATAGCTCGACCAGTTGGTCGATCGTCCGCCAGCCGCGCAAATTGAAGTAGCCGACGCAGAAGTCGGCGCGCTCGGACACCTTGAGCGTGTCCTTCAGTGTGGGGAGCAGGGGCAGGTCGATGTTGTCGAAGATACGGGGCGCAGTTGCGCGCTCTCACCTTCGCCATCAAAGAGAATGGCTATTGATAGCTTTTGATACACACGTATCGTTGCTATGCGCACTATTATACCGTGTCGCTTGCGAAAGTGGGAAAGGCAGCGCGGTCCCGTCGATAGATTCTTGCTACGGCGCGAGCAGCAGCGCGAGCAGGGCCATGCGCACGTAGAGGCCATTGCGCGCCTGGCGGAAGTAAGCGGCGCGCGGGTCGGCGTCCACCTCGACGGCGATCTCGTCGACGCGCGGGAGCGGATGCATGACGATGGCCGTGGACGGCAGTATATCCATAAGGGCGCGGTCCACGGTATAGCCTCCTCTGGCCCGCGCCCGCGCGTACGCGCCTGCGTCGGCGAAGCGCTCTTTCTGCACCCGCGTCTGGTAGAGCACGTCGACCCGCCCTGCCACGTCGATGAGGTCGTCCGACTCTTCGTAGGCGACGCCATGGGCGCGCAAGAGGTCCAACACGTCCCGCCGCATGCGCGTGGCCGGCGGGGAAACGAGCGAGAGGCGCACATCCCGGAAGAGCGGGAGCAGACGGCACAGCGAGTGCACGGTGCGGCCGTTGGCCAGATCCCCCACCAGGGCGATGCGCAGCCCGTCGATATGCCCCAGCTCCTGTAGCATGGTGTACAGGTCGAGCAACGCCTGTGTGGGGTGCTCGCCCGTGCCGTCGCCGGCGTTGATGACCGGCACGGGCGAGGTCGAGGCCATGCGCGCCGCCGCGCCCTCTTCGTAGTGCCGCACCACGACGGCGTCGGCGTAGGCGCCTACGATGCGCGCTGTATCTTCCAGGGTCTCGCCTTTGACGCCGGACGAGTGTTCGCGCGCGTTTTCGGTGCTGATGACGCCTCCGCCCAGGCGCACCATCGCCGCCTCGAAGGAGAGGCGCGTGCGTGTGCTCGGCTCGTAGAGGAGGGTGGCCAGCACGCGCCCGCGCAGGTCGTCCGTCCCGCTGTCGCCACGCACCGCCGCCTCCATCGCGCGCGCCCGTCCGAACAAGAGGTCAAGGGTTGGGCGGTCGACGTCGGCGGCGGAGATGAGGTGCCTCACGCCCTATTGGCGCGCGAGGCGTTGGGGTCTTCCAGGAGCGTGTCGGCGTCGCTGTTGGGGCCAGCCGCGGTGGCGTCGGCGTGCCCGCGCGCCGCGTCGATGGTGACCATGTCGCGCGCGGGCTGGCGGTCGTAGCCGCTGGCGTAGGGCGTGTTCTCGCCCCTGATGCCGCCCTCGTCCGGGCCGGTGAACTGGTCGTCGGCCCCGGTCGCGCCTGTATTCGGTCCCCTGGCGGCCAGGCCTGCCTCGTCGCCGGCCGTAGTACGCGCGTTGGAATCGTTCATTAGTATAGCTTCCCTTTCAAACCAAAGCTATCAGCACGGTAGGCCCGGCTCCGTTTAGCCGTCGGCCAACGGCTAATAGCGATTGTCGACCACACCCTCACCGAGCGAGTCGTCGAGCGTCGGGCGGTTGGGCGCGAGACCCGAGTCGCCCATGCCCGCATCGGGGGAACCGGACGTATGTGGGTACGGGGACTGTCCCTCCGCGGCGGCGCGGGCCGTCTCGGTGTGGGTCACGGTCAGCCTCCCTTCGGGCGTGCTGTTGTCGTGCTGGATCGCGGCATCGTCGGTGATGGGCTGGCCGCCCCCGCGCGGCACGGTCGGCACGTCGTCAAGTGGCGCCTCGGGGGCGTGGACGCGGACAATCTCATCATCACTGCTCATCGTAGGTTCCTCCTTCAGCGTTCATAGGCTGTGCACGGCCTATGCCACGGGGTGAGGCCCTGTCCACGAGCCCTTCGAAGCGGTCGATGTCGGCGCGCACGATGTCGAGGCTGTCGTGCCAAAAAGCGGGCGTGCGGATGTCGATGCCGAAGCGCGCGGCCAGTGTCGCCGCGTCGGCCAGCCCGGTCGAGGAGAGCAGGTCATCGTAGCCAGCCACGAAGCGATCCGGGTCATCCTGGTAGCGGGCGTACAGGCCCAGCCCGAAAAGCTGGCCGAACATGTAGGGGTAGTTGTAGAAGGAGCGGTGCGCGTCGTAGTAGTGCCCCTTGACCGCCCACATGTACGGGTGCAAAAAGCTCTCATCCAGCCCGTCGCCGTACGTTTCGCGCTGCGCCCCCAGCATCAGCTCGTTGAAGTCGGCGATGGAGAGCTCGCGCTCCCGGCGCGCCGCGAAGACTCGGCTCTCGAACAGGAAGCGGCTTGTGATGTCGACGACGACCTGGCAGGTCCCCTGCAGCGAGACCTCGAGCAGCCCTAGTCGCTCCTCGTCGGACGCGGCGGCAGCGAGCCCGGCCTGGCGGATAATCGTTTCGCAGAAAATGCTGGCCGTTTCGGCCAGCGTCATCGGCGTCGACCGCTGCAGCGGGGTGCGGCCGGCCAGGTTGAGGTTATGGTAGGCGTGCCCGAGCTCGTGCGCCAGCGTGCTGACCCCCTCGAAGGTAGGCGAGTAGTTAGAGAGGATGCGCGACTCCTCGCCGCGCAACTGCATACAGAAGGCGCCGTCGCGCTTGCCGGGGCGCGGCTCCGCGTCGATCCAGCTCTCGCGGAAGGCGCGGTCCGCGAGGTCGCGCATCCCCGGCGCGTAGGAACCGAACGTTTCGGAGATGAAGTGCGCCCCCTCGTCGTAGCCCCACGCCCGCTCGGCACGCCCAACCGGGGCGAACAGGTCGTACCAGGCCAGGGCCGAGGCGCCGAGGGCGCGCGCCTTAGCCCGTAGATAGCGACGGAAGTCGGGGAACGAGGCCCGCGCCGCCTCCATCATGGCGTCGAGCGTCGCGCGATCGATGCTGTTCTCGAACAGGGCCGCGTCGAGGGGCGAGACCCAGCCACGCCGCGTCGAGAGCGTGTCGACCTGGCCCTTGATGCTGTTGAGCGCCGCCGCAAGCGGGAGGGCGGCGCGCTCCCAAGCCGCGAGCTCGGCCTCGTAGGCGCGACGGCGCGCGGCGCGGTCCGCGTCGTAGGCGCGGTTGCGCACCATGCTCATGGGCAGGTCCTCGGCTGCACCGTCCGGTCCAATGAGCCGGACCATCTGCTGCGAGGTCCAGTTGCCGTGCAGCTTGCCCCAGGCGGTCCCGCCGGATGGACCCAACTCGGCGGCCAGGGCCTCCTCGCCCGGCGCCATCTGGTGGGCGGCCTCGACCCGCGCCCTCTCTAGCGCGTAGGCGTGTGTCCGCGCCGTCTCCGAGCGCCCGGCAAGCGCCGCGATGTCGAGGGCGCCGATCCAGGCCGTCAGGCGCGTGTCTAGTTGCGACAAGAGCACGGTGTGCCGCTGCAGCGCGCTGAGTTGCGCCTGCGCGCGGTCGTCGCGCGAGTTCGTGGCCACGTGGGCGCGGATGTAGGCGCCGAGCGTGCCGATCTCCGTGAGGACGGCGTTGAACCGCTCGACCACCTCGTCGAACGCGGGCGCCGTCGCATCGTCAGAGGCCGCCGTACCAGCCTCCGAGGAGCCCGGGCGGGCGCCGACGCCGTGCCTGTCGAAGAGCGCCGCGAGGTCGGCGATGCGCGCGACGGCGGCGTTGAAACCCTCCTCGAACTGATGAGAGTCCAGGCCCGGATAGACCGTCGTCAAGTCCCAGTGCGGCAACGGCTGTGTGACGGTTGTCATTAGCTTTCCCGATCTCTTTCTCGTGGAAAGGAATAGGACACCCATGAGGGGCGCGGCTGCCCTATGTCTACAGGCAAGAGTGCGCGCGACCGCGGTCGCGCCTTACACCTCGCACGCGGCGCTGTCATATAGTGCTAGAGGGGCCTGGTACTATCTGGTACTATCTGGTACTATTGGGGGCGTCGTCGCGGCGGCAGGACAACGGTAGAGAGGTCGAAAGTAAAGATAATACAAGGCCGCCGCGGGGGGGTGAGCTACGCCCCACGGCGGCCTCTGTTATGCCCACAACATGCTGATTATGACGAGCTCGGACTCTCGTCGCTCTGAGGAGCCGGAGCACGCCCCCTATCGCCTTGCGGGGCTGGGCGCGGCGCGGTGGCGGCGCTCTGACGGCGTACGGGCGCCGTGCCCGGCGCTAGGATCATGGTGATGGTGCGGCCCTCCGGCAGCACGTCGCGCTCGATGTGCCCCACGTCGGACACGGTGCCGGCAAGGTCTGCGAGCACCCGGCGCGCCACGTCCGGGTGCGCCTGCTCGCGGCCGCGCATGCGCACCGTGAGCTGCACCTTGTTGCCGTCGTTCAGCCAGCCCTGGATCCTCTTGCGCTTTGTATCGAGGTCGTGCTGGTCTGTGTCGGGCGCGAGGCGCACCTCTTTCAACTCGACAACCTTCTGCGCCCTTTTGTTCTCGCGATCCTTACGGTCCCGGTCGTAGCGGGCGCGACCGTAGTCCATCAGCTTGCAGACAGGGGGATCGACATTCGGCTGGACCTCCACCAGGTCGAGGTTCGCCTCCTGGGCGCGGCGCTGCGCCTCGGTCGTGAGCATCACGCCGAGCTGCGCGCCGTCGTCGCCGATCAACCGCACCTCGCGCACGCGGATGGCGCCGTTGATGCGTTCGCGCGGCGGTCCGGGCGGCCCCCCACGGTCTCGGTTACTCATGGGCGCCTCCCGCGCGACGCGCGCCGGCGTGACGGGGACAAGGATCGGGACCCGCGGGCTGAAAGCATATCGTCAATGGCACTCCTTGATCTATTTCGACATCCGCGTGTGTACGGACACGTTGTCGGATACGTGAACTCTCGTCGCCGCGCGTCGGGAGCGCCGCGATGCCTTTTGCCGAGGCCGCGGCGGCCGGGCGTGCGGTCGGCGACGTGTCTGGTATGACAGCACGAATCGCGCGTCTCTTCCACTATTGTACCGCTTCTGCGCCGTCGAAACGCCCCTCAAAAAAGGAATGGTGCGCGGCCCTATTGACAACGGACACGTTTTCTTGTTACTATCGCATCGACTCTAGCGGCACATAACGCGGCGGACGATGGCGCGTCGCGCCACATCGCCTCACACATGGGGCTATCCGTCGACCTTGGCGAACGCGTCAGAAAGGGATTAGGGAAATCTTGAGGAAGGCAGCACTAGCTATAGCCATAACGCTCCTGCTCAGCCTTATCAGCACGACCCCCGCGCTCCTCGGCAACACCCCGCCGGGCTCATCCCCGCAAAATTCGTACCCGGCCTACGCGCCGCAGGCGAACGACTTCGTGTACCCCGTCGGCGACCCACGCGTCGCCCCGACCTTCGACCAGGGCAACGCCAACGGCTTCTACATCTCGCAGATGTTCAACAACTCCTGCGACCCCGCGCTCCAGCAAGGCTTCTACCTGCAGGGTGAGTACTTCTGCGGCCACACCGGCGACGACCTCGCGGACATGCAGTACGGCGACCCCGTGCGCGCCGTCGCCAACGGCCTCGTCGTCTTCGCCGGCTACCAATCGACCTACGGCGAGATGGTGCGCATCCAGCACCTCCTGCCCGACGGCTCCTACATCTACTCGCAATACGAGCACATGGAATACGGCAGCCTGCTCGTCGTCCCCAATCAGGTCGTCACCATCGGCCAGAGTATCGGGCGGGTCGGCAGCACCGGGTTCGTGACCGGAGCGCACCTGCACTTCGAGATGAAGAGCGTCAACGAGGACGGCCGCGGCTACACCTTCGGCAACGCTGCGCTCATCCTCGGCTACTACGAACCCATCCAGTACATCGCCGCGCACACCCAGAGCGCGCCGCCCACGCCGGCGACGACCGCGGCGGCGGCGACACCGCCCCAAAGCACGCCGGAGCCGACCCAGGGCATCCCGGCGGACGCGTCCACGCCCGACGCGTCCACGCCCGACGCGTCGTCGGCCCTGACCACCACGACCACCACGGACCCGCTCACCTCCACCTCGCCCCTGAGCCCGACGTCCCCGGTCAGCGCGACGGCGCCCGTGAGCGCGACGGCCCCGACCAGCGGGACAACCTCGACCAGCGGCAGCGGCGAGGCCCAGGGCGTGCTGGCCAACTTTACGAAGAGCTACACGGAGTTCGTGACCGTCACGGCCGGACAGGTCAACGTGCGCTCCGGCTCGGGCTATCGGTTCGCACCGCTCAATCTGGTCGCCAAGGGCGCGCGCCTGGGCTACCTGGGCCTCAGCGGCGACGGCTGGGTGCACGTGGCCCTGCCGGGCAATATCACCGGCTACATCGCCCGCCAGTTCGTCGAGGGCGCGCAATTGCCCAAGCTGCCGCCGGCGCTGCTGGACCCGGCGCCCCGGGGCGGCCCCGTCGTGGCGGTCGCCGACGCGCGCTACCCCGCGCGCAACGGCCCGCTGATGCGCGACATGGCCGTCGAGCCGCTCTGGGTCGGCGAGAAGCTCCCGTACCTCGGCGTTGCCGCCGACTCGCCCAGTTGGGATAGGGTCGCCCTGCCGTCGGGCCGCGTCGGCTTCGTCCTCAATTGGTTCCTCAAAGGCCCGACGGCCGCGGTCGAGCGGGGGCGGGGGCGGGGGCGGGATCGGGCGCATAGGGGCGGGATCAGGCCGCGCGTGGCGGCGGGCGCGCCGGCGCGCCCCCGCTTCACGCTGACGGCGCCCTTCGTGGTGACGACCGTGGATAGCCTGAACCTGCGGGCGGGTCCACGCCTCGGCGCGGCGCGGATCGAGATGATGTCGGCCGGCACGAGGCTACACCTGCGCGGGTACCACATTAGTTGGGCTGCGGTGACAGCGCCCGACGGCGCCAACGGCTACGTGCTCGCCAGCCTGGTCAGCCCCGTCGACGTCGCGGGCACGGCGCCGGCGACACACCGGGCGGCGCCCGCCCGCCCGTCCGGCGCCCGGCACGGCGCGCGCGTCGCCACGCCCGCCCCGCGGCCTCACACGTCCTCGGCCAGGCCGGCAAGGGTAACAAGGCCAATCAAGCCGGCCAAGCAGGTAGGCGCGCCGCGCTACGTCGTCATCGCCGTGCCCGCGGCGAACGTGCACAGCGCCCCCGACCGCAAGGCTGTCGTCGTCACCTCCGCCTCGCAGGGCGCGCGCCTGGCCGTGCAGGGTAAGAGCGGCGTCTGGATCAAGGTCGAGGCGCGCAAGGGTCTCACCGGATGGGTGATGCGCGACCTGACTCACCCATAGCGAGTAGCGGTCAGCGATCAACGTGCGCCGCCGGCGCCACCTCGGGCCGGCGGCGCCGCTGTATGCCGAAGGGGCTAACGGCTCTGCGCCACGGTATCTTGCCGGGGGGTGGCCTGCTGCGGCCGCATCACGCGCTCCCCGACGCGGGCGACGAGGCCGCGCGGCCCGAAGCGCCCGCTCTGCGCCAGCAGGTAGTTGGCCAGGCCGTCGACGGCGGAGGGGCGGCCGCGCTCCAGGGCGCGCAGCCCCGTGGCCACGACTTGCTCGACGGTGCGCTTGGCGCCGAGCGCCGCGTCCTCGGTCCCTACCACGTCGAAGAACTCCGTCGCGGTCGCGCCCGGATAGAGGGCCAGCACACGCACGCCGCGCCCGCGGTACTCCGCCCACAGCGCCTCGGAGAACGAGAGCACGAAGGCCTTGGTCGCGCCGTAGACGGCCATATAGGGGACGGGCTGAAAGGCGGCCGTCGAGGCCACGTTGACCACCGCGCCGTCGCCCTTAGCGAGCATGGCCGGCAGGAACAGGTGCGTCAGGTCGACCACCGCCGCGACGTTGAGCGCCACCTCGGCCCCCTCGCGCTCCGGCGCGAGCGTCTCGAAGGGTCCGTGCGTGCCGAAGCCCGCATTGTTGACCAGTAGGTCGACCGTGAGGCCGCGCGCCTCTACCGCCACGCGGAGCTCCCGGGCCGCGCCGGGGCGCGCCAGGTCGGCCGCGATCGCCTCGGCGCGCACCCCATGGTCGCGCGCCACCTCGTCCGCCAGCGTTTGCAGCCGGTCATGCGAGCGCGCCACCAGAATCACGTTAGTCCCGCGCGCGGCCAGCGCGCGGGCGAATTCGGCGCCGATCCCCGCCGAGGCGCCCGTGATGAGCGCGGTCTTGCCCTGGTACTGGAACATCGTGTCTCCCTCCTTTATCCTTTTGTCCGTCATGTCGAGCGTGTGAAAAGATGCTTTCTCCCCCCTCCGCCCCCCTCCGGGGGGAACCTGGGGAGATGCCTCCCCCCAGACCCCCGTCAACTATGGCGCGTGCCGGTAGCGCCGTTCGAAAGGGGCATAGGAGGCGGCGCGTCCGCCACCCACGGCGTGTCCCGCGGCGCGTCCCGCGGCGCGTCCGCCACCCGCGGCGCGTGCGGCTAGACGAGCTCGGCCCCTCGACACTGCGCAAATCCTGGCTTCCAGCGCCACCCGCGGCGCGTGCGGCGGAGGGTCTTGGTTGCCCCAGCAATTCGCGAACTCGGAGGGTCTTGGTTGCCCCAGCAATTCGCGAACTCTGACTCCCCCCACGCGGGCATGTCGCGCGGCCTGCTATAGTTGAAGCATCCGAAACGTGAGCTTTTGTTCACGTTGAATCTATTATATGAGCATTTGCTCATATTTTCAACAAGAGGGTCGAGGTGATGGGCAACGCGTCGTTGCGTCGGGTCCCGCGGCAAGAGCGCGGCGAGCGCCGCATCGCGGCTATCCTGGACGCGGCGGAGGTGGTCATCGCGGAGGTCGGCTACGAGGCGACGACGACCAACGCCATCGCGGCGCGGGCGCATACCTCGATCGGCTCGCTCTACCAGTTCTTCCCCAACAAAGAGGCCATCGTGCGGGCGCTCTCGGACCGCTACCTGGCCGAGTTGCGCGTCCTCTTCGACCGCGTGTTCGCGCCGGACACGTACGCGCTGCCCCTGCCCGCGCTGCTCGACGCCATGATCGACCCTCTGGCCGCGTTCTACACCCGGCACGCCGGCTTCCAGCCGCTCTTCGTCGCGCCCGGCGCGCCCGCGTGCGCGCCGGGCCCCGCCAAGGACATCGACGGCGAGGTCATCGCGCGCGTCGATGCGATGCTGGCCGCGCGCGCACCGGATCTCGACGGGACGGCCCGCCGCCTCTACGCCATGGTCGGCACGTCCATCGTCGAGGGGCTGCTGCCCCTGACGATTGCGCCGGGTGGCGAGCCGTCTCCGCGTCCGGAGGTGATCGCGGAGATCAAGCGCGCGCTGGGTGCCTACATCGAGCGCACGCTCGGCCCCGGCGCCGGCGGTCCCTGACCGCCGGCGCCGGACGCGCGACCCCCACATACTCCGTAGCCACCTGGGCAGACAGGGGGTCTGTGACTTGTCGAGGTGGCCAAGCCCGTCTGCCCGCACGCCTTGTGGTTGGCGTACGTACCGCCGGCCACGCCCTTTCGCACGGCGCCTACCGGCACGCCTCGTCGTTGGCGGGGGTCTGGGGGGAGGCGCCTCCTCAGGTTCCCCCGGAGGGGGCGGAGGCTTTTAGGGGTAGGTTTTCCACGTAAGGAGGGAGGGTCGGAGGGCACAGCCCTCCGAGATACCCCTCGTTTGGAGGGGTGGGCAGCGTTGCTGCCCA
>JAABUP010006980.1_pt1 | contig 15553 bp, 15 predicted proteins | sample 5559201 | NCBI WGS metagenome assembly JAABUP01 (sample SAMN10711887, study PRJNA513373) | rock metagenome | isolation source: Antarctica rocks | place: Antarctica
AACCAGGAACGGCCCGGAGCACCGGCGACCAGGCAGCGCCGGTGGACCCACACGCCCCGAAGAGCACCAGTCACGAGCACTGCTCCCAGACCATGTTCAGCGGCCTCGATGAAAGATTGAGGCTAGCTGTTGCAGCTCATGACGTTGCGACCAGCGGGTCTCGGGTGCGGTTCAACGAAATCGGGTCTTCCCGGTGGGGGTGGAAGCTCCCGGCGGTCACTGTCGATGGACTCGCCGCCGAGGGCGTCGAGGTCTCCGCGGCTACAGTGCAACGGTGGCCGTGCACGCTCGGTGTCACCCCGGCTCGGGACCTCAATGTCATCGGGACAGCTACCGGCAGGTCCGCCGAATCGGTACCGGACGTGAAGTCAGCTGGTCCACCCGGCCGTGGAGGAGGTCGGGGCGATCTCCACCCGCGGCGGCTGGCGGTCCACGGCCGTGGCGCACCCAGACGGATCTGCCCGACACGGCGGGTCGGCCGTCAGTACCAGCACTCCGCGATCGACGTCCACCAGGCTGGCGTTCACTCCGCAGTACTCGCCATGCGCGGCCCGACCGGGCCGGCACCGGTTCGACCACCCCTAACGCCGGCTCATCCACGACAACCGGCACCGGGCCACATCGGTAACCAGCCCCCGGCCACCGTCACCGCGACCATCGTCACCAGGGTCAAGATGCAGAACAGCTAGCGTGCGGTGGTGGAGCTCCGCCAGTTGGATCACTTCGTCGCGGTCGCGGAAGAGGCGAGCTTCACCAAGGGCGCACTTCGGCTGCATGCTGCGCAATCTGCAGCCTCGGCGGCTGTGGCACGGCTGGAGCGGCAGCTGGGGCAAGAGCTCTTCGTGCGCGGGTCTCGGCCGCTGCGGCTGACCGAAGGCGGCCACCTCCTCCTCGACCGGGCCCGATCCATCCAGCGGCAGACCCGCGACGCAGTCGCCGAGCTCCACGAGCTACGCGACGGACTGGGCGGGACAGTGACCATCGGGACCGTCCTGTCCCTCGGGACCGACGTCTTACCCCGTGCGCTTCTCGCGTTCCACCGTCGATTCCCCCGCGTCACCATCCGCGTGGTGCTGTCGGCCGGTCCGGTCGACACGCATGTCGACAAGGTCACGGAGGGCAGCTTCGACGTGGCCCTCGTCCCCGCTCCGGGGCCGGTTCCGGCCACGGTCGCGTCGTGGACCGTCGAGCGGATCCGGCTCGGACTCGCCTGTCCCGTCGACCATCCGCTGGCCGCAGCTAATCAGGTGTCCTACCAGGAGCTCGCTGGGGAGACCTTCATCGACTTCCCCGCCGACTGGGGCAACCGCATCATGGTGGACAGCCTGTTCGAGCGTGAACGATGCACCCGCGTGGTGGCGATCGAGGTGACGGACGTGGGTGCCGCCCTCACGCTGGTGGGTGGCGGGCTCGGGCTCGCATTCGTGCCTGTCGAGTTCCTGACCAGCCGTGCCGACATCGCTGCGGTCGACCTGCGTCAGCGGCCTCCGTCGGTTCCGATCGCAGCCGTCATCCGTCGCCAGCAGTCCTCGCCGGCGACGTGGGCCCTCTACCGTCTACTCATCGGGTCACCGCACGGAGAGCAGGACCAGCAGGACGGCGACGTCGATCCGGGCACGGAGAACGGTCGCGATGAAGAGACCGCCGCAGGGTGAGAACCCGCCTTGCTGTCCCGCTGCCCGGAACGCTGTAGCCACCTGCATCGAGGTCTCCCACGATCGACCTCGATCTGCTGCCACCGCGCCCACCACGACCACACGCGTCTAGTCCGGTATGGCCGGCACCGCGACCACGTTCCCGCGAGGACGCCCAGCGTGCCGCGTCAGCTGCGCTCGACCCCGCGCGGTTCAGCCGACGTCCATCCGCTCTAGGCCCGGGTGAGCCGCATCCCGGCGTGGACGAGCCGATCCGCCAGGCCGGCGCCGATCGCGGTGCTCGGCGTGAGGATCCCGGCGCGGTCGGGCAGCGACGACCCACCAACGCTGAGCGCGACAGCGATCTCCGCCGCGCAGAGGGCCGTCACGTAGTTGCCGGGATCGCCGTCGAAACCCATGGTCACCCGACTGCGACGTCCGTCCGCGCCGGTACCGGTCACGTCCAGGCGGTAGGTCCCGGTCGTCACCTGCCGCTCGCTCGGCCCGTGGCCGGGTGGGGCGATCCGCGTCAGCAGCGCCGTGCCGAGGCGGGTCCGCAGAGCGACGGTGACCGCGCCGAACGCGGCCCGGAACAGTAGCGCAGACAGAGCGCCGGTCGCGCCGTCGAACGCGAGGTACTCCTGCACCTCCACGTCCGTCCCGCGCAGTGAGCTGCTGAAGCGGATGGCGCGGGTGTCCGAGATGCCGAGCGGGGACCGCGTCAGCCACGCGCGCTGAGCACGGTCCCACCGCACGCCGACGGGGTCGCGCTCCCGCGGCGTCGGCCGTCGGTCCCAGGGGCCGAGCAGGAACGGGTCCCGCTCGCGCTGCGCGTCGCCGGACTCGACCGCCTCGCGCATGCTCGCGATGGTGCCGCCGTTGAAGAGCCCGGACCGCAGCCGGACGACCGCCGTCACGTCGCGCAACGTTCCGCCCAGCTCGTGATCGAGCAGGAGCACCGCCAGGTCGGCGGGGGCGGAGCTGGCCCCGCCGAAGCACACGACCTTCACCCCCGCCCGCTGGGCCGCGTCCTGCTGCCGGTCGACGAGGTCGCGGATCCGGGCGGTCTCTCCGCTGGTGTCGCAGTAGTGGGCCGAGTTCGCTGTACAGGCGGCCACGATCGGGTCCCCGAGGCGTCGGAACGGCCCCGCCATGTTCAGCACGACCCGCGTCCGGGCGACGACCGCCGACACGCCCGTCGGATCGGTTGCGTCCGCCACCAGCACCGGTACGCCGACGCCGAGCCGTTCCAGGCTCTCCCGGTCGCGGCCGGCGACCGCCCACCGCAGCGTCGCGGGCGCATGCGCGGCGAGGTGCCGCACAGCACGCCGGCCGGTGAACCCGGTCGCACCGAACACCACGAGGTCTAGATCTTTCGTGTCGGTCACGACACTCCCCTTCCGTTCCGCGCGTGCCCATCATCCTGGCGGAGCTGTGCCGACGCCTGCCCGTCGGGCGACGGCGGGTGCGCCGGACACCGTCCGAGCGGCCGGGTGGGAGGGGCAGTCAGCGTGCGGGGTCGTGGACGACGTTCTCCGTGGTGACGGCGAACGTGCAGCCGCTCAGGTCGCAGAACTTCGCCTCGTCGGGGCGGATCACCCGGAGGTACTCGGGATCGGTGAAGACGTTCGCGATGCCTTGGGCGTCGTCGAACCACAGCTCGGTAATCCCGTCGACCGGCGCCAGGGGAAGGTCGAGCCCCTCGAGGGGCACGGGGTGCTGCTGGACGTAGCGCCGCACGTTGTCCCGCACGGCGGGAATCGACATGAACAGGGGCGCGTGCTGCTGCTGGTGGTAGGCCACGAACTGCTCGTGGGTCATCGTCGGGTTGCGGGGCATCAGGATGCTGAACTTGATCATGCGGTCTCCTCGGGGTGCTGGGTTAACGGTCGTTAGTCGAACGTATCACCACGACTCACGACTGTTAGGCCTCATTGACTTCACGCCTACTCTGGTGTGGTGGGGACCGTTGAGCTGAGCGGGCGCGCCACGAACCGGCGGGGCCAGGGCGGCGCACTGCGAGGGGAGATCCTCGACGCGGCCACCCGGCTGCTGGCCGACGCCTCCGCCCGCGGGGCGGTGACGCTGCGGGCGATCGCCCGGGAGGCGGGGATCGCCGCGCCCTCGATCTACCGGCACTTCCCCGACCGCGACGCGATCCTCGACGCCGTCGTCTCGCAGACCTTCGTCGAGTTGTCGCACGCATGCGAGGCCGCCGCCGAGGGCGCGCCGGCTGGCGCTGGCACCGTCGAGGCGGTCTGCCGGGCCTACCTCGACTTCGCCCGCGACCACCCCGGTCCCTACCGGGTGATCTTCGCTCGATCCCCCGCCGACATCGCCTCGCCTCCCACCACCTACCCCGACGGCATCGCCGCCTTCGAGCTGCTGCGGCGAGCCGTCGCGCAGTGCGACGAGCGGGAGACGTCGACCGCGCGGGAGGTGACCCGCGACGCCCAGTGCCTGTTGGCCGCGCTGCACGGGCTGGCCACGCTGGTCCCGGCGACGCCGGGGTTCCCGTGGATCGGCGTCGACACCGCGGTCCACCGCCTCGTCGGCGCCCTGGCTGTGCCACTGACCCGGAGCGGCCCTGGGCGCCGCTGAGCACACCGTGCGCCTGCTCCGAGGAGTCCACCGGCGCGGGACGCTAGCGGTGCTGGCGCTGCTCGGACGCGGGCCCCTGGTCGAGGTGCAGCTCACGGACGAGCAGGAACAGCGGGAAGGTGAAGGCGAGGGCTGAGGGCAGCGCCAGGACCGGGTAGGCCCACGGTGCCCTCATCCCGACCCGGCGGCCCTCGACGACCATGAAGACCCCCGAGACGCCGAAGACGGCGATCAGGTCCACCGCCGCCGATGACGAGGCGGGGTTGGCGAACCAGGCGCGCAGGTAACCGGCCGGGAAGCCCCCGGGCAGCGAGCGCGAACGGAGGTTGTAGAACCACGTCCCGCCCAGACCCGCGGCGGCGGCGATGCCGTACACGCCCACCAGCACCGGGTGTCCCCGCCGGCCCGGCCTGCGCCGGCCCCCCACTGCGTGGACGGCGCTCATCGGGCCACCCCCGGCAGGTGCGCCGCGCGTCGCGTCGATCGGGCGCCGGCGGCGGCGGCCGCCGCGGTGGCGCCGGCCACCGCGGCGGTGCTCGGGGAGAGCACCGCCGCGCCGGCGAGGGCCTGGCCGGTCAGTGCGGCCAGCAGACCTCCGGCTGCCCAGGTCAGCGTCCGCGTCACGGCCAGGCGGGTCGGGACGGGCGCATCGCGCAGCAGGTACGCAACGACGATGAGGCCCTGCAGGCCATGCAGACCGACGAAGTGCGCCGGCCGCAGATCTCCGGCGGTGGTGGACCACCCCAGCAGGGGAAGTCCCGGCCCGCCGTCGTCGGTGCCGATCGAGTGCCGGCCCAGGGCCAGCATGACCGCGCCCACGGCGAACCCGGCCAGCATCAGCCCCAGGCCCGACCTCGCCACCCGCGCGAGCACCGGGTCCGCCGGCGGGCGCAGCGCGAAGGCCGCCGCCACGATGATCGTCGCGGCTCCGACCCCCCCGACCAGGGAGGCCCCCATGCCCGCGAAGACGGCGGCGTCGAAGGGGGTGTCGAGGTTGAAGTGACTGCGTACCCCCCGGGCGGCCTGCAGGGTGATCAGTACCTGCTCCACCGCCAGGCCCGCGGCCGAGAGGACGGTGGCCCCCCGCACGAACGGCACCGCGGGGGAACGCTGGACCAGCCACAGCAGGGCGGCGCCGTTCAACCCGATGGAGGCGCTGAACTTCAGCGGCTTGGTCCACACCGACTCCCCCATCAGGGTGCGGGGATCGACCGCTGCCGCGACGGCCAGCGCTCCCGTCAGCGGCGCGTAGGCGACGACGAGGCGTCGCAGGAGCGTGGGCAGCCTCGTGGACGCCGCGGACGGCGCCGCGCCGCGGCGTAGGTGATCGCGCGGGACCGACCCGTTCGGCTCGGCGACGCCCCGTGTCAACCGTGCTGCGACACGTCGGACGAGGAGGCTGCGCCCCAGGGCAACGCTCACAGGGAGACCACCACCTTCTGCGCCGAAACCCCGGCGCGCTGAAGGTCCAGGGCCGCCTGGATAGCGTGCAGGCCGCTCCCGACGACCCGTGCGGGCGGGGCCGCGGCGTAGCGACCCTGAGCCAGCGCGGCGGGCAGGAAGTCCTGGTAGACCGCCCGGCACACCTCGTTGTCCATCAGGGTGGTGCCGAACACCGACCTGGTGTCGACGTGCCGCATGCGGTTCCGCACCGCCAGGGACGCCACGGAGCCGACGGTGCGCGGGAAGAGCCGCAACAGGTCGCCGGCGCCGGCGGGAGGGGCGCCGAGGGAGGCCGGTGGCGTCACCATCGAGACGAACCGCCGCCCCTCGCAGGCGGCGACCACATCCGAGCAGGCCCTCGCGGAACCGGTGCCGATGGCCAGTGCCCCGGCGACCTGCTTCCCGGCCAGGGCGGCGACGACGTCGGCGACGGCGCCGGGGCTGTGGTGGTTGAAGACCTGGGCCGCGCCCAGCGCCCTGACGTAGTCGCCGTTCTTCGGCGACGCCGTGGTGAGGACCTCGTAGCCGGCGGCGACGGCGAGCTGGATCGCGTTGGAGCCCACGGAGGTCGAGCCACCCCACACCAGGACGGTCTGCCCGGTCGGGGCCGGGTCTGCACCAGGGTGCGCCAGCCGCAGGTGGTCGCTCTGGAACAGCCCGCATGCGGCGGTGGAGACCCCCAGCGGCAGGACCGCGGCGTCCTCATAGGTCAGGGAGTCCGGGATGGGGCAGGACATCCGTTCCAGGGCGACGGTGTGCTCCTGGAACGAGCCCTCTGCCGCGGAGTTGCGCTTCTTGTCCACGCCGACGGCGTGGGACAGCACGCGGTCGCCGACGGCGAAACGCGTGACGGCGGAGCCGATCGCGACGACGTCCCCGGCCAGGTCCGAGCCGAGGACGAAGGGGTAGGTGATCCAGCGGATGACCAGCGACCCGGTGTCCTGGATCACCCAGTCGATCGGGTTGACGGCCACCGCGCGGTTGGCCACGACGATCTCGTCGGCGCGCGGGGTGGGGACCGGCGCGGGGCCGACCTGCAGGCGGGCCTTCTTCGCCGGGATCCACGCGGCGGTGTTGCCCGCCGCGGGGCGGTCCTCCTGGTGCGCGGGCTGTGCTTGCGTGGTCATGCTCGTCCGTCCTCGGTGGTGGGTCCCTCGATCAGGAAGGTGGCGCCGGCGGCCTCGGCCAGCTCCGGCCCGAACAGGGCGCCGGGGGTGTGTGCGCCCGGCCGGCCGTCGCCGGCCAGCAGCCGCTGGGTGACCAGCGCGGCGACCGAGGCGGTGAACTGCGTGCCCTCACCGACGCGCAGCCACCCCTCGCGGACCTGCCCGTCGGGCCAGCGGACGCTGGCGTGCCCCCACGAGGAGGTGCGCGCCATGGACTGCGCACGCAGGGGGATCCTGGCGATCACCCGCGTCGCCAGACCGCCGGCACCGGGTAGGCGGAGCAGCGCAGTGACCACCGGCAGGGCCGCGCGCACCGCGGGGTTCGACGGTGCTGCTGGGGAGGCGGCAAGGACCGTGTCGGCGTCGCTGGCCCGCCACGCCGCGAGGAGCTCGGCGCTGGCCCCGCCCCCGGTGGACAACACATCCCCGTCCGGGGTGGTGATCGAGGAGTAGTGGCCGCCGGCGGAGGCGCGGACCACACGCCCTCCCCGCACCTCCGCCCCCCCGGAGGAGACCACCTCCACGATGGTCGCCGCCAGGGCGGGCCCGACCCGGCCGGCCTCCAGAGTGATCGCCGCCAGGGCGTCGGTGCGCACCGAGACCGGGCGAGGACGGCCCCGGCACAGGCGCAGCACGAGAGCCTCGGTGGCAAGCACCCCGAAACCGGCCCCGGTGACCAGCACCCGCCCCGTTGCCGCCGCCTGCCGGTCCAAGGCCAGGACGTCGCGGGTCGCGGAGAGCTCGTTGGACACATCGACGTAGTGCGTACCCTCCGGGCAGGCGCGCGCCACGCGGACGGCGGTCGAGGCGAACGGGCCGACGGTGCTCACCACCACCCCCGGGCGTGCCGTGGCGAGCTGGCTGAGGACCTGGTCGAGCCCTCCCGTCAGGATTCGCGGCTCCCCGTCCAGCTGGGCGGCGAGGCGCTCCAGGCGTGCGCGATTGCGCCCGGTGAGCGTCAGGGCGACCCCCGCCCGGTGCAGGTCGGCGGCGATCAGGCTGCCGGTCCGCCCGCTCGCCCCCAGAACCCACGCTTCGGTGCTTCCCATCGGTACCTCCTTGATGTCATGGCGTGTCGTCACCATAACACCCTCATGACACGCCATGCTGTCACCTACGCTGACCGCATGAGCCGATGGCGACCGGATGCGCGCGAGCGTCTCGAGCGCGCAGCCCTGGAGCTGTTCACCGAGGCGGGGTTCGCCGAGACCACCGTCCCCCAGATCACCGCCCGCGCCGGGCTGACCACCCGTACCTTCTTTCGGTACTTCGCCGACAAGCGCGAGGTGCTCTTCGCCGCTGAGCAGGAGCTGCCCGACCTGGTCGCCTCCCTCATGGCGCAGGCCCCGCCCGGTCTGGACGTGCTGGGCGTGACCGCATGGGGGTTGGACCGGGTCGCCACGACCCGCTTTGTAGGTCTGCACGAGCACCTTCGGGCGCGACGAGCGGTCATCCGCGGCGACAACAGCCTGCAGGAGCGTGAGCTGCAGAAACTCTCCGTCCTGACCGGCGCCATCGAGGCCGGCTTCCTGGACCGGGGGCTGGACGGGCTGTCCGCGGCGCTGGCGGCCAGGATCGCCACGGCCGTCTTCGACGTCTCCCTGGACCGCTGGCTCGACCAGGACGGCGAGCAGCCGCTGGCCCAGCTGCTGCACGAGTCCTTCGAGCGGCTGCACCCGCTGATCGGCGACCCGACCGCGGGGACCGGCGCTCAGCCCTGCCAGGCGGCCGCGGTCTCGGTGGCGAAGTCACGGTAGGAGCGCATCGGACGCCCCAGCAGAGCGCGCAGCCGCTCATCGGTGCCGGGTGCGGCGACCATCCCGTCGACCTGGAAGCGGCGCATCATCAGGCGCATGTCGTAGGCCATCCACCCGGGCATGAACGCGGTCAGCTGCTGCTCGAGGTCGTCCAGGACGTCGTCGCCGCCGTAGGAGACCGGCCGTCCCAGCACCTCGGACCAGATCCGCGCGACGGCGTCACCGGTGAGCACCTCGGGCTCGACCACGTCGATGACCTCGGTGGGCAGCGCCCGGTCGGCGCGCTGGCGCTCGAGCAGCGCAGCCGCCGCCACCTCGCCCAGGTCGCGCACGTCGACCATCAGCGCCGAGCGGTTGCCCACCGGGGGGCCGTAGGTGCCCGCGAGAAGGCGGTCCTGCTCCGCCGAGTCGTTCTGCATGTAGTACCCCGGGCGCAGCACCGTGGCGCTGATGCCCAGGTCGTCGATCATCCGCTCCGCGGCGGCCTTGGCCGCGAAGTGCGGCGGGTCGGTGAAGCGGTCGGCGTGGATGACCGACAGGTAGACCACGTCGCGCACCCCGGCCGCGCGAGCCAGGGTGAGGGTGTGCAGGGTGCCGGTCAGCTCCTCCACCGCCACGGGGCTGAGCAGGAACAGCCCGCTGACCCTGTCCAGCGCCTCGCGCATGACGCTCGGGTCGGTGAACTCCCCCTGCACCGCGGTGACGCCGGTGGGGAAGTGGGCCTTGTCCGGTGAGCGCGTCAGCGCCCGCACCTCGGTGCCGGCGGCGGCCAGGTGGCGCACAGCCTCCGACCCCACCGCTCCAGTGCTGCCGGTGACCAGAACAGTCATCGTCGTGCTCCTCTCACATGGCCTACCGGCGCCCTGGGTGGTGCACCGGCTGGTCTCCCAGGTTGACGACCCCACCGACGCCGATCCGGCCGGAGCGGTCTGGATGACTCAAACCGAACCTAAATACCCTTCTGCCGGTGATATCCGACGACCTGCACATCGCTGACGCGTTGGATCTGCAGATCCTGCGCGCTCTCCAGATCGACGGCCGTGTCGGGTTCGGAGCGCTGGGTCGCGTACTGGGCGTCTCCGACCAGACGGTCGCCCGCCGCTACGCCCGCATGCGCTCAGCGAGCGGGCTTCGGGTGACCGCCGCCGGGGACGCGCGCCCACCGGGGCACCGGCAGTGGTACGTGCGTGTGCGCACCACCCCCGACGCCGCGATGGTGATCGCCCGAGCCATCGCGCGCCATCCCGACACCGCCTGGGTGCGGCTGGTCTCGGGAGGCACCGAGATCGTGTGCTCGCTGGACGCCAGTGGCGCCGCCGGCGGGCACGCGCTTCTGCTGGAGAAGCTGCCACGCACCTCCCGCGTGCTGGACGTGACCGCGCAGAGCGAGCTGCACGTCCACGCCCGCGGCGCTCACCGGCTGCTCGAGCAGGTCGGCTGCCTGGACGAACGTCAGCTGCGCGGGCTGCAGCAGAACCTTCCCGCACCGAACACTGGCGTGGCGGATGCTGAGCGCGGGCGCACCATGCATCTGAACAAGCTCGACCTGGTGCTGTTGACCGTCCTGCGCAAAGACGCACGCACCCCGGTCGAGCAGCTGGCCGCCGCCGCCGGTACGCCGGCCTCCACCGCTCGCCGACGTCTGGCGCGGCTGCGCACGAGCGGCGCGCTGCGCATCGACGTCGACCTCGACGCGCGGGCCCTCGGTCTGCACGAGCAGACGCTGCTGTGGATCAGCGTCGCTCCGGCAGACCTGGCGGCCACCGGTGCGGCGCTGGCCACCCACCCCGAGGTCACCTTCGCCGCCGCCACCACCGGGCGCACGAGCCTGTACGCCAGCGTCATGACCCCCGACGCCACGACGCCTACGAGCGTTCCAAGACGATCGCCGAGCGGGCGGCATGGGACTGGACGGCTCGGGAGGGCGGAGACCTCGAGCTCGTCACGATCTGCCCGGGAGCCGTGCTCGGACCGGTTCTCGGGCCCGAGCACTCCGCGTCCATCGACATCGTCGCTCGGCTCCTGGACGGTTCCCTCCCCGCTCTGGTGCGCTTCGGCTGGCCGCTGGTAGACGTGCGAGACGTCGCTGATCTGCACCCCGCGCCATGACGGCACCCGAGGCCGCAGGACAGCGCTACCTCGCCGCCGCATCCTTCGCCTGGATGAGCGACCTCGCGAAGGAGCTGCGCGAGCAGGCGCCGGCACTGGCCGACCGGGTCCCCCGACGGTCGGTGCCCAACCTCGCCGTCCGCCTGTCCGCCCTGTTCGATCCGGTGCTGCGCAGCCGGTTGTACGAACTGGGCAAGTACCGGCCGATCTCCGGCGACAAGGCCCGCACGGAACTCCACTGGCAGCCCCGCCCCATCGCAGAGACGATCCTGGCCACCGCCGGCAGTCTCAACGAGTCCCCAGCGCACGCGCACTAAGAGGGACGGGGGCGCGGCGTCGGCCGCGCCCCCGTCGGGCGAGCCTCGCGCTGTTGCGGCCGGGGATGCACGACCCGATCGGGTACCGCCCGCCGACCAGGGTCACGTCGGAGTAGTACTGCGGCCGACGACGTGGACCCAGAGGGCACCAGCTCTCGCTCACGTAGCCGCACGGCGAGACGCCGAGGCACGCTGCTCGCCTCATCCCACCTGTGGCGGCCACCGCGGGTCAGGTCCACGACCCGGCGGTCCCGAGCAAGCGCTCGCTCCCGCGATCGCTGCAAGTGCGAGGTCTGCTCCGCTGAGGGGTCATCAGGCATGGGTCGTCCTGGTGATGAGCTCGCTGGCCCGTTCGGCGATGGCGATGACGGGGGCCTGGGTGTTGCCGCGGGTGATGGTGGGGATCGAGGAGGCGTCGGCGGCGAACAGCCCGCTCGTCCCGCGCACGCCCATGGTGGCCGGGTCGATCACGCCGGTGGGGCCGGTCCCCAGGCGGGCTGTGCCGACGGGGTGCCAGTAGCTGGTGGCCTGGGCGGTGATGAACTCCTCAAGCGTGCCGTCGTCAGGTTCTGGTCCCACTCCGAGAGCGGGTCCGGTCAGGTCGGCCAGGGGCGCGGTGGCGAAGATCGCGGACAGGTGGCGTACCCCCTGCCGTAGGCGCTCACGGTCGCGCGGGTCGCTGAGATAACCGGGGTCGACGACGGGGGCGTCGTCGGGGCCGGCACCGGACAACCGCACCGAGCCGCGGCTGCGGGGGGCCAGCAGCGCCACGAGACAGATCATCGCCTCGAGATCAGCAGGTGGCCCACCGGCGTCGAGACCCATCAGGCCCATCGCCAGCTGCAGGTCCGGGGCGGGTGAGGCTCGGGTGGAACGTAGGACAGCGACTGCCTGTCCGACCGTGGACAACGGACCCCTACGCAGCAGTCGGTACGTGGTCGCGGCGTCCGAGTAGGAACTGTCACGCAGCGCGGCGGCGTCCGTCAGCGGCCACAGCGTCGGGACCATGGGGTGGTCGTGCAGGTTCGCGCCCACACCCGGGACGTCGCTGACCACGGCGATCCCGTGCTCGCGCAGATGCGCACCGGGTCCAATGCCCGAGACCATCAGCAAGTGCGGGGTGCGGATGGCTCCGGCGCACAGGATCACCCCGGCGCGGGCCCGGACCTCCCTCGCGTCTGCACCCGAGGTGACCACGCCGACCGCGCGGGTGCCGTCCATCACGACCCGGGCCACCGGGGTCGAGGTTGAGACCAGCAGGTTGGCCCGGTCCCCGGTTGGGTCGAGGTAGCCGTCGACCACGCTCCAGCGGCGACCGTCGCGGATGTTGCTGGCCGCGAGTCCGACCCCTTCGCGCTGCGCGCCGTTGAGGTCGTCGGTCACGCTGAGCCCCCAGTGCTGGGCCGCGACCACGAAGGAGACGGCCAGCGGGTGCAGGTGGCGGGGTCCGCCCACGCTCATCGGCCCGGCGGCGCCGTGCCATTGGCTGGCACCGAGCTCGTGGTCCTCGCTTCGCCGCAGGTACGGCTGCACATCGCTCCAGCCCCACCCCGGTGCGCCGTCGTCATGCCACCCGTCGTAGTCCGTGGGTAGCCCCTGAAACCAGCCCATGGCGTTGACGCTGCTACCCCCACCCAGCCCTCGCCCGGTGTGCAGCGCGATCTGCCGTCCTGACAGCCCACGCTGGGGAGTGGTCAAGTCCTCATAGACCGAAGGGACGACCTCAAGCTCCCGGAACCGGCCCGGGACCGCGACCGTGTCCGGGTCCAGGCGGTCACCGGCCTCCAGCAGCAGCACCGTCATGCCCGTGCCCTCGGACAGCCGAGCAGCCACCACGCAGCCGGCGGCACCGGATCCGACGACGATGTAGTCCACGACCGCGGGAAGCGGGGCACCACCCGACGACCTCCCAGCCAAGCGCCCGAGCACCCTGGACCGGTCGTCCACCTCTCGAACTGTTCCAGCGACCACCGTCACGCCCCTCTTCTGCACAGATCTTCCAGGAGCACTCACCCTCCGGTGAGGCGCGGACGTCACCAGGACGAGCAGCAGTCGCCCCGGTCCGGAACCGGCGCCAAGTAGCCGCTGACACGCCGATCGTGTCGCTGCCGGCGACCGACGTCCTAACAGGTGTCCGCTGAGTGAGAACCGCCGCGCGTGGGGCCGGGCACCCGGTCAGGCTCTCGGCGCAGGGGTCAGTTGGCGGGCAGTCCCCCGCTGATGCGCTCAGCGGCCTGGTTGACCAGTGCGGCCCAGCGTGCGGCCGGGCGTTCAGCGGACGCGCTGAGCTGCAGTGCGACCCGCGCTCCCCCGGGCACGTGCAGGCTGGTGGCGTAGCACGTCAGGCCCGGCAGGTCCCCTCCGTCATCCACCACCACTCCAGGCCCGTGCAACTCCCGACCGTGGCGCTGCAGCAACACGTTGCCAGCAGCGCCCGGACGTAGGCGGTGCCCGCTGGCAACCGGGTAGGGCAGACCCTCAAGGCCGGGCAGGACATCGAGGATGACGGTGTGCTCACCCATCCGGGTCACCAGGGACAACGTGGCACCGGTGTGCCCACGGAGGGAATCCATGACGGCCACAGCCCGGGCCCGCAGTCCCGGGACCGGCTCGATCGCACTGGCCAGGTCCAACACGCCCGCGCCCAGGCTGTAACCGTCATCGGCCCGAACCACCAGACCGACATCGACCAGCTGGGCCAGAAGCCGGTGCACGGACGGATACGGAATGCCCGTGGCGTCCGCGAGGCGTTGCACCTGACCAGGACCGCGGACCTGCGGGAGAGCCTGCAGTACGAGAAAGGCACGCTCCAACACACCCTGCCCCGGACCGCCCTTGGCACTCGCCATGGCCAACACCTTCCATCCGACCGAGAAGGACGCCAGTCAGCCAGCGCGACCCAGGGCTCCACGGCCAACCGTCAGTGATGACGGTGCACGAGTGGTGCACGAGTCGGCCAGATTGGCTGCCGCCCGGAGAGATCAGGTTGACGGATCAGGTGCGCACCGGTCCGGCCAGCCCGAGCCCGGCGGTGATCTACGCGGGTCCGATGACCGGGCACCAGTCATCGGGCTGGAGCGCGCCGTCCGCGCCGCACCACAATGGTCCTGTCAATCCGACTTGCCCAGGGCCGGCGCCCTGGCCGTCGTGGCGTCGGCGTGGACGGTCGGACGCCCACGTAACCCTCGCCACAGTGTGAGGCGGCACGATCCGTCCCCGGGTTCCCTCGATCAGGTACCGAGCACAGGACGTCGCCTACAGGAGGGACATCCAGGAGCCCAGCGCCACCGATACCCGTCACTGCCATCACTCGCTCGATCAAGCGAGTGGTGGGCCAGCCGTCCGACGCCCTGCTGGACGGTTCCATCCCCCGGGCGGATCCAGGGACTGATCCCTAGCTGTTGCATGTCATGAGGTTGTGACCAGCGGGTTCGGCGGCGCGGGTTGATCGGGGACGGGTCTCCCCGGTTGGGTGTGGAGCTACCACAGCAACCACTGCCCGTCCGGAGGAGACCCGTCCCGTGCACGCTAACGCCCCGTTGACCGCTGAAGGCCGTCGTCGACTCGTCGCCCGGGTCCTTGAGGACGGCCGCCCACAGGCCCACGTCGCCGCCGAGTCCCGGCTGGCCAGGGCCACCGTCCGGAAGTGGGTGGGCCGGTTCCGGGCCGGCGGGGAGGCGGCGTTGGCGGACCGGTCCAGCCGTCCGCACCGCAGCCCCAGCCAGCTCCAAGAGGGCGTGGTGGCCCGGATCGAGACGCTGCGCCGGGACCGGAAGCTCCCGCCCCGGCTGATCGTCGATGAACTCGCCGCCGACGGGATCGAGGTGTCCACGGCAACCGTGCACCGATGGCTCCGGAAGCTGGGGATCAGCCGGCTCCGTGACCTCGACGTCACCGGCAACAGCCACCGGCAAGTCCGCCGGATCATCACCGACCGCCCAGGTCAGCTGGTCCACCTGGACGTCAAGAAGATCGGCGCCATCCCGACCGGCGGCGGGTGGCGGGTCCACGGCCGCGGCAGCACCCAGGACAAGGCAGCCCGCACGCAGCGGGTCGGCTACCGCTACTGGCACAGCGCCGTCGATGCCCACACCCGCCTGGCGTTCACCGAGTCCCTGACCGACGAACGCGCCATCACCGCGGCTGGGTTCCTGCGCCGGGCCGCGACCTTCTTCGGCGCCCACGGCATCACCGTCGAGCGGGTCCTCACCGACAACGGCAGCTGCTACCGCTCGCATGTGTTCGACGCGGCGCTGCCCGACGGGGCCCGGCACACCTTCACCCGCCCCCACCACCCCCAGACCAATGGGAAGGTCGAGCGCTACAACCGGACCCTCGGCGCCGAGTTCGCCTACGCCCGACCCTGGACCTCAGAAACCCAGCGCACCGACCACCTCCAACGGTGGCTCATCCACTACAACTACCACCGAGCCCACACCGCCACCGGCAACCAGCCCCCAGCCACCCTCTGAGGTGCCCCGCGTTTCTCGGACAGTGGATACAGTTCTTCCACTCGGAGGAGAGGT
>JAABUP010006981.1_pt1 | contig 15550 bp, 19 predicted proteins | sample 5559201 | NCBI WGS metagenome assembly JAABUP01 (sample SAMN10711887, study PRJNA513373) | rock metagenome | isolation source: Antarctica rocks | place: Antarctica
GGTGGTTCATAAGGTGGTTGATTTATAGGGTGGTTCATAAGGTGGTTAAAGATTGCGACAATTATCTATGCCCCGGGGTTGCTCCGGGTTAGGTTCCGGGGGTTAGAGCCTAACCTGACCCCCGACCCGACTTAGAAGTCTAGATTTAGACTTATAAGAGCGTGAGGGTGAAGATAATTATATCCCTATCTATCTATATAGCTATAACTAGCGAGGGTAGAGTATTAAGACGATAGTGAGAAGAGAGGTATATAGATTTAACGAAATAGGCAATTATAGTTGCGGGGCGATAGATTGCCCAATCGGGTATAGTGTAGGGCTGTATAGGGCTGACCAAGGGTAAATTGTGCGTTGAAAAAGTGCTTTGAAAAAGTATGCTAAACCTCTCTACTGAGAAAAGTCCGGTTCCCGCTCTGATAGGCCGGCTCGTAACTCGATACTCGATACATCCTGGTCTTGTAGGGCGAGGGTTACACTGGAACCATGCTGTCTGACTAGCACCTGAAGGCTTGTCAGTTCAGCATAGGTAAGGCTCAATTGCATTCATCTTGGTGGCTTCGACCGGTTGCTTTCGGCCGAACCGCTCTCATGGTCAGCAATTCTCGAAATGCCTTTCACCATCTTGTTCTTCGGCCGATAGCATGCATCACTGCTGGCTGTCGACCCAAAAGTACTCAAGATGTCAAGAATACCAAAGATCTTCTGAAAAGAGCCACAGGAGGGCCAGTAGACCCAAATCCGACTCCGCAGAAGCACTTACATTCTGAATTGATCCCGTTGGAGGTCAAGAAGCATGTTTCCTTTAGCTTCAGTCAAGAAGCAGTGGAGCAGTCGCAATGTCCATTACTATCGAAAGTCCCGACTGAGGTCCGGGTGATGATCTATTACTATGTCATGTGTATTTCTGTTCCACTAGTACACATAGTAAGAAGGACAGACGGGAGCTTGAGCCATGTCAGGTGCAGAGCAACTAGAGGCGAATGTGGCATCTATCGATGCTTTAATGACTACAGTGATATGTCACGCAGCACCAAAGCTAGGTCCAAACCCACATCAGATCAAGTGGGGACCTCTGTTGGCTTCTTAGCTTTGCCGTTGACCTGTAAAAAAATGTTAGTACCTTTGCCCTTGATCGCAATCTCTACATGTCATAACTCCGGTACAGCTACACAGAAGCCATTGACACGATCTATGCCACAAACACATTCAGCTTCTTCGATCTTCCTGTCATCGACGACTTCACTTCCGCAGTCCCACAGTCACGTCTGAATTGCATACAGAACATTCAATTCGAGTACAAGATCTATGACACCATTCGTCACTACTTTCCATCACTGGCTCCAGCCCTGGGAGAGACTTTAACGTGGGCAAAGGTACGGCAGATACTATCTGGGATGCAAGGTCTCCGTGAAATCCGTGTGAAAGTCGCCAAGGCGCCAGAAGCATACGGAACCCCTGGAATGATGCCTGAAGTGATCCGTATAACAGATTTCGTGGCCGATCGAACCGATGGTGCAAGTGAAGCGATGAGGCGGCTTTTGGAAGTGAAAGGCGTGGACGTTGTCATTGAGGAGAATTCCTAAATCCTGGTCACGGTGAATCTCGAATTGTGTCAGTATGATGCTTCATCAACAATTGGTAGTCCGTCATTTTATAATGAAGCATCGACGGCCTTATCGTTGACCAGATGCTCACACCACGGAGACTATACATCGGCAGGATCCTTCCTATCTTCACCTTCTTGGATCTACGGGGTCGCCTCCCACGAAGCGCCTTATCACTAGGAAAATCTCCTTGGCTCGTTGCCTGGCTTGCAGCGTGTCGATATCCGGGTCACTAGGATGGATGAGCGCGATTCCAGGTATAGAGCGCGAGGGCTCTGGCAGATGATGACTATCATCACTGTCTCCGAATATCTAAGAGCGATTTTGACGGGAAGATTTGACGTTCGTGCCAGACAGGACCAAAACGCAATCTGGTCTTCAAATCAGAGGGAAGACTTCACAGAAGCCGTATGGAGGCAGCTACGTAGAGTACCGAGTAGGGGGAGGGTGATGGGTGTGGATCAGGCCCGATATCAGCTTCAGAGGATTTATCGCCAATAGCCTAGCGTTTGTCCGGGGATTGTCTAGGTGGATTTCAATTGTATGGGATGAGCGCTGATGCATTTGGGGATGGTATTTAGAGGTGTTTGAAACTATCTCCGATGAGAAATGGCGAAGAATATTCGCCTTGTCAGGATACAAGGCTCAGTTGGATTTAGCATGTGGACATGTGCTATAAAACCCCCTTGTCACTCTTCAAGCATGTGTCGTCATTTTACTGAAGCATCCTTTTGATGGATTGCCTACACTCGCTGTATGCTGCCTCGGTTTCCTTCTCCTCTATCAAGACCGAAGCCAAAGTGACTCTCCATTTGAAAACGAATCCCTAGCTTATGATTTCCCCTTTTGTGTTCCAAGGTTGCGGAATCGGACCGTGAGACATGACTTTCAGGATCCCTCTTTTCCCGCCACAGTGAGTTTCCCTTTCCCTGACATCCCTCGACAACAATCAAATATTGGCATAATGATCTGTGAGGCAGTGATTCTGAAGATCGAAGCCCTTAGAAATGCGATTCCGTAACCCCTGAAAGCCTAGGAAAAAGACACTCGAGAGATTTATCCAAAGGGGACTTGATGCTGTTCCGCCGCTAGTATTCACATGTGTCAGCTAAGCATGTAAATTTACTGCATATACTCAGCTCGAAATTCCGGCAACTAGTACAATCCTCGCCCTGCATGCTATCATTGCTCCTTCAGCCTCTTCGTCTCACTCCCCTTTCCACCAGTCATCAAATCCATCACCCACCCAAGCACAACCAAACAGAATTGCACCAAATACACAAACCCCCTGACCCCCCAATCCCCCCACCCCAACACCGGCCTCCTCCCCCTCGCAAACGTCGAATCCACAAACCCAAACGGCAACCTCGCCCCCAAATGCTCCACCGCAACCTTCAACCCACTACTCCACCCATCCTCATGAAACCCATACTTCGTCCACGCCCCACAATAACTCACCCCCCTCGTATTCTGAATGCACGGCAGCAGTTTCTGGCTGCGGATCGAGGCGGCGTTGTAGAGGGGGTGGTGGTAGGTCCAGGTTCCTTGGGTGAGGGAGGGGGAGGGGGGGTGTAGAGGGTTGAGGGTTACGAGGATGGGGCCGTACGTGCTGGGGGGGATGTGTTGGAGGATGTTCATGTTGTAGGTTAGGCAGACGGAGGGGGGGGTGTGGGGCGTGGGTGTGGTGGTTATGTAGTTCCAGGATGACCAGGCGGTGCGGAGGCGGGGCATTAGCTGTACGGAGGGTTAGTGATGAGGCTCAAAAAAATGGTGTGATTAACATCTTCTACAGAAATTGGAAAAGTGAGGGGGGCGTGGGAGTATTCGTAATCGATACAGTGCGAGATATGCCAAATTCCAGAGAGAATGCACAAGGATAGAGCAAGAATGAGAGGACGACGTACCGATAGATCTGAGTGAAGTGATGCTGTGTTCTTGCTAGTCTTGAAGCCAGACATGATATCCTTTTCTTGGGGCGTGGCGACATCGCGGATGATTTCCATAGCTTGATCTCCGTGTGTCGCAAGGATGACATGATCGAAGAGCTCCTCTTTGCCATCACTTCGGCGGATCAGAATTTGCTTGTCGTTTTCTACCCTCAGTGATTCAATACCCGTGCCTAGATGTACGCGATCGTCAGGGAAATCCGCCATGACGGCCTCAATATACTGCTTCGAACCACCCGGAATTGTCATCCACGTCGGCCGAGAAGCAACACTTGTGAGCAAATGGTGGTTCCACATGAAGCGGACCAGGGTGATTGCTGGAAACTCCAGCGAAGCTTTATCTGGACTGGTACTCCACACGGATGCAGTCATTGGTATTAGGTAGTCGTTTCGGAAGGCTTCAGAGTAGTTCTCTTTATCCAAGTACTCTCCGATACTCTGCTGTTGCGGCCTCTTAATGGTAGATTTGACAGAGCCATTGGCCACCGAGCCATTAGCTCCACTGATATCTTCTTCGCTCTCATCTTCTTCTGCTAGCAGATCCAACGCAAATTGATTGAACCGGATGATATCAAATATCATTTGCCACATCCGTGGTCTAAAGAGATTTGACTTCTGAGCAAAGACAGCAGAAAGAGAAGTCCCCGCCCACTCGAACAGTCCTTGGTCCCTCGATACACCAAAAGTCATCTCTGTTGGAACAGGCGAGATACCAATTTCTTTCAAGAAAGCAATGAAATTTGCTACGATTGTGAGCCAGTGATGCGGCTCCGATCTGCGATGGCAAACTAACGATAGGTGGCACTGTTCATCACGATGAAGCCAGTGTCAACATTGATAGTGTTGTCTTCATGTTTGAAGGCAACGGTGTTTGTATGGCCACCGAGCCGGTCTTTGGCTTCATAGAGATGAACCTCATGTTCAGTAGTCTTGAGAGCCCACAAAGCTGCGATCCCGGAACAGCCACTTCCCACTATGGCGACTTTCTTCTTGCCTTGCATTTTGAAGATCTTCAATAAAACACGAACACAAGAAGAACTATGTGTCCAGACAAGATGACAGGACTTGCTCTAGGCTACGTCATACGTTTCGGAGATTCGTCTCGTTCAGAAAAAGACGGGAGACGAGGCCCACATTGGATTAATAGTAGGAAATATGTACATGGCATGCAGCAAGATCTCGTATTCGGTCCTGAATCTTGTTGCCGGTCGAAGACCGCTTTCCCAGATTAGGCCTGGTGAGAGCGCCGCCCTACAGTCGCGACACGGGCGAGACGGGAATGCGCTCCTGTTTGTCCTCTATTGAAGCCATTGAAAAATGCCCCACTCTTAGATGCCTCCATGTACTCACAGCTAAGACCAAAGAGCGCCCGCTCCCTTGCCAGCCGAGAGCAAGAAATAAGCGGTGCAGAGCCCCTCGAAGGTGGATCCATATGCAGGATATAATAGACAAGGGGACAGAAGTAAAATACCTACAGAGGGATGGTTGCATGAAGGCGTCCAGCGATCTGGGAGCCTGTGGCGCTTTGTCACCCTTCTTCAATACTACGGATACCTCTGGGGTATGATCTCGCGCGGATAATTAGCCATTGAGCGGAGAAGAGTACCTCGTGAGGCTGGAATAGGCTTCGAAAATGAGGCGTGGGCGGAATATCTCAGTCTTCGCATAGGTTGATGGATGGTCTCTACGACCGCACGGCCGAAATGCGGTTGACCTATGATGACCATACGTTGACTGCTCTTGGTAAGTGCTCAAACAATGCTGGGTAGTCTACGGGCGGCTGTAGCGAGTCAACCACTAAAGACTCATGAAACGGCGGAAGAGAGGGACTAATAGCCTTTGGCCATTTTCCAACATGTTTGGCGAGAACACAATCGCCGACGTGGCTGGGATTGTCATCTATGGTCTGGTCGTCTGATTTTTGGTGGCCTGAGCAAGATAAGCAATCGTACCAAGTGTTTCTTTTCATCCTGTCTTATTGCAGCAACGAGATGACCCTGCAGCCTTTGCTTCAGACCCCCTTGTTAAATTGAATATCGTGTTCACAGCTTTAAGATTTGGTGATTGAAATACTTTCCCTGTATGGCTTCGTTTGAGAAATTCTCGGACAATTTCGGTGGGGCTCTACCGAGCCGTACCGCGTTTCATGTAAATTACATCCTCTCGACAGTCGGCACTGCGCCGAAGACCGGTCGCGATCTGTTTAGGGAAACAGACAAGGTGTTCTGTAGTATGATTCCGAATATGAATGTCCTTTTCCCAGTGTCTGGCAATGAGCAGCCAATGTCCAGCATTGAAATCACATGTCACAGTCCTTACCGAATTTCAAAGGAGTGAACGAACTCTATTATGCTATCACTGCTATCCATCATCACATCTTTTGCATATCTCATAGCCATAAACCGCGCTGCACCTGCACCATCGCCCGTACCCGCTGGTCCCATCACAGCCCAAGCAACCTACCTAATATTGACCGCCGACATCAACCAGCCGTGGAGTTCCATACAGGGCGTCAATCCAGAAACATTCAGCTTCACCGTCGTAGGCCAATGGGCAGGCTCAACCCCAGTGACTTGCACGCTCAATTGGAACGCGGGAGTAGTCACCATCACAGATGAAGGCCAGAAGAAAGTCGACGCTACGTTCAATAATTGTACGGATCCAAATGTGGAGATTGATATGAAGAGATATAGAATCGAGCCGTGGTTTTTGTGGGAAATTACTATACAGGCGAGGTATGTACTATCTTGTTGACTTTGTTGCGATGGAGCATTGGTTGAGACTGGATTTAGCGGGTTTGATTCAGCAGTATGGAGAACGAAGAATATGTACGAAACCACGGGCTGGACGACATCTAACGATGCCACCACATGGCATTTTGACGGGGGAGCTGGACATCCCATCAGCGGTGCACCATCTGGAATCGATGATTGTTTGCGAGAAAGTTCTTGCATCTCGAATTAATGACCTGAACCTTCGAATGCACGTAGAAACTGCAGTCTTCTGAGATTAGAAGGGATCCATGGCAACGCTTTTTGCTGGGCCGTAGGAGAAAGCCACAGGCTCTAGATGCCAACAGAAGAAACAGCGATGCTATGAGAACACGCCAATATGTAGAGATACAAAGAGGACTGGTAATGGCCAATTTCCCTGTCATCATTGGTATGCATTCCACAATGAAATCGGGGAAACAAAAGCTTATCCTATTGAAAACATACGCCTTGATTTGCTATCGGCTGTATCATGGACCCTGTCTGACGCCCATTTAATCATGAAAAATTAGACAATCTCCTGAGAACTCAATTGATTGCCTCATAGTATGGTAATAGAATAAATTACCGCTTGGGAAATCTTTTTTCAAATCGAGAATGTGAGTTACGGGGGAAGAACGACAAGACACGCGACATGAAAGGCCAATAGATGCAAAGAATGCAGCTTGTTATCGTACCAGGCAATGACTTGTAACATGGAACCAGAAACTATATGGAAGATGAATTATTTGGGACGGAATCGAGATTGAGGAGCAATCAAGCAGAAAAGCTGGTTGCACAAGATAAACGGCCTTTCGTGAGTGAGATGAGAGGTTGAGATGGAGTAATTTGGGCATTGGAATGTTGGAGGTCACGGCAAAGGTTGTAATCAAACCGTTCAAGAAGTATTAGTACAGCGATCTGATACCGGAGCTTTCTGGCTGTAGCACCTTAGCTGCGACCCAAGACATTCCAACTCAGAGGAAGCTTGTCCTCTTCTGTCTGACCTTGTTATACAGATTCGCTTTCGGACTTTCCATTTCGTATTCATTCAGTGTCTGTTGCGATGATTGATTTCGCTTATGCCTGCACAACCTATCTTCCCGCTTTGGCCATCAATCCACAAGTGTTCCTTAGTCTCTCAAGCTTGAAGTTCCTCTTCGTATTGAAAAGCTCCTTCTCTGGTCTACTCGCGCAAGTACCATCTAGGACGTCATTTGGTGGGGAGAGAAGAGATAAACAGAAGAGATTCTGCGGCTCAATGAAGTCGGTTACGAGGCCACCGCTGACGACGAAGTATGGTGGACAGTAGAGGTTGATTACGAAGACAGCCAAAAGGACGATATAAAAAAGTCGTTGCCATTGCTGCGTTCCGCCTGATTGATACGTCAAGTTACGGAAGGTGGCCTTGAAAGCCTAGTACTGCGTTACATTCAGTGTAGGGACCTCGTCAGAGTAACTCCGGTAATGGATGAAGGGCGAATCGAGCGCGGACATAAGGAGGGTGTTACCTGTAAGGATTCCGAGAGCCTTAGAGATGGAAGGCAGTGAAGGATCGAGGCTGTTGGTTTTTGGTATTAGTTGGGTTAGGAGGCGGGCGTTTGAGGACTGTCCATTTGAGGACTGTCCATTAGTGATCCCAGCATTCAAGCTCGATGCTCCATCCTAACAAAGCACATCATGTACGTGCTAGTCCGAGATGTGGCCAACAGATAGACTACTTGATGCCCATAGGTCTTTGAATAATTAAACACCGTGTTATATATCTAGCAGAGGAAATTTAGGAAAGATCGGATAGACTTCCTCATCGTCGAACCTAAACAGTTCATCACCGGCTATTCTCTTTAGCGAAGAGAGAGTGAGGTCGAAGTCGTTAGGCTAACTTATATATATTAGGCACAGTAATATCATGCTGGCCATTCCGTGTAAACCATAGGTGCTAGCTCTACAGTAGATAGCTCGGCGCATAGAACATTGACAATCGGAGAAGGGACCGAAGCTTAGTTTTTCGGCAAATTGCAAAAACTGCTCTGAACATTGTCCATGTCTTCAAAATCAAAAGGAATACAGAATCTCGTATTCGTTCCTGGAGATGATCGCTTCCCGTCCCGTCTGCAAGGGTCTTTGGACTAAAGCGGTAAGGTCTAAACAGAAGTGTCAACGCGAGATCCGACAGTCGAGCACCAAAAATCCTGAATAGTACTAGCGCCGTAACTCAATGCCAAGCATACCTACGACAACAACGTCTCAGGCGTTGGACCTTGCCATCATTGAACTGTCAAGACAATCCCTCGCAAATCAGTTCTCACTTATCACACGAACGACCAGACATTGATCATTCAGCCAGCTCAAGCAAACTTGCCCGCAATATTCCACAAAGGCAGCGTCCACCATTGGCAACAACCCCAGGCTTTATCCGCACAGGCAACCAACAACCTCTCAACCACCATGTCGAACCCCCTAGATACAGACGCCGGCTCCGAGCTCTTCAGCAGCTACGAAGCCGAGCTCAAGCTCGTCCAAGCAGACCTCAACCAAAAGCTCGACCAAATCACAGAACAATCCGGCGAGCCCAGGAAATCAGCCATACGACTCGCCGAGCGATCACTAGAAGAGGCCAATGAACTAGTACTTCTCTCCCCCACTCCCATTAACTGCCCTATTGAACCTCAACTAACACCCACCCCCCCAGCTCGACCAAATGCGCATCGAAAAACAAAACATCCCCTCAACCACCCGCTCCCTCCTAAACCCCCGCTTCCGCAACTACGAAAGCGACATCGATGCCTCGAAAAGGAAACTCGCCACCCTTTCCTCCGACCGCACCGCCCTCTTCGGCTCGCGCTACCGCGACGACGACAACAGTCAAGACCACCAATTAGAGCAACGTCAGCAATTGCTGTCGGGCACGGACCGGTTGGATCGGAGTTCGCAACGGTTGCGGGATAGTCAGCGGATTGCGCATGAGACGGAGGATATTGGGAGGGGGACGTTGGCGGACTTGCAGTTGCAGAGGGAGACGATTCAGCATACGAGGGAGACTATGTTGGAGAGTGAGGGGTATGTGGATCGCAGTGTGAAGACGTTGAGGGGGATGGCTCGTAGGTATTTCTTCCCGTTATTCTTGGTTGGATTTGGGGTGTGAGTTGCTAATTGTGAGATAGGATGGCTACAAATCGGATTATAACGGTTGCGATTATCACGGTGCTGGTTATCTTGATTATTGCGGTGGTATATAGCAAGTTCAAGTAGGCGTTATGGGATCGGATTCGTCAATGTCATGATATTGCACTCGTTATGTTTTCGTTCATTCGCAAGCACGCTCATACCATTCGCGCCAAGGCCCCAGCACTGAGCCATCCTTGGATCCTCCGTGCTCTTCAAGTGTTTTGTTAACCGATAATAGTGCCTTCCAAGCAACATTCAACTCCTCCAGCAAACATTCCATCCGCTAATATCCCTGAATCGACTTCGCAACATACGGCTCCTCCAAATACTTCGCCTCCTTATCACTAAGATGAAATTGAACCGCCTGAACCGCCTGATCAATCCTCTCAATACTCCCCAACCCCACAATCGGATTGACACCCTCCTGCTTAATGCTCCACGCAATCGCCACCTGCGCCATCCCCACTCCCCTCCTCCTAGCCACCTCCTCCACCCGATCCACAATCGCTTTATCAACCTCGGTCTCCCGACTTCGAATCAGCGACTTGAGGAAATTATCCGTGGCTTCGCGTGCTGTGGAGCGCTCGTGCCATGGGCGCGTGAGCACGCCGCGGGCGACGGGGGACCAGGGGATGCAGCCTACGCCGGAGGCTCGGCAGTAGGGGAGCATTTCGCGCTCTTCTTCGCGGTAGATTAGGTTGTGGTAGTTTTGCATGCTGATGAATCTGTGCCTAGTATAGCTTCAGCCGGGGGTTGCAGAACATGGTGCTGCCGGACTCTCACCAGCCGTTTTGGTCGGCTATGTTTTGAAGCATTTGGAATTCCCAGGCTGCCATTGAGCTTGCGCCGATGTAGCGCACTTTTCCGCTTTCGATCACGTCGTTCAGCGCCTTCATTATTTCTTTCTTCGGTGTTTCTCGATCTAGTCTGTGGATCTGCAGGACGTCGATATATGTGCCTAATCTCTTTACACTCGCATCAACTGCGTCGAAGATGTGTTTCCGACTAAGTCCGACTCGGTTCACCATGGGGCCGTCATTGGCAGACATGGTAGAGATCCGGGGCTGAGCGCCGGTTGTGTCGACGCCAAAATAGCACTTGGAGAGGATGACTAGCTCTTGACGGGGGATTTGGTATTTCTGTATTGCTTTGCCGATGATCTCTTCGGAACGACCATTGGAGTATACGTCCGCCTACAGTTATCGTTAGCGAAATGGCTGGTGGAAAGCGTAGGTAGATATACGGTGTCCCAGGTGTTCAACCCGACTTGGTAGGCGTGCTGGAGTAAAGGAAGGGCTTTCTCTTCATCCAACACCCACGCTTGCCAATCGGGCGTGCCGTATGTCATAGCTCCCAAGATCACTTTCGAAATCTTGAGTCCTGAATCGCCGAGGCGAGTATATTCCATTGTAGAGAGGCGTCTGCAAGATTGTTGTGAGGGAGGAGTGGTCGGCTCAGGAGTATCTTTGCCAGACAGTTTGCGCAGAAGTCGAGGGACTGAGAGTGATCGATTCATTCAACGTGAAACTCGAGGGAAGCAAGTGTGCATTTGCTTTATTTAATTCGGAAGCCAGCGGATTTTGCAGGCTAAAAGCCGATCAAAGGCGGCTTTTAGCCTGCAAATAGCGGCATTATCTCGAATGAGGTGGGGCGTCGGAAGAGCGCCTGATTCCTTGGGATTTTATGCAAGTGTATGCAAAGGGATTGCGACCCATTATAGATGGCTTCAGGAAAATGTCAGCCTCGATACAACGACAGAGGCTATTTCATAGCGTAACGCCTCATAATGCCAAGTATATTATCGAGCATGCGAGATGGACACTAGCATGCAGGGCGCAAACCGGTTGAAGCCACTCATTTGAGATTGAGATTGATTGAATTGTACATATGTTACTCATGTCGACGATGAAATAAATGTATATAGAGCGTGGTATTAAAGAAATTCGTCATCACTGGAAGCAGATAAATCTTCTCATAATGGATGTTCACCAATTGTAATTGCGAAAACAGTACAAATCCCGTTGTTAACATTAGGAACTTACTTACACATGAGGCGCAAAATACCTCTTCTCAGTCACATCCTCGACATTCAACTTTGTCGCAGTGAGGATTAAGGATTCATCTATGTGGCTACTGAGGTTTATTTGTCTGGGCGTCGATGGTAGAAAGTAGACAATTCGATTCGTGATGTAAATAGGAAGAAAGAAAGATGGACTGATTCGCCACGGTCATATAATACGGCGCTGACTAATCGTCATTTTATATCACCATATGTGCTGCCGTCGCGACTCTATGCAACTGATCATTGTAAGCCTTAGCAGAAGCTAGCAGGAATCGCAGCTGCACTACAACCGTCAGGCTTCATGAGGCAACGATGATTAATTGCATCCACAGTGCGACACAGCTAGTGGAACAGGCTTCCTACCCACAGACAAGAATAAGCCGACAACCATGCTCACCTCAGGCTTCACCGCCGCGCCCGTCTCCCGATGCATGTTCTTTGGCATCATTGCCTCCTCGATCCTTGTGAGCGTGACCGATACTAAATATCTGTTCTACATCCAAATGGTGCCTCATTTATGGCAGTACAAGCAGCTGTGGAGGCTGCTTATATGGCAGGTTGGTCGCTTTTTGATATATGAAAGATGCGCAGGAAACGCTTGATATGACTGTTTGCAATGGGGAATGCTAATGAGTGCTGTGTCATAGACATGCTATACTAATTCCACCGAACTCCTCTTCGCCGCAATGACAATCTATAACGTCCGCATCATTGAGCGTCTCTGGGGCCCCCGGAAATTCGCCGTACGCATCTTCAATACTATCTATAATCTCCTCTACATGCTGACACATTTCAAGTCCTTCCTCACCAGCGTCCTCCCACCTACCCTCCTCCTCCCGCCAATCCTAACCAGCATCTTCCGTCCCCTCACATTCGGCGCATTCAACCTCCTCCCCGCAGGCCCTACCCCCCTCATCTTCGCCCTTCTAGCCCAATACCACGCCGCCATTCCCACTGTCTACAAATACCGCATCGCCACTTCTGACCAACCATCGCCGTCATCTCGCACAAACTCGGCATCACGCTCAGTATCAGGCTTGGTTTTCAGCGATAAATCCCTCGTCTATTTACTCGCCGGCCAGCTAGCTATGTCGTCACTTCCAGGTTCAGCGGTAGCTGCGGGCGTGGGATGGCTTGTGGGTGTGGCTTGGAGGGGGGAATGGGGACCGGGGGTGTGGAGTCGGCTGCGGGTGCCTGGGTGGATCGTTGGGGAGAAGAAAGCTGAGAGTAGCGAGGGCTTTGAGGGACTTAGAAGGAGGTTGGAAGGTGAGGGGAGTGGGACTGGGACCGATGGTCGGAGAGAGGGAGAGGCGAGAAGAAGAACGCTTGGGAGAGGTATATTGGACCAGTTCAGAGGGTCCTTTTGAAAGAAAGCAGAGTTTTTCACCAACGAACAAGTACTCGAGTGAAACAGATTGGAGCGGCCCTGTCAGGAGATAACTCAGACGCTCGGCCAAACCTAGAGTGATCAAGTGTGGAGAAGCTACTCGAAACCCAGACATTGTGAGCCTCCTGTCACATAGAACAGGTCTACGCAAGCCGGCCAAAGGGACAAAAATCCACTTAATACTTTCGGCAACATGAGCTCTGAAAGGCGAGGACCAAAAGGCGGGTAAAAGCCAACCTATGTAGCTAGTCTTGTTCATAGTAGATCAATAAGTAGTACACAACAATGAAGCAATCGCCATTGAACCAAAATGATACGCCGCCCATGGTATCATGATTGTCGTAAGTATCGTAGCACAAATCTCCTGACTCCAAGCATCCGTCCCCGAGCATGATCATGTTGAAAACCATGTCACAGCATGAACAAGAAAACCGCGTTCACCATAAACGCCACCCCAACCAAAAGACTAATAGTCACTTTTGGGCCATGCTCGCCAGCACTGGTGGGTACGCGACTGCCAGGAGCTGGATTCTTCGGTGACGTACAGAAGAATTGCATGTAATCGAACGGATCTCCACTGTAAATAGTAGCGTTCGAGAAAAGTGCTAAAAGGACAGGCGTAGTCTTTGTGGCCCACCGGTCGTACAACGAGAAATTCCCCACTTGATAGGGCAGGAAGTTGCCGGAGATGGGAAGCACGGATTTGGGCGCAGTGCCGGTGCAATTGGCGTCGTCGTACTGATTCGTGAAAACGAATGCTACATTTACGGCCATTAGAATAAATTCTCTTGATAATGGGTTTCGAGGGGGATACAAACCAGACTGTTTCGCGAGACCGAAGTCATTGCTATTTCCACCGTCGCTGTTTGGACACGACTTTGGAAGCGTGACGAGGCTTTGCGGGAGGGAGTTAACCGTACGATTCCCCGCACTCGGTACACCGAGTACGGAAGGTCTCAATGATAAAAGGACTCCGTAGTAATAACACTAAACCCGAATAGGAAGAAGTGTACTTTATTTTCTATAATTATAATTAACGATTTAGAGTTTCCTCGGCCTCTAAAAGTAGCTTATATATAAAGCGAATTAAGTAATAATAATTAGAAATTTTAGCTACTACTATATTAAGTAATAACTAATATATATAGCTAGCAATGGAATCCACCTATACGTAGTGCTAGCTACGAACCTCCTACTACTACTTATAGTAGTTAGGAGAGCTAAGAGATCCCCCCCTTAAGGAGTGCGATAGCTCCGAGACTAAAGCGTTAAGAACTAGTAGAGTTAATAATACGTATACCGACTAGCGAAATAGGATAGTAACTAGAATATTAGGTAAATAGACGATAGATACTAGTAACGCGGCGGTAAATAGCTTACCTTCGTCCTCCTCCTCCTCCTATTCCAACGCTTTTGATAGTGGACCGGTCCAACCACGGACTATCGGTTTGGACTAGTCCGTCCAGATAACTAAGCAGTTAGTTTAGGATTTGGACCAACTAGTTTAACATCTGAACCGACTGTTTGGACTATTAGTTAAAACGGTCTATAGAGTCTAACGAGATAGGTTTAGCGCAGCCCTATAGGTTTAAGCCCTATATAGAAAAGTAGTAACTCTACTATACAAAATCCGGATACTCTAACTAAAGAGGCTTAGCGGCTCTCGGTTACCTAGCCCTACGGTGAAATAACTAAATCCCGCCTATATAATAGGTGTATTTTTCACCTTTTAACTACTATCCACTTTTCTTCTCTATTACTACGTGGGCTACGAGATACCTACTATAAGGTCTTCCGAAGGTAGTTTATAATATTATAGGTGTCGTGCTGACGTCGTCGTCGACCCCTAAGGGAAGGGTAATAGAGAAGTATAAGTCTTAGCGAGTCTTAGCAATTTTTAACTAATTAGAACGCTCGGACTACTAACTAACTAGTTCAACTATTAGTTGGACTAGTCCAGGTTTTAAACTAACTAGTCCAGGGTTTGGACTACTAGAATAGACTAGTTAGGCCTTCGGACTGAACCGTTTCAACTATTAAAAGCGTTGTCCTATTCCTTCCTCGAGAATATTAGCGGCCACGGCGTTAAGGATTAACGTAACACGGTCGTAAAAAGTACGGAACGAGACCTATCTATTACTACGTACCTACGCGCACGTATAGAAAGAGTATAGGATATATATAAGAGCTAAAATATTACGCTCGAGTAAGGGCTCCTATCTAGCTACCTCCTAGATACTAGTATATAGTATTAAGCTATAAGGGGCCTTACCTACCCTAAGAGTTAGAAGACGTCGTACTATACGGGGCCCGGTAGGACTATTAGTCTACCTCGCCGTTTAACGAGTAGGTAATTATATAGGTATACGGCGAAACCTAGGTATATAGAAGGACCCCTATCGGTATTGCCGATGCTAGACCTATAAGGATATAGGCCTATACTAGGGTACCGGCGGGACGTATAGTCCGCTACGGCTAGGGAGTAGAATATACGTATATAGTTAAAAAGATAGATACGTCGATAGGGAAAGGGTAGTATTCTACGATAGAATACGGAGAGGGGAGGGAGTATAAGTACGAGGATAGCGATCCTTATTAAGTATATTTCTATTAGCCGCGAAGCGGTAGTTTAG
>JAABUP010006982.1_pt1 | contig 15547 bp, 22 predicted proteins | sample 5559201 | NCBI WGS metagenome assembly JAABUP01 (sample SAMN10711887, study PRJNA513373) | rock metagenome | isolation source: Antarctica rocks | place: Antarctica
CCCACCCACTCAAGCTGTCACTTGTGGGCTGTGCACAGAGGTCTGCTTTTGGTCATGACCCTTGCCGGCTGTAGGAGCTGTGCAAAGCTGTCTTGGGCATGTTGACAAGGGCAAAACACTCGCTAGCTGTGATAGGCGCTGCTGTTCATGCATCACATAAAGTTCACGTAGTGGTGAACTGCTGCACCTTTGTGCCTAGATCTTGTTTTCTATGACACATGTTGGCATTGCTGCCAATGGCCTTCCTATGCACAGCAATGCACAAATATCCACCTGCAGCACCAGCTGATCAGGATGTCGTCATGCATGCAAGCATGCATGCATGCATGCAGAACTATCTTGAACTTGTAGACAGCTGCTATTGTGGCATACTCTGTATGTGGGTCATGCGTGCAGGGTGCCAGTAGACAGTCCACAGCGATTCAGAGTGGAGCTGCTGTTCAGTCCTGGAGCCTCCTTCAACCCATATGAAGTTGTACCCTTGCATAAGGACCACACGCTGCCTGTTCAGCCACGAGCATGCCTGCATAAAGGTGGGACTGCGCTGCACAAAATGCTGCAGTTGGTCGGCAATGCTACACTCTCTTCTGCTTTTGTGATTCATGGTTGACAAGTCTCCTGCTGCAGCAAGCCAGCTTACCAATCATGAGTAAAAGACATATTACGCAGTGCTTATGCATTCAGTGTGAAGGCTGCATGGTGCCTTGAACACTTTTGTCAAAGTATTCCATTTGGGATTGCTCTGTCTCCAACAGGCTATAGGATGTTGTGGCTGTTCCGCAGCCTTCAGTTTGTCGCTGCCTCATATAATTACGGCTGAAACTTCATACCCTACCATATTAATATAAACGTGACGTGTTGCCTTTTGCAGGCAAGGAGGTGTATCTGTCTCAGCTGGAACAGTTGTGTGTACCTCACAGCACCCCTACCAAAGCGTCAACATACACATATTCAATGTTCTGATGATGGCACATGCAAAAAGCAAGGGTGTGCATGCTTGTCTCTCTATCAGTCGACCAATTGTGCATGTCTGCTGGAAATGCCCAATGACCTGCCCAGGAGCAGCAGACACACATTGTATTTCATATTGACAGTGTGTTTAGCAATAGCTCTTTAGGCAAGAGAGGCCACAGGTTGGACATGTTTTATCTGTTGCACCCACTGCATTGCTTCAGCACTTACTCTGTTTTTCCTGACCTAGCACCGTCTTTGTTGAGTAAATATAGTAGTAGGTCACAACACAATCGTGTAGGTGGATGCACATGTGCCCCAATCACAGTGAACAATAGCTGCACAGTGCACGTGTTAGTGCAGTACTCTGGGTCATTCTTGTTGAGCAGCTGATGTTACACGGGAGGTGCATATTGCCAAGCAAATTTGTCCAACAGCAAGCGCTTGCATGAAGTGAGTTCTTCCTTGTGCTCCCTAGGAAATGTCTTCTGTTGAGGCAACATATCCCCCAGAATGGACTGTATCTGTACACTTGTGAAATGCGCGCTCACGCTCTCTGTTCCGGCCTGCTGACCCGTCTTTCATGCATGTCTGGATCGACTGTGACATGGCACGATTTGGTTATTTGCTTTTCTCCACAAGCTTCATGTGCAGGTGTAACCTTCAGCATGAGCGAATTGCAGTTTCTCAGTTTTTGTTTAGAATTTTGGTTACAACAGATCGCATTTGTTTGGAGGTCACTGACATTTGGTATGACACGAGTGAAGGACGTTCGTCAGAGTCTCTGAGGTTGTTGTTAGACTTGTTAACTACTAGCCAAAGCTTGTAAAATTTCCTCCTCTTGTACTACTTTCATTCTGTTTTGTGCTCCTCTTTTCCGATTGTGCGAGGCCGCCTGCTTGGATGGCATTGGACGGCACGACTGTCCAAAGATGCTGGATTTGCTTTCTCAGCAGCTTGCTGCCCGTTCATGCACAAACCTGCAAAGCACTCGCACAGAATTGCGGCTCAAAGCCACACTTGCTCATGTGCAGGTATGCCAGTTTGGCAGGCCCTAACGGCTTGACAGGAAAGGACAAAGCAGTCTCAAAGCTCCTGAGGCATTTTGCAATCAATGTTTTGTTGGGCGTATACCTTGTTCAGGTTGACCAGCACGAGTGTTGTGAAGCCAGAGGAAATGCTCTACATGACTATGACTGCCTTCATGTCAACGATGCGGCGACAAAAATAGGCCACTGGAAAGGCTGGAGGGCAGTAAGCCTGCCTTTGCTGACATCACAAGTTATACAGGTGACCACACCATTCAGGTGAGGCTCACCTGGTGAACATGTACAATGGACGCTGCCTCTGTCCCTGCATCCCTGTTGTTCAGATTATTGTGTGAGCCACACAGATCATTCACACTGTACACAGCTGAGTGCCTGTACTGCTGTATGCTTTATTGCTTTGACTGTCATGCGGCAGGGGAAAGAGTATTTTGAGGACCAAGATCCAGACAGTGAAGATGTTGACAAAGATCCAGACAGTGAAGAAGTTGATGATGAACATCCCTACGATTGAGCCCAAGGCATGCACATACAAGGCACATGTGTTGTTTGCAGTGGTGCTGGTTGTTGAAAGTACACCTCTGCAAGTGCAGCTGCGTTCTTTTCTTGCTCATATTTCAGGAATGAGCGGTGTATTGCTGTCACATTGTAGAACGCCAGCAGACTTTTGATTTGCCCTGCTTGACAGGATATCAATGGCACAAATGTAATGACGGCAAGAATTGTCCAAATAGATGCATTACATATGCTACAGGATTTATGCCAGAAGTGTACTATCTTATGGCCTTCTTTCTGCCGTTGGCCAATGTTCTGGCTTATAGCATTGCATGGAAATTGCATTTGCAGCAGCTGACCAGTCCCTCAGCAACAGCCAACCCACAGCTGCCTGTCTAGGACATCCAGCTAGCAGCAAGCAAGCTTACGGTGTCTTCAGTTGCTGAAGCACAGGCAGGGTCCCAGTCAGCAGCAGCTCAGCCAAACACATGCGCAGCAGCAGGCCCCCTCACAAGGGAAGATGCCTGCCATCTGGCATCTGCTATGTGGACTCGCTATCAGCGAGACCTATTATGCTCCACATCAGAATTGGCTTACTTTCTAATGATAATTCGCCATCTTGATGTCGAAAGCAAAGGATATCGTCATCAAACTGCCAGAACAGGTAAGCTGCAGGTCCCTGTGATGAGTCGTGCCTGACTTGTCTCATTTGCATGCGGCAACTCCCTTGTGCACAGAATGCTATAATATGCCGCGTGACAACATTAGTCCTGTGATGCACGTATGTATGGCCACAATCAGTACGCACATATGCAACAGTATCCATCAGCCCTGAGATTTGCCATGCCTGCTGACTGTTACGGGCTGCCTGATATTCTTTTTTGCAGATGCACACTTGCCAAGCCATGCATGACCTTGCCTGCAAACTGCAGCTGAGGCTTGAATTGGATCCAGCTATCATACCTGCACTGCTGTCAGTCGTGAAGCTGGTAGGCTGGCAGCCAATCTGCGAGTGCATTGTTGACATGACAGACATGACAATGCAGCAGTACCACTGTCAATTTGATGACGTGCTCTTTCCAACAACGGTTTGTGCAAGATGCAGGCTGATTCTGCTGACGCATGTGTACATACAGACAGTCACCTGTACAGTCACCTGTGATGGCTTGCAAGACTTGCGTTTAATTACATGGTGACGATGTTCCTCCAGTACGAAGACGATTTGCCTGCTGCAGAGGTGCTTGGACCTGTATGTGTGCGGATGGCCAAGCCTGAACACCATGCCAAACTTGCGCATAGGCATCTGCCCTCTGTGCACAATCAGAGCCATTACTGTAACTGAGTCATTGCACTCAGCAGCCATTGTTTCTACTGTTTGCACATGATTGCCTCTATGGGTTGCTTGCTGCAAAACTGTCATGTGCAAGAGGTAACTTCGGTGTATGGTCTTGTCTGCCGCATTGCAAAGCATAGGCATGTTCAGTGCTTCATCACTGAGGTGAGCATGTGATTTTGCAAAGTGTAAAGCTGCCTGTCATTTGCCACACGGGAGGCCTGAAGACCAACCTGGTCTGTCAGCGTGGAAAAGCTCTGTTGGTGCATGCAAGTGTCAGATTGTCAAGAGCTGATACAGGTTTTGCAGCACCCAGAGTGTCGCATGTGTCAGATTGAAACAGACGAAAATGGCTGGCTTCATTTGTGCAGATGAGACTTACTAATGAAGGATTGCTTGCAGATTCAGTCTTGACACAAACACATGTGCACTATTGTGCACAGTTTGCTTGCAAAAGTGCTTGTCACAAGTGCTCTTAGCAAGTGTACATGGTCACATCCGCAAAATTGGAGTTGGAGTCATCTGGTAAACAAATACAGACTGTAGGACTTGTCAGTTTTCAAAACAATGAACTGAAACCAGTTTCCAACACAATGAACTGAAACCATGCACACATACAGCACAACGCTTTACTGCAATCTGATGCTTTACAGCAACACAATGACAATCAGTATCAATCATCAGTATGCTTAGATGCTACACAGCAGTAGATTTGGTCATGGTTGGCCTAGTGTACAAGGCATGTTCTGATGGTTGCCGGCATAAATATACAGTCCTACCAAGGCTAAGGCTCTACCACGTGAGGGGCATCGGCAATTGTGATGCTACACAGCAATGTCCTTGCAACATACCACATTTTGAGCCCCATTCACAGTCAAAATAAGTGCAGCAGCCAATAAGTAGTCAGCCAGCAGACACATCAGAAGCTGTACATCTTATAAGGTGCTATCCTGTGCTGCAGCTGCTAAAGATCAGTAAAGGTGTAGATGTGAGGTGCTACTTGGGTGTACCTACGTTGACAGGCAGCCATGCTGCAGGTTCTACTCACTTTAAACGGCTCTATGTACAGCAAATCTTTTTGCATCAACTTGAATGCGATGCGGTCCAGGATAAAGGTGCTTCTGAAATGGCGGTTGGTTGACCTAAGCTCAATAGACTGCAGGTATGGGAATCTGTCAAACAGAGACAAGTAGATTGTTTCTGTGAGCCGCCCTATGCACAGTCTCAAGTTCCGCACAGTCTTTGGCAGAAGCTTGACAGTACTCTCCAAGGATTCGTTTGCGTTTTCAAGATTGCAGGACTGGACTGGCCAACAGTCTGCACTCTGCAGAAGTTCTCGCCAGAATCTGTGAAGGGAAAAGTTGCAAAGCATTGACTCACACAAGATGAGCTCACGTAGGGATACTCCTTGTGTGAAGGATGGTTTCATGGAGATGGACAATTCCTGCACCCTTTGAAATACACCTCGCGCATGCTTATGCTTGAGCCAGTTCTGCACAGCAGATAGAGCTGCATTGGGAGGCGTGTCCTGGCCTTCAGTTTGTTGTGAAACCTGTGCATCGACCCACGAAATGCAGAGACGTGATGGTTGCGCATGGTTGCTTGCTTGGCACCAGGCCTTGCTGACAGTGGCGCATCTCATCATATCACTCACATCGTCCAGCTGATCGAAAACTGCCATCAGTATGCCTTGATCCTGCAGTGCCTGCATGAGGCCCTGCAATGTACGATCATCTTTGACTGGGCAAATCAACCAGACAGCAAACCAATCTGTGTCCGCATCAGTCTGATGAGCGTTACCTGAGGCAGGTCTAGAGAGGCGATCTGTTGACTGCAGCCAGGCAAATCTGTGCCCTTCTGACAAGGACAAGGTGAAGTGCAAACCATGTCAGCAGTCATACACTTGACGTTGTTTGAGCATCTGTCATCCACAGGTGAATACCATCGTGTGGCACACAGATGTGCGCTGACCAGCTCTGGTCTGTCTCTGCAAATTCAAACACAAATCACTTGTGAAACGGCGCCAGTAACATTGGCAGTCATTTTGTAAAGTTGGTGTCATGCATTACGCAGTGCATGTGCATAACAAGCGTGTGTAAGAAGGCAAAAAGTCATATTGCAACCCTGATTGCAACCTCTTTCTCGGTGTCTTGGTTAAGGACAATATTTCAGTACCGGTTTGGACCCTTATGGACTGCTATGGTGTGCACAAATTCTGGCCAAATACGCATCCTCCATGGCACATACCTGACTTTGTTGTACACGCAACAGGAGTTGCAGGTGTGAAAGCAGCTGTGTTGTCGGCTTTCAACTATATGGTTTCTCCCCTAATGGCACTAATTATAATCCTGGGGCAATCTTCAGACAAGCTGTCATGTCATGTTAGTACATACGCCATCCACGTGCAATCAGCCTGAGGCAGGGTAATACTAAATGCATTGCATGCATCTTGACCAGACTGCTACCCTGAGCCTCTTGCAGACACGTTAGGCAGCGTCTCAGGCCAATATGCAGATGACTTACCAGGAGCAAATTTGCATTGGGTTTAAAGCAAATTGGAGTTAAAGCTGTACTTTGTCAGTACTAGTAGCTGAGATGTCTAAGATGTTTTTGCATTGAAACTTGCTAGCTACAATATTGTGTGATCATGTTTGTACCTGACCCTGCAACATACAGCATGCGCTTGCCCACAGAACACCATTTATGGCATTGATTGCCAAACAGACGTTCAGCACTTGCGACGCATCATCAGACAAGAATATTGCAAACACGCACACATTGGCATCACTTGTGGCCGTAATGATTGCGGATCAGCTCTGCAAACCCTGCAACATACAGCATCATCATGCTGAACAGCAGCATAGCCAACAAGCATCTGCTAAAGGCAACTTGGTTTACTCGTCTCGCAATCCAGTCACCAGCTAGCAGTCCAATCAAGCAAGCACCGCACCCCACAGCATATAACGGCCAGTCAGCTTTCACAAAGGCTCCAACAATAAAATAGGTTGCCAGTCTTGGGCTTATACAGCAGTTGACAGCATTGGTTGCTTTCACAACCTCCTGCAGCAACACACAGATCAGCAGTAAGCATCATGAGCCTTGTTAGCCATTCTAATCAGGGCACACTAACGCACATGCTGGGACATGGAATTTGAGTCAACTCTGATACTTGCATGGAGGTTAGAAGTCGAATAAGCTGCATTTGTTCACAGCAGCAAGGTTTCATTTTTATTGGATGTCAGGCAGGTACTACGTGTCAGCACCTTGGGGACTTTTAAAAGCGCAAACATGAGAATGAGCGGTGGCCCAGGCTGGCCAGCTAGGGTGCCCATCAGACCACTTAGGGTTCCTGCAACAGAGCCTGCACCAAGAATCTTCCAAGCCCTGTTCTTCTCATGTTCTGCTAGCTTATACTCAGCCATTACTGCGCTTACACCATCATGACTACCGTCAGCATCTGCTGGGATTGGGCATTCATCAGGGTCTGTGGTGACTGCTACCATCATTCTTTCTTGCCTGCATGCTTCTGAAGCAAAGCACAAAGCCAAATGTGTGTCAGCGCCTGGTCAAGCGTGGGGCAAAACCTGTCAACAGCCTGTTTGTACGACAGTAGGAGATTCAGCAGGAGATGAAGATACAGGTGTTTCCCTCTGCCTGGAATGTATAGATGATACATGTTTTGTTTGCCCTTCCCTGCAACAGAAGGGGGGCAGCTGCACAGCTAGCAAGGCTCAGCCTTTCAGCAAGAAACAAAGGGCAATCTGATACAAGCGAAGAGCAAGAGTCAGTAGGCAGGAACAGCACAAACCTACCCACCTGAGGGCAGAGCATAGCCACAACATTGTACCCTGAAGGTCACCACAGACACGGAATTCACTGATACCTGGTTGGTACTTGAATACTGTCTTTGTGTTCTTGTGGCTTGTAGAGCAGCATGACCACCTGTGCAAAGCATAGGCCATGAAGAAGATGTTTCACCTGAATTGGTGTCTGCATGGGGTGATGGTGATGGGGGACGGGTAGGAACAGGGGTGGGGACAGGGGAGGGGAGTGGTGATTGGCCAGATTCCATGTCCTCCCAGCTGTACTCGACAGGGTAGTTGATGACTACTGTGGAGGGGTCTGGCTGCAGTCTTCGCATCCATGACATTGCAGGGGAAGAAGAATGGTAGGACTGAACATCTTGCTTGACCAAATCCAAGCTGGCCTGACTAACCCTGACCACAGGTGGTGCCTGGCGAGCATTGTGGCGAGCCAGGATGCTGACACCGGACTCTGAATCAAGGCGTGACTGGAGGGACTCTGGGTTGAAGCTGGCGGCTGTCATGCTGCCACGGCGGGAACCACCACAGGTAGAATTTTGGAGACTCCAGTTGCTGTGTGCACTGTTCAGTGGGAACTCTGCAGAGGCCGGAGGGGCTGAAGAGGGGGGGTGGATGTTGATGGGTGGGGGTGCTTGTGGCGCCAAGTTTCCTAAGCTGCTGCTGCTGTTGCCGCTGCCGCTGCCAGACGAAGTAGAGACCACAGGGACCGGCAGAGCACTAGGCTTTAAGATCTGAGAATCTTGCGGAATGTTCCCGCCTTTTTGTGGAGGGTCCAAAGGCTTGGCCTGTGACAGCTCAGTAGTGTTGCTCTTTGGCGTGTCAGTGTAATGCATGGCACCAAATGTGGGCGTGGCCGGCAATGTGCTATACCCCTCATGCTGCGCATGCTGTGCCTTCTTATGCGAGGCTAGTTTGTCTTTGAGACTCTTCCAAGACTGCTTGAACTGAGCTGGTGTCACGACCATGCTGAGGAAGACTAGTGTTAATACGCCAGCAATGGACAGCTGCAGATGTGCTGAGTCCAGATGTAGCAGCAAATATGCACCTATAGGGGAGCCCACAACCTGCAGAAGCACGACTGTCGTGTCACATTGCTGATCTGCAGGTGTTGCACATGCATCAGCCTGCCAAGTCCCTTTGACAGGAATCACATGCATGCGTGCAGATATGGGAGACCACATGTGTATAGCTGCTGCTGCATCAGACAAGCAGGCACATGCACTACGGCAAACGATGTAGAGACACCGTGACTTTTGCATACACAGACAAACTGCGCTGCTCTGAGACATACGGTAATGATACAAGATGCTCAGCAGATAGGCTGAACATAGGCAGACAGACTACAGCTGAACTGACCTGAAAAGTCACAGCTGTAAACACCAGTCGCCAATCAGTGAACCTCCTGGCATTCGTGACATAAAGTAGTGGCGGAGATGCTACCAGCGCTGAAAGGCTGTCTGTCAACACCAACTGCTGGAAGGTGCCTGCAAAGAATCTTGGCAGACTGAGGTTTCAGCTCACCAACATGGGGACAATGTGCCCACCAAAACGCAACGCCACGTTTTCAGGTGGGCTTACTTGTTCGTATTCCCACAGCCCTGCTGATAACCCAGGTTGACAACAGGGCAATGCTGCTGCCAAAGCCGGTCACGCCCTGCACGAAGTTACTCGGGGGTTTGATGCATATGAAATCAGACTCCTCAAGATGTTTGGTCATCACCTCTTCGGTGCGGAAGCCCAGGCGGCCGAGAAGACAGCACAGGGGACGTCTTACGGAGTGACATAAAAGGTTGCAAGCTTACTCTGATGACAGAACCCAGCAGCAGACCAACTCCCATTACCAGCACCGGCTGGTAGTCCATCCGAGATTAATTGTCGGCCCACTGCAGCGAGCACGGGATCAGCAGTGCAACCTTCGAAACTTCGTGTCTCGGACGGTAAATCTACGCTGCAAATCGCACACGTCTATAGCACTCTTGCACCCTGTGGCCAGTGGTCTGTCGCAATTATTGGTTGAGCTGAAATCAACGGATGAAGCATTGCTGACCTATCAGCGTCGCTTCAAGTCTTCATCAGAAGGTGCTGCTATGGTGTCGGAGGTACTGTCAGCCTGGAGGAGGAAGGCTTCCGGAGAGGATGTCGATCAGATCGGCCCTTTGAACACGACGGGTATCTGACTGCACGAACAGAAGTCCTGGCAGGAAGATTAAACAACTACGACTATGTTGCTCTGTGCAGACCACGAAACCGTCCATGTCACGTGCGCATGTCCCGTGGCAGAGCATGGAGGTTCCGCTTCGATCTCCGAAACAAAATCGCCTTTTGAGCTAGGGTTTCGAAACCTGACGACTTGCAAGAACCTGCACTTGCCGTGACCAGCAGTGGCAACAATCAGCGTGAAAGCGTCTCCTGACTGTTGACAAGCATGGTTGAAGACTACCACAATCGCAAAATGGCGAAGAAGAAACGCAAGAGGGAAGGTGGCGACGAACGACCAGAGGGCAAAAGGGTGCGTAGTAAAAAGAACAAAACACGGCGCATATGCCGCGGCTTGTGCTACAAAGAGCCTTTTGAGGTACGCGTGAGAGGCAAAACGTTCGCCGACAGTAGCGAAGATGCCGCTGATGACGGCGCTGTTCCAGACGAAGCAGCACCTCCGAAACCAAAACGCAGACGCAGGCAAAAAGCAGACAGCTCGACAAAGCAATCGACCAGCATCAACCTGTTGGCCGCATCACAGCATGACGCAGCTGATCAACCAGTCAATCCATATGCCGGTGCCGTTGGTGCACTTGCAGCCTATCCTAAAGCCATACAAGACTATATGCTTGACCAGGGACTGACAGGGCCTACACCTGTGCAAGAAAGGTATGCAGCTGCGCCAGTGCAACGTCATGGTTGCCACAATGAAAGTGGTTGCACATTCCACTTCTCACAACTCATGATCAAACACAGGAGCTGGCCTGCCTGCCTTGAGGGCAGGGACGTTCAGGCTGTTGCAGAGCCTGGCAGCGGCAAAACACTGGGCTACCTGCTTCCCAGCATTCCCCTCATGTTGAAACACCAGGTTGCACATCATGATGCTGAAGGTCCAGCTGACTGTCCCATCACACTTGTTCTAGCACCTACTCGGTAAGGAAGGAAACCTTTCTGTTGCTGGATGGGACCATATGCTTCATTTGCTATCATCACTTTCTGTCATCACTTTCTGAGTGATCTGTCACCCACAGGGAGCTTGCACAACAGATACAGGCAGCAGCAAGGCCTCTGAAAAAGCTCTTTGGCCTGTCATCACTTTGTTTATATGGTGGAGTAGACAAGCTGCAGCAGGTAGGGCTTAAGTCAGCCTTGTCTATCGTGCGACTGGCTGTGCCCTCACCGATGTAATGCAAATGCTTGACATCAGCAACATTACACACACCCTTGTGCATGTGGTGCATCAAACCGAGGCTGGGCCATCAGCCTCAGTCAGTGAGGCAACTGTCAGCATGCATGTTGCCTGTCCACTTGCTCACTCGCACTACCATGTGCTCTTGTGTGTCTGAGCATACCATGGTCTTGGTATCATCTATCATCTGTCAAGGCTGGTGCATTGCAGCTCAAGTAAATACATGGTTGTACAGCATGACACAAAGGTGCAAAGTTGCAAAGCAACAACGTCGTCTGAGGCGTCCCTTCAGAGTGTCTTTTCCTGCTTCAGATAGATGCATTGCGTCAACAGCAGCCACACCTATTGGTAGCAACTCCAGGCCGGCTGCTGGACCTTATAGATGATGAAGACTGCCCCCTTTCTTTGGGTAACCCTTTGCTTGTATACATGACATCACTCCAGCCAGCTGATCAAGCAGTGTCAAGCTACATCCGTTTGTCGCTGGGGCCCATTCTGATTCTAGCCGATGATGAGACATAGCTTGCTTTCACAGTTTCTGATTCACAATGATGCTACACACAAGTCCTGAGGCTGTGACATCAGACTGCATATCTGTCTGCATGCATGCATCAAGTCAAATCTTGTCATGAGAGGCTGGGGTGAGTAAGCAGTACCTGCCTGGTGCATCAGTTGCTTAGTCATGCTCATTGTTGCCAGAGCTACCTGCCGGCTTTTTCCTTTTGCCATCGTGAAACCGATGACCTCTTTTGGTGTGCTATAAAACCTGCAGAACATGTACAGTATGTAGTGTTAGATGCAGCACACAACGTGTGATGTTTGCTGCAGAACATGTACAGTATGTAGTGTTAGATGAAGCAGACAAGATGTTGTCCCTGGGACTGCAGCCTCAGCTGAAGCGCATCAGGGCTTTAGTCGTTCCCAGGAGAAGCAAAGCCACGACAGAAGTAGGTGCAGGAGTGCTGGTGAAGCCCCATACAAGGCGAAAAAGACCTCAGGTCAGCACAATCACCAACTTCAGACCGCTAATCCTGCCTGTTATTTCTTGTCACTGCTCTACTTGGACACATCGTTTGTGTCTGTTCTCTCTGAAAGCCTGTTGGATGCAGCTGAGTATGCTTGTGCATACTTACCACCATCACCAGGGGCTTGCTTTCGCACACAAGCCCCAGCCCCCCCCCCCCCCCTCCCCCCGGCCTCCACTACGTGGAATCAGCAGGCATTGCAAATGCAAGTTTCTTGTTGCATCCTGTTTCTGAGGTCAGCCTTGTGAGCTCTTTGTCGGTCAGAAACACCTTTGGGCATTTATGCTTTGATCAGTCATCATGGTTGTCACATGCATCATCAGTCATGGGTACATGTCATACACTGTTCTGCAGGTACTTCTGTTCACAGCTACGATGCCAGAAGCTCTGCAGGAAGCTGCTGCAAAATGGCAGCGCAAGCCTGTCAACATCCACCTTGCCCCTGGTGAGATGTCCATCAGCCAAACCATCACACAGGTACACTCACACACTGTTGCGAGGCCACGTTTCTGTCCTGATCTGTTTCAACACATGTGTGAACTCCCAAATATATGGTTAGTTTTCATGATCACATGCACCAGGTTGCGCGCTGTTGCCACTTCATGCAGGTACCTGTCCCTGCGCACACTGCTCGATTTGTACTCTTTCAGCCTTGCTGTGCATGCAATGCGTCATCCTGTGTATCACTGCTATGACACCTCCCAGTCTCTGAGCAGCTTAGATGCCCTGGCGGGTGTACCAGCTGCTGATTGTTGTCAGCCACACAGCAGTGGTCTTGACATGCTCAAGCATTCATTGTGTATCATATTCAGCCGCAGCAGCAGCAAGCATGGCCAATTTGTAAGAACTTCACCAAATATGGCAAGGTGCTAGCAGGGTTCTGTTCAGCTGCAGCAGAACCCTGCTAGCCCAGGGTTCTGCTGCAGCTGTTGGTTGACTGGTGGAACTTGCAGCGCAAAAACCCTGATATCCAAACCCAAAAACCCTGATCTCCAAACCCAAAAACCCTGATCTCCAAACCCAAAAACCCTGATCTCCAAACCTAAAAACCCTGATCTCCAAACCCAAAAACCACACGCGTGCTCTGCTTACACAGGTTGTGCAAGTGTGTGCTGAGCATAAGAAGCCTGCAAAGCTGCTGAAGCACCTCACACACATCAAGGTACGCTAGCAACTGCACAAGCTTTTCATTTCATGGCATTCCCTTCTGCGCAAGGCTGATGGCATTGTGCAGAATGATTTTGGCGCTGTGCAGAATGGTCAACACCTCATTGGGAGTTTGCAGCTGCATGGTTAGCTGTACTGGCTTGGATGATTGACATTACAACTCTGTTGCAGAAAACTGGATCACCCTACCTCTTTCCCAAAGATTTGTCTCATAGGAAATCATTTCTCCTGTTGCACAGCTTGAATGGGTAGCTGGACATATCTTGAACATCCATCTTTGCCTTCTAGAATTGCTGGTCATGCACTGCGCCAGCATTCACTGTACAAGCCACATTGTAGAAGTGCCTGACACTGGTCCCCAAGCGTTGCCGAGTCTATATGTCAACCATGAAACAGGCGTTCCTCTCAAAAGATTGACATTTCTGCATCCCCAAGAGCTGTGTATCTTCCTGTGGTCAATCAAAGGCATCTTGCTCGGTACTCTAATTGTAGACATTGACGTGCTGGCTCACAGGTCATCTCTTTTAACAGCATCTTGGCCAGTGCTGAGTATGGGCATTCATGCGCTGACTCACACTTCCTGACTTAGACCTTTCTGTGATCCAGAAAACGATTGAATGACTTGTTTCATTCAAATCTGTCAGAGTTCTCAGTCATTGTGTGCTAACTCCCCTGATGAGTTCCAAAGATAGAAAATGATTGATTGATTGATGATGCAGGACTCGTCAACGGGCCAGCGCAATGCACCTAAGGTGCTTGTTTTTGCCAACAGAATCAAGACGGTGCGGTTCTTGCAGCAGAGCCTGGTTGAGGCAGGCTTCAAGGCAGTACAGCTGCATGGTGACAGGTCTCAACCTGAGCGTGAGGTGAACCTGGCTGTATTCATCAGACAGAGAAAACTCTATATTGCCTTGTGCCAAGAGCTGCACCTTGCATTGACTCTTCTGCAAGCTGAGCTGCTTCTGGATTATCATAGTCAACAAAACCAACTTGCATTGCTCAATACAGGATCATGTGTGATTGGTGTTCAGCCATCCTCCAGCACTCACATGAACAGTCACAATGTGACAAGCAGCAGCAATGATACCACAACCAAAGACTACAAGGGCGTACCCAGGCTTTGTCAATACATCTGAAGTATGCAAACTCAACCAGAGACAGGTGAGATGCTGAAAGGTGCTCAAATGCTGCAGGAAGCTATGACCAGCTGGAAATCTGGCAAAGCCCAGATTCTGGTAGCTACTGATGTAGCTGCAAGGGGCTTGCACATCAAGAACCTGCCCTACGTCATCAACTATGACTTCCCTACAAATCTGGACACCTACATTCATAGGGTGGGTCGGACAGGCCGTCTGGCTACTGATGGCCATGCATACAGCTTCTTTACCAGGAATCTGGCTCCTGTTGCACAGCCATTGCTGGCTCTGTTGAAGGTGGGTACCAATTCCAGAATTACACACTGTGCCTTGAGTTACGCTGATGATTCTTAGCTGAATGCACAGTCTTGTTGTTTGTGCCTGGCAAGAGGCGAGCCAGTGTTGAGGATAGGCATGGCTCTGACACGTCAACTTGAGCAAATTTGAGTTGAAACGTGTATTCACACAGTATGTGTCGCTACTGTTATGCCGCATCAAGAGCAAATTTAGGGCCAATGTTGAGCAGTGTCATCTGAAGCCCTGCTGAGTCGAGGATCAGCATGGTTGTCAATATGATGCCTATATAGTGCGTAGACACTGACTTGTTCCATGCCTGCTGCAGACACATAACCAGGCAGTTGACCCAAATTTGGTTCGTCTGTCAGAAGCCTATAACATTGCCGCTGCACAGATGCTCTTAGCAACAGACAAGGGTGCAGATGAGGCTTCAGTAGATAAGGAACTTGCAGATCAGGCAGTGGCTGCCTGAATTGACAACAGAGTTGACAGCGCTCACTTGCCTCTGAGTCAAAGCATTGCTTGATCTGGGGCAACAAATGCATCTGCAACTAATTTAAGGTGTCATGCGTTTCCTCAGGGTGCTCTGCATAAGTCAACATCAATGTTGGTGATGCTTGCGCTGACCACTAGTATTTCTGAAAGCTCACCTATACTGTCTGGCACGAGCACTCAAGAATGCTGATCATATTCAGCATGAAAATGTATTATATGCTTTGCTAGGCATGCAAACCAGTGCTTTTTGTTGCTGAGTGTCTGAAGTTACATGGTAATCCTGCAGCATTCCGTCCCTAGAGTTGGGGGTGCATGGGTCAGTGGCACACTGCACCTGTGTGGATACACGATCTTTTTACATACGTGCTCATCCACACACGTCTACTTGGT